>Ga0255058_10001221_pt1 | contig 14595 bp, 16 predicted proteins | sample Cases_109_9_MG_FD_188637 | JGI IMG/M metagenome (GOLD analysis project Ga0255058, IMG submission 188637) | Seawater microbial communities from Amundsen Gulf, Northwest Territories, Canada - Cases_109_9 | ecosystem: Environmental > Aquatic > Marine > Gulf | place: Canada: Northwest Territories... | reverse complement strand
GGTTCGTCGCCATCGTCGCCATCGTCACCATCGTCGCCGTCGTCACCGTCGTCATCCACGCCATCTCCCGAATTCGCGTTCGCATGGTCCTTACCGTTCTGCGAGGCGTTCTCCGAAGGCCCGTTGCCATCGTCGTCATCACCAGCGTCATCCACGACGCCATCTCCTGAATTCGCGTTCGCATGGTCCTTACCGTTCTGCGATGCATTCTCCGAAGGCCCGTTGCCTCCGTTGTTATTGCCCTCTCCCGCATTCGGGTTAGCGTTGTCCTGCCCCTGCTGCGAAGCGTTGTCCCGCCCCTGACCGGCGTTCTCCGAACCCTCATCCGCGTTCGGGTTTGCGTGCTCCTGGCCCTGCTCAGAAGCGTTCTCCCGCCCCTGACCGGCGTTCTCCGAACCCTCGAACGCGTTCGGGTTCGCGTGGTCCTTACCGTTCTGCGCCGCGTCCGGAGCGTGGTTGATTCCAGTCACCGTCAGGACTTCATCGGCGATGTCGGGTCCACCCAGCGCTGCGGAAGCACCCGCCGCCCCAGTGAGCAACACCACTCCCGCAACGACAGCTGCTACTTTCGCCAGTGTGGGTGCAAAGAGCGGAACCCTGCGCTTGCCTTCTCTTTCCTCGTCCGCCAGAGCGTCCAGCATCTCGCGATGACCGCGATCGTAGCCCCTCTGACCGAGTTCCGCCCCCGGCGAGCTCTCCAGGTCGCTCCACATTCGGAGAAGCGGCCGCAGCTCGTCTTCCTGGTTCGGATACCGCTGAAGACAACTCTCGGTATCGGCGCCGTTCTCAACCGCCTCTATGCACTCCGCCAGAATCTTTCGCAACTTGCCGTTCATAGCCACTCCGTCGTGAACGCTGTGTTTCTGACATGTCTATCGTCTGAACGATCGGAAATTCGTCGCCGCGAAGCAAAATTCGTGAAACCGCTAGCTGAGACGTTCTCGCAGCGACAACAGTGCCCGCGCCTGAAGGGAGTAGACGGCAACCGGCCGTTTCCCTATGACCTCCGCTACTTCTTGAGCGGACAAGCCAACGAAGAAGCGCAAGATCACCACGTCACGTTGGCTCTCCGGCAACTCAGCCAACGCATCGCGAAGGTCGAACCGGTCCACCAGCGCCGCCGGGTCGCCGCCAGCGAGACTTCGCGACACCGGATCGTCGTCCCGTGATGACTCACTCGCCGGTCCCCTGTTAAGAAACCGCCGGATCGCTCGCGCCGGAAATCCACCGCCACCACCCTGAGCACGCAACGCCTCTCGCTGATGTGTCGCGACCACGTTGCGCGCTATTCGATACAACCACGCCAGAAGAGGACGTCCGCGGTACTTGAACGATCCGATGCTCTTAATGGCGCCCACGAAAGTGGCGGAGGTCAGGTCTTCCGCTGTCTCCTGCTCGAACACACGCGCCCGGACGTAACGGAATATCGCCCGGTAGTGCGCAGAATAAATCTCCGCCCAAGCCTCGGGAGAGCGGGCCTTAGCCCGCTCTATTAGCTCGGCTTCGTCGGAGGCGCCAGTTGGTTCGTCCGTTACAGAAGACTCTTCGTGCATCTTTCAGATGATAAGACGCTTCCACGAACACGAGCTTTACAACCCATGTTGCCTTGCCTGCGCATCCCGCTTCTCATACGCTAGGCGCAGACGATCGACCCGTTGACAAGGAGTTTCAGAATGCCGAAGGAAATCACCTTCGAGAAGGCTCTTGAGCGCGCCACCCGCATGTCTGAGAAGTACGTCGAAAAAGGTGCGTACGTCTTCTTCCCGATGCCCGAGATCGTGGAAGAAGTCCAGAACGGCCTCGCCAAGAACCTCGTCAACCACGGCCGTCTTTATTGCCCCTGAATGACCCTCTCCGGCGATCCTGATGAGGATCGCAAGAAAATCTGCCCTTGCGAGAGGCATCACGACGACATTGAGCGAGATGGATTCTGTATCTGAATGTTTTTCGTAAGCGAAGAGTATCTTCGCAAGTACAAGGAAACGGGAGAAGTGGGCGGCAGCACTCTCGGCGAAGTCACGCCGCTGGGTGAATCGCTCTTCCCGGAGGAAGCAGACGCAGACCGCCTGCCGAAGTCAAAACGCGGCCCTAAGAAGAGCGGCTAGCTTCGCAGCGATATGACAAAAGCCGCCCGTTTGGGCGGCTTTCTGGTTGCGGTTTCGTTGAGCTTAATCGGCGGACGGGAGAACCTTCGGCTGAAGAAGCTCCATCGCCCCGTCACAGCACTCCACCGCGCCCTCACCGGCCTTGATGCAGAGTACCTCGCTCCCACATTTCTCGCACTGAAAACGCTTGCCCAATTGATTTGCCACGTAGAATACCTCCCGCTTACTACTTCTGCTTCATCGGCTGGCCGCAGCAGCCGATATCGCCGTCGCCGCCCTTAGTCACAATCATTTCAGTGTTGCACTTCTCGCACTGATATCGTTTTCCCACTTGATTAGCCACTTGGCCTCACCTCTCCCACAGATACGAACTAAGCACGATCCTCGTTTCGGGGGATCGCTGCGAAATATAGCGCACCTCCGCTCGGATCGTCAATCCAACCGCCGCTACTCGACAACGATGACCCCGCCCATGCTGGCCGGATGAAAGTCGCAGCGAAACGTGTACCTACCCGCCACCGGCGGCGCGAACATTAGCTCCCCGGCGTCTCCTCCACCCAGCGTATCAGGCTCGGTCACCGCATCATCTTGCGTATCGAATTCACCGTCCAGTCCGGCGATTCGCAGGTTGTGCGCAAACAAGTCACTGTTCGTCACACGAATCAGAACCGACTCACCGATCGACACCGCGATATTGTTCTGCTGAAACAAAGCTCCCGAGACAACGATGTCCACAACCTCGTTCGCCGGCCGCGTCACCTGGGTACTCAGCACCTGCGCCGAGTCCGGCTGGTCGAGCAACTGCGGTCCAAGGGTGGCATCATCTCCGGACGGAGTAGGAGCGCCGTTTCCGACGTCTTCTGAATCGCTACCGCAGGCGACAGCGGCTACCACAGCGAGAAGCGCGAGTAGGGCGAGGGCGCTCAGTTTCTTCACTGACAATCGCATCCTCCCGGGAGTCGCAGCTACGGGGCCAAACGGTCCGCAGCGGGGCATCGAACAGTCTTATCCTACTCGATGACGGAGATCAGCCCGAGCATCGTCGTCGGGTGGAAGTCGCAGCGGTAGTTGAAGGTTCCAGCCTCATCGATAGTGAACGTAAGCGTCCCTTCGGCTCCGCCAACGAAGAGATCGGGATCAGACACGAAGTCGTCATCGTTGTCATATTCGTTATCGATCCCGGCGATGCGCATGTTGTGAATGTTCACCCCATCGTTGGCGATGTCGAACGTGATCGCCTCACCGACGCCGACTTCAAGCGTAGGGTTCGTCTCGTCTTCGATCTGGAACAGGTCATCGATCATGCTCACCGCCGCGCCGCCATCGACGACCACCGTTGCAGCGTCGCCACCACCGCCGCCAGCAGCAGCGCCGGCGGTCTGGCCGCAGACAAACACACCATCGTCCCCAGTCACGGTTTCGCCCGCCGGCACGAAGTTGCCGAAGACTTCGATACCTTCGGCGTGATCCGACGCACTCGTACCTTCAACACCGCGCTCGACAGTGATCTCACCGTCGCCGATCGAGGCGACACTCACAAGCTCATACTCCGGCTCCTCGTAGCTTCCACCCAGGCGGAGAACATCGCCATCCTTGATCGATTCTGTCTCGTTCACTGAAATCGTCGTATCGCCCGCCCCTGCAGCCTCAGTAATCTCAACCTCGGGACTGAACGCGTCACTGTGGTTCGCATCTTCCCAGACGTACTCCCACCCGAACTCACTCACGGCGTTCGGATCCTCAGACGGATCGAACGCGTCGACTGGCTTTGAGCCGGTGATTAGCGTCACGATCTGCTCGATCTGGAAGAAATTAAGAGCCCCGCCCTGATCCTGAGACCACTGCGGCATCAGTGTACCGATACGTCCGCAGGTGATCGTGTCGTTCAGCCGCTGCTGCAGCGCTGCCAGCTCCCCGGGGCTATCGGGCCGATTGGCTTCGAAATTGAGCGGCGCCCCCGGCAACCCGCCGCGCTCGATCGCCCCTTGGCCCGTTATGCCGTGGCACGAGCGGCAGTTCAGCGCGAACAGCTCCGCGCCGCGCTCGGAGTTGGCCATCGTTTGGCTCTCTATCGCCGCTTCCTGACGTGGCGTGTCCCAGAGGAAGTAAAGCAACGTAGCCACGGCAAAAACCATGAACAGCCCCAGCATTACGTTGATCTGCTTTCCAGTGTTCATTTAGTCGCTCGCCCCATGCGCCGCCTACGCCGACGCTTCCGGAGTGGTGTTGCCGGGTTCATGCGACACGGCCCGTGTCGGGTTGACAGGACCGCCGGTACCCTCAAAGTCCCGGCCGGTCGAAACCGTCAGGCTTCGGTCCTCGTTCACCTCGATTGGGAAGACGTCCATCGATCGCGGCGCCGGGCCGAAGACGAGGACGCCACCCTCCTTCGTGTAAGTCGAGTTGTGGCAGGGGCAACGGAACCAGCCCTTGCGCCCCTGGAAATCGAACCCGGCGTTGAAGGGAACGGTGCAGCCCAGATGAGGACACTTCTGGTAGAGCGCCAGCAGTCCGCCAACGGTCTCCTCTCCGTTCGGCGTGGTCCCAGCCTCCAGGTTGACGAGGTAGAACTTCCCCTCGACGATCTTCGTCGGGTCCGCACCGGGCTCTGGGATTCGATCGGGCGTCACCGGGATTGGCCCTCCGAAACCACGCAGGTTTCGTGTCCACATGAAGTCCAGCGACGGGCCGGCGAGCCCCACCACCGCCAGCGCCAGCCCACTCCAGAAACCACCGAGCAGGAACAATCTCCGGGTAACGACGTTCCGCTTCGGTACCGGCTTAGCTATCGGTGTATCGACGGCAAGCGAACGCGCGGGCGAGACGGGCGTACCACCGCCATCGGCCTCTGCTGCGTCAGTTTCCAATCCCAATTACATTACCTTTCGACTTCGCTTAACCTTCGTCAACTTTAACTTCCCACGGCCAAATCAGCGCCTGCGCCTCCCCGCGGAAGAAGCTGCCGACGAGCGAAAGCGTGAAAAAGATGGCGACCACGGCCGTAAACATCACGATAAACACATCTCGTTTCGTCCTCAGCCAGCCCACTCTGAACAGCGCATAGAGTATCAAGACCGTGAAGAGAAGGATAGTCAGCAGCGGTAGCACCTGCTCGGCCATGATCGAGGCCAGGTTCAGGTTCATCCCTTCCCATAGGTGAAGGCTCCCGTAGCAGCAGCTGACGTTGTTGAACGGCACTGGGATCTTATCGACGTCGCGAGGCCAATCGAGGTGACCGTCAGACGTTGGCTCGCCGAAAATCTTGGGGAACGGGACGCTGAACTGCAAACGCTTCGATACGTCCTTCATCGTGATGAATCCGGTGTGCGCCGCACCCTCCTGGTCCCTGAGGCAGGGCAAGCCCTGGTGCTCTTCGGCGTTGTCGCAAGACGGCACCCAGCGTGTCGCGTACTCGAACCTGCTGTCTTCCCCGGCGTCGAAGGCCACCAGCAGGCCCAGGACGAAGACCGTGTATACAGTCGCAACAAAGGTTAGCCGCACCGAGTGCTTCGTCCCGAACCACACCCCTTGACCTTCGCGGCTACGGTCGATGTACGGGATAGAAGCGAAGAAGCCGAGCGCAATCGTCGGCAGAAGTACACCCGCCCACGCCTTGTCCATGTGCAGCAGCAGCTCCTGCAGGTTGAGGAAATACCACGGTGCCTTCGACGGGTTCGGCGTGACATCGGCGTTAGCACGGTTCAACAGCGGCGCGTTGATCATCACCGAAAGGATCAGGAACGTGATCGTGAACAGCACCGCCGAGATGAACTCAATGAATACAAGGTCCGGCCAGACCAGTACCTCTTCTTCGCGCTCGCGCTTCGGACGAGGCCGAGAGGTCCTGGCCGGTCGCGCGGTTGCTCGCTGCGCCTCTACAGCCATCTCAAAAGTAGGTGGACCCTACAGAGGCCTCGCCATGCCGCCATCGCGGCGGATTCGCCAGAAATGAACGGCCATGAATATCGCCGCGATCAACGGCAGCCCAATCACGTGCAGCGTGTAGAAGCGAATCAGCGCGTTCGGTCCGATCTCGAAGCCACCGAAGACGACCAACTGCGTCTCGTCGCCGAAGTACGGCGCCGAACCACCGATACCGTGACCCACCGTGACCGCCCACAGAGCGAGCTGGTCCCACGGAAGCAGGTAGCCGGTGAAGCTGAGGACAAGCGTCAGCACCAACAAGATCACACCCACCACCCAGTTGAACTCCCGTGGCGGTTTGTACGCACCCGTGTAGAAGACGCGCATCATGTGCAGGAAAACGAGAATCACCATCGCGTGCGCGGTCCAGCGATGCATATTCCGCATCAACAGCCCGAACTTCACGTTCGTCTCCAACGCCGCGATGTCCTGGTAGGCACGCTCAACCGACGGGACGTAATAGAACATCAGTAGCACGCCGGTCACCGTCAGCACGAGGAACATGAAGAACGTCAGCCCGCCCAGACAGTACGTATGCGTAATCTTGACGTGCGTCTTATGAACGCGAGTTGGGTGGAGGTGGAGAAAGACGTTCGTCGCGACGACGAGCATCTGATTTCGTGGCGTGTTGGGGTAACCCGAGCGGAAGACCGACCGCCAGATGTAGTTGTGAAATATGGCCGTGTACATCCGGTCCTGCATGACCTGGATGCGCTCCGACCAGTTACGTGGTTTTCCTGGATCTTCAGTAACCGACATTCAATTTCCCTATTCGGACCACCACGCGCCGAGCAGCACCATTATGCCCAGAGAGCCGAGAATCGTAAACAGCGCGCCGAGCAACTCGAAGCCCTCCGGCACCTGCCTGAAAAGTATGTCTAGAAGCGGCAACGCGTCCGTGGTGTCCCTCCAACCGACGGTTCAAAAAGACCGTTTGTGAAGATATTTTCAATCGTAAATTAGCATCGCCGTTTCGCCACTGTCAAGGAGAAGCCGATAGGCACTTTCGCCTAGTGGCGGAACGCCCGCGCGCCCGCGAACACCAACGCCACGCCGTACTGTTCGCACACCTCAACCGTCTCGTCATCGCGAACCGAACCGCTAGGCGCGATTATCGCCGTCACTCCAGCTTTGCAGGCGATCTCCACCGCATCGTCCTTCGCGAACGGAAAGAACGCGTCCGACGCGACGACAGCACCCTTCGCATCGTCACCGGCCAGGTCCAGCGCCAGCTCCACCGGCTTCAGACGGTTCTGCTGACCCGCCCCAATTCCCACCGTCGCTTCGTCCTTCGCGAACACGATAGCGTTCGACTTCACGTACTTAACAGCCGTCCACGCGAAGCGCAGATCACGAAGCTCATCCGCCGTTGGCGCCCGCTTCGTCGCCACCCGTAGATCGAGTTCCTCAGCTCTCAAGTTGTCCGACTCCTGGACCAACACTCCGCCGAGTACGCTCCGATACTCCCACTGCGCTGCGCTGGCCCCTTCGGCTTCCGGCATCTTCAGAATACGCAGATCGCGACGCTTCTTCAGCCGCCCCAACGCTTTCTCCTCATAGTCCGGCGCCACGATCACGTCGAAACGTACGCCCTTCATCGCTGCCGTCATGTCCCACGTCACCGGCCGGTTGGCGGCGATGATCCCGCCGAACGGCGACACAGGATCGGAGTCGAACGCCCGCTGGTACGCCTTCGCTATGTCGTCGTCGGAGGCGATCCCGCAAGGCGTTGCGTGCTTGACGATGACGATCGTCGGTCGCTCGAACTCCCCGACAGCGCGCCAGGCCGCGTCAGCGTCGAAATAGTTCAGATAAGACATGTCGAGGCCGTGCAGACGCTCTGCATCGATCACGCCCTGCGGCGCGTTCGGACGCGAGTCGCGATATATCGCCGCCTTCAGGTGCGGGTTCTCTCCGTAGCGGAGGTCCTGCACCTTCTCCAGAGCGACCGTCAGCTCATCGGGGAAGCCATCTTCGCCTCGTAGGAACCCGGCGATCGCCGTGTCGTAAGACGCCACGTGCTGGAACGCCTTCTGCGCCAGCCGACGACGGAACTCCAGCGGCATCTTCTCCGACCGCAGGCTATCCAGCACCTCATCGTAGTCCGCCGGATCGCTGAGGACGAGTACCGACGGGTAGTTCTTGGCCGCCGCCCGCAGCATCGTCGGCCCACCAATGTCGATGTTCTCCAGCGCGTCGTCCTCGGTCACATCCGGCTTCGCGACCGTCTCGCGGAACGGGTAAAGATTTACGCACACGAGATCGATCGGCGCTATCTCGCTCTCCCGTAGCTGTTCCATGTGGTCCGCGTTGTCGCGACGGGCAAGGATGCCACCGTGCACCTTCGGATGCAACGTCTTCACGCGCCCGTCCAGCATCTCCGGGAACCCCGTGAGGTCGGAGATCGGCTGCACCGCCACCCCCGACTCCGCAATCACCTTCTGCGTACCACCTGTCGAGTAGATCTCGAAACCAAGCTCTGCTAGCGACGCGGCAAACTTATCGATTCCCGTCTTGTCGTAGACGGCAACGATCGCTTTCATCCGAACGTCTGCTCCTCAGCATCCCCCGTCGCCACCGCAAACTCTTCGGCCAACGCTTCGTCGACCTCGCCTTCGCCGTCGCACAACGGGCAGGAGACCATGCCCGGAGTCGCCTCTTCCATCTCCTGCAACTCCATCAGCATTCCCTCTTCGAGCCAAATGTAAGTCTTCTCGAGATCGGCCTCGCGCTCCCCGGCTGCGTGCGTGCGCCGCCGATCGTCGATCCACATCAGCATCGAGCGGGAGTCCAGGTGATCGCGTAAAAACGTGTCCATCGCCTCGTACGGGTCGCGGCCCTCGACGTTCTCCTCCCAATGGTCTTCCTGGAGCACCTCCACGTCGTAGTTGCCATCCTTCGGATACTTCCCGAAGACGCGGTCCCGGTCCTCCGGCGAGATACTTCGTTCTGCGTAGTAGAAACGATATGACGGCATAGTTACGCCCACCTGAACCCTTCGCCTGAGACAACCTCGCCGATCTGCCAGGAGCCCGGCAACTCGCCGAGTAGACCGTCCAAATCGGTTGGTGAGACGGCAAGAACCGCTCCCACGCCCATGTTGAACGTCGCGAACATCTCCTCGTCAGCGATCTCGCCACGCTCTTGTATCAACTTAAAAATCGCCGGCGCCTCCCAGCTTCTGCGATCGATCCGGGGCCCTAGACCGGCAGAGAAGACACGCGGGACGTTCCCGGGCAGACCGCCGCCGGTGATGTGCGCGAAGCCGCGGATCTTCGACAAGACTGGCTTCAAAACACCGAGATAGCAGCGGTGTGGCTCAAGGAGCGCATCGCCAAGCGTCAGGCTGAGTTCGGGGTACTCCTCTTCGAGCACGGCTCGCTCGGCCACCGGGTCTGTGGGCTGGCCCGGCGCCGAAAGACCCGTGCCGAAGATCCGCCTCACCAGCGAATATCCGTTCGTGTGAAGACCATTCGACGGCAACGCGATCAGCGCGTCCCCGGCCTCGATCTCCGAGCCGTCGATCACACTCTCTCGCTCAGCGACGCCAACGATGAACCCGACTAAGTCGTAATCACCATCAGCGTACGTGCCCGGCATATCGGCTGTCTCACCACCGATAAGAGCGCAGCCGCTGGCCCGGCAGGCATCTGCGACACCACGCACGAGATCGACCTTCTGATCGTCGCTGAGGCCGAAGTTTCCGATATAGTCCAGGAAGAACAGCGGCTCCGCGCCGCTCGTCAGAATGTCGTTCACGCAGTGGTTCACGAGATCGTGCCCCACGCCCTCATAGCGGCCCAGGACCGACGCTAGCTTGACCTTCGTCCCAACGCTGTCGGTACTCGCGATCAATACGGGGTCGCGGTACTCACCAAGCCGGAACAGACCCGCAAACGGACCAACGTCGGAGAGGACCTCAGGCCGTCTCGCCGTCGCCGCTACGCTGGCGATGCGAGAGATGAGCTGGTCGGCCGCGGCGGTATCTACGCCGGCGCCGGCATACGTCTGCTTCGTTGATTCTGACATCATTCCAATTCGAGACATGAGACAGGTGGCGGGCGATGCAATATCTGCGTCGCCTGTCTCGCGGCTCGAATCAGTGCCTGTCTGCTTCCCAGTTGTAAGCAGCGCCGACCGGGACCTTCTTGCCACCGCGGCCCTTCCGCTCGAACACCAGCTTGTCCATCTGAAGCTGCACCGGCATCGGGTAGTCGCCGGTGAAACAGGCCGTGCAGAAGCTATCCTTCGGTTGCTCGACCGCCCGCATCAGGCCGTCCAGCGAGAGATAGTGCAAACTGTCCGCACCGATATGCTCGCGTATCTCTTCGATGCTCTGCCGTGACGCGATCAGCTCCCACTGCGTCGCCATATCGATCCCGAAGTGGCACGGATGCTGGATCGGCGGCGCGCACACCCGCATGTGTATCTCTTTCGCACCAGCCTTGCGCAGCATCTCCACGACCTTTGGCGTCGTCGTACCGCGCACGATCGAGTCATCGACGACAATCAAGCGCTTGCCATCGATCGCCTGCCGCAGCGGGTTGAACTTCAGATACACGCCCTGGTCCCGCATCCGCTGGTCAGGCTGGATGAACGTACGTCCAACGTAGCGGTTCTTGACCAGCCCTTCCGCGTACTGAATACCAGACTCGTGCGCGTAGCCGATCGCCGCCGCCGTCGCTGAATCGGGAACCCCGATCACCAGATCGCCATCGACCGGTGCCTGCCGAGCCAGCTCCCGGCCCATATTCATGCGTGAGGGGTGGAGGAGCTTGTCGCGCAGAACGCTGTCCGGCCGCGCGAAGTAGATGTACTCGAACACGCACAGCGCATCGCGCTCTTTCTCGACAGCCTGTATCGAGTGCAGACCGTCGTCATCGATCACGATCGCCTCGCCGGGCTCCACCTCACGAACGAACTCCGCTCCCAGGTGGTCGAGCGCACACGTCTCGGAGGCGACGATCCAGCCGCTGCCGTTCATACGGCCGATGCACAGGGGCCTGATGCCGAACGGGTCGCGCATAGCAATCAGGCTGTCCTTGGTTAGAGCGACGAGGCAGTATGCACCGTTGATCGCCTTCATCACGCCGGAGCAGCGTTCGAGCCAACCTTCCCCAGGCGCCGACGATAACATCTCGGCTATGACCTCGGTGTCAGTGGTCGAGTCAAACTGGGTACCGTCGTCTTCTAGCGCATCTCGGAGCATCTCAGCGTTGATCAGGTTGCCGTTGTGGCCTACGGCGATCGCGCCGTTGACGCCCTCCTTGTATACGGGCTGACAGTTCTCCGTGCGACTTGAGCCCGTCGTCGAGTAGCGCGTGTGTCCGATAGCGATACGGCCGGGAAGGTGCCCCAGGTCGTGCTCCGCAAACACCTGCGAGACGAGACCCATCTCCGAATGAATGTAAATCTGGTTGCCGTCGGCGGTGGCGATCCCAGCGCTCTCCTGACCGCGATGTTGCAGCGCGTAGATGCCGTAGAACGTGATTCTGGCTACGTCTTCGCCGGGTGCAAAAACCCCAAAGACACCGCATTTCTCCTGCCAGGAACTACTAGGCACAGAAATCTCCTGCCTCGGCGGCAGGATCAATCGGCTGGCAACGGTGGTGAATTACCACAGATTCATAGTGTGAACTAACTCATCCAGACAGCCGGATTGTAGCACGCTGTCTGAGCCACCGACAACAGGAATCGTGCGCGGTTAGTCGCCGTCGCCGACGATCTCGATCGCCCGCTCCGGACAGTTCTCGATCGCCAGCCGCGCCTTGTCATCTAGGTCCGGCGGCACCTCGCCGTCGTCTGTCGCCGTCGCGTAGCCGTACTCATCGAGCTCAAACAACTCCGCGGCGAGCGCAAAGCAGCGGTTGTGCCCCTGGCACTTCTCGCTATCTACCCTGACCTTCATTACCCGAACACCACCGGCATCTCGCGGGGACCTCTGACCTGACCACCGGCCCAGGTCACCCCTTCCGGATTTTCGAGCTTGAAGTCCGGAATCCGCTTCAGCCACTCCTCGATCGCCACCCTCATCTCCATGCGGGCGAGGTTCGAACCGGCGCAACGGTGGATCCCCGCGCCGAACGCGATGTGCGGGTTCTTCGCGCGGTCGATGATCACCTCATCTGGATTCTCGAAAACATCCGGGTCACGGCTACCCGCCGGGAAGGACATCAAGACCTTGTCACCGGCCTTCATCGGACAACCACCGTACTCAACGTCTGCCGTCACGACTCGAGCCATCGTAACCGGCGCATAGGCACGAAGCAGTTCTTCGATCCCGGTGTTGAAGATCTCCGGTTCGTTCATCATCCGATGCCGGTCCTCCGGGTTCTGTGCCAAGTGCCAGAGCGCCGATCCGATCGAACTCCAGGTCGTATCGATTCCCGCCACCAGGATCAGGAAGCAAGTCCCGAGAACGTGTGTGTCCGGGACCGGACTCCCGTCCACCTCGGACTGGATCAGATAGCTGATCAGGTCGTCACTCGGCTTCTCCTTCTTCTCCGATATCTGCTGCCACAGGAACGTCAAAATCTTGTTGCGGGCGTCGGCCGCCATCTCGAAGTTCTGCAGGCCGAACTCCAAGAACTCCTGCACCCAACTCGTGAAAGTGCCAGACATATCCGACGGGATGCCGAGCATCTTGGCGATCACGTACGGCGGGATCTGCTGCGCGTAGTCCGCGGCGCCATCGCACCGGCCCTCATCGATGAACCCATCGATCAGCGACCGGCAGTGCTCTCGCGTCATCGACTCCCACTTCTGAACCGACTTCACGGAGAACGGCGGCAGCAGCAGGCGCCGCGTCCACGTATGCTCCGGGGGGTCGGAGGAGATCGGCGGAGCGCCCACGCCGAGGAACTGTTGCCCCTCGCCGCTGCTCTCGTCAAAGCCCTCCGGCGGCTCGATCGGCACCACCAACGGGTTCTGGGAAGAGAAGTGATCGGTGTCCCGGGCCACTGCGAAGAGGTCCTCATACTTCGTCGGCATCCAGGAGCCGCCCCATCGTTCCGTGCGGGGAATCGGGCACTTCTCCCGGAGTTCCGCCCAAGCAGGGAAGGGATTTTTGACGTACCCGGGATCGAAGATATCGTAGTCAGTAGTTAGGTCTTTTACAGGTTCAGTGGTCATACACCGGCATCCTTTCCTTAGCAAACGCTAAGTTATCGGCTTAGCCACGGTCTGTCAAGAGTCTCAGCAGCCGCTAACGCCCCAACCGTCTGTGCTCGGACCTCAGACATCGGTCCATCACCACGATCAACCCCGCATCCTCGCCGGCTTTCGCCGCCTCTTCATTGACGATCCCTTCCTGCATCCACACCACTTTCGCCCCGACGACGATCGCCTCAGCCACGATCTCCGGCACATGCTCGGGCCTCCGAAAGATGTTGACGATTTCGATCGGCTCTTGCACCGAGGATAAGTCCGGATACGCCTTCTCCCCTATGACTTCCGTCTCATCCGGGTGGATCGGGATCACCTTATAGCCAGCCTTCTGCATATATCTGGATACGGAATATGCGGGGCGTTGCGGCTCCGACGATAGGCCAACCACGGCGATCGTCCGATAGTTGCGAAGAATGTCAGTTTCGACCGTCATCCGCGCTAGCCGGTCGTCGCTCCGTGCTGTCCCGGCGATCGCTCCGATGCCGCTTCCGGTTCCGCGGCCTCCACCGCCTCCACCTCGTCCTCCACCTCCGCCGTGATCACCACCTCGCTACCCACCATCCCAGCGATCGCCTCGGCTGCATCCAGCGCCCGGTCGAAGCCCTCGTTCAACAGATCGGGCGAAGTCGCCGACAGGACCTGCCCTATCGAAAGGCGCTTCCCGCTCTTCTTCACCAGCACCAAATCCCAGGCTCGAATCTCGAGAGGCGGCCGCGGCGAGCTCAGCGCAACGTCGCCAAGCTCGAAGTCAGCCACTTCGATGCTCTCGATCTTCCAGAACGGCACCAGTTCGTAGGTACCGAGTCCGAGCCCGAGCACTCCTTGCTGAAATCGTACCGATTGCTTCTTCGTCTCGACTACGACAGCCGCACCAACCAGCGAGTAAACGAACCCCATCGCCGAAAGCGGGGCGATTATGATCCCCGGAATCACCATCAACATCAGCGCCGTCGCAGAGAGATCACTCGCAAAGACCGTCACGGCCACGAACAGCGAGACACCGATGATCAGCCCGATCCCCGGAATGATGATCGCTCCTCGCTCCGGGCGGAGGTCGATTCGATGCTCTCGCACGACCAATACACGCCGGTCGAGCGGGATTCGCTTCACGTCGCTAGCCACGGGAACATTGTATCGCGGCACCCCTCACAGACGACGCCTGTCATCCTGAGCAGCACCAACGTCCTTCAGCCAGCACTACCTTCGCCGCGAAGGATCTGGGGCGGGGAAGCGCACGACATCGGAACCTCGCCGATCCAACGTTGGCTCGCCCTTTCAAAACTCTCAGGGCAAGCGTATCGTGGTGATGTGCGAACACGCTGGACTCCCTCGGAAACGCGATGACAAGATGACCGACCGTTCCGATGAACATAGCGACGCTGTGAACGTGGACGTGCCG
>Ga0255058_10001220_pt1 | contig 14597 bp, 11 predicted proteins | sample Cases_109_9_MG_FD_188637 | JGI IMG/M metagenome (GOLD analysis project Ga0255058, IMG submission 188637) | Seawater microbial communities from Amundsen Gulf, Northwest Territories, Canada - Cases_109_9 | ecosystem: Environmental > Aquatic > Marine > Gulf | place: Canada: Northwest Territories... | reverse complement strand
ATCCAGCGTCCTGCCATCATCGTCGACGAACGGCCCCGAGTAGCAGCCGACACCGACGTCCCGGTACTTGGCAGAGAGCAGTATGTCTTCGTGTGGCGGGCTGTTCAACCAGGCTTCCATTAGATTCGCGGCTTTGGGCGAGCCCGTCACCAGAACCTCGCCAACGGCACCCGTATAACCTTTACGCTGCACCCGGTCGAGCGGCCCGCCGTCAAGATGGTGATCGAGCTGAAACGGATCGGGCTGTAGGAAATGGAACGTCGCGTAGTCCTGCGCAGCCGATCTGAGGGCGGCGTTGGGGTCCAGGCGAGGAACCCCAATCGCCGCGCGCTCAGCGTTGATGAGCGCAACGAGCTGCTCTGCGAGAGTCGGATCGGGCGCGGCGGTGGGATACGGCGTCGGGTTGGGGGTCGGTACGGGAGTCGCAATGGGAACGGGCCGTGCACCGGTCGCCTGAGGAACGCGGATGGGATCGGGCTGCGGTTGGATAGGGGTTGAGGAAGCCGTCGGCACTATCGTGGGCGGTGGCGCTGGGGTCGGAGTGGACGTGCGCGTGAGCGACTTGAGGCTTGAGCCAAGAGATGGCGATTCGCTGGCCGGAACGGCACTCGCGGCTAGCGAGGTGCCCTGCGGTGTCGGAGGTACCCCGACGACGTCATTAGCCGTTTCACGAGAACCGACGCCGAGCCATGACACTAAGGCGATCAACACTGCCACCACCACTGCGGTGAGGCACGCTATTGCGGGATACTTCGCGGTCGTTCCGCCTTCCTGTCGGGTTCTGTGTGAGGTGTGGCGAGCTTGGGCTAGGGTACGATACGGGAAACCGAGGATCAAATGCTCATCTGTGAGTATAAGTGAGCATTTGAGAACCAAGAGAAGGCCGCGGCTAGAAGGTGTGATCCGAACGGCTGTTTAGCAGCGGAGGTGCTTGTTAGCTGTTCGAGCGAACGAACTAGAGAGAACCGCTACCTAGCTCACGATGTCTGCTCAGTCACCTGATTCGCTCATCGACGTAGCTTTCAAGCGCAGGAAAGATTGAGTCAGGGATCTCGCCGAGCACGCCTTCACGCGCGCCGATGGCCGCCTCGCCCTCCTGACGCATGACGGCGAGCTGCGCCCAGACTCCAAACGCGTGGAGGACCTGCCAGTATCGGATACGCCCTACATCGAGGGGTAGATGGGACTCGTACTCACGGCGGTATTTGGAGACGATATAGCCGCGTAAGAGTCGAAGCACGGTCCGCTCGATGGCGCTCTGGGCGAGCGGTCCGGCGAGGTACAACAGGGCGAGTGTCCGCGCTACGTCGCAATGCCGGTCGCCGAGCGCCGCGTCCGGCCAGTCAAGCAGGGCCATCCGGTCGCCATCGATGAGGAGGTTCATCGGGTGGAAGTCGTTGTGAGTGAGCACCGGCTCCTCGTCCTTCACCATATCGATGTGCGTTTCGAGCCAAGCGAGAGGGCGATCGAGACCCGCAGGGTGGAACTTGTTGACGAGCTCCCGGGAACGTGACAGCCACTCGTCGACGAGTGGGCGCTCGTACGGGATGGGGCATCCGTCGGTTGGCAGCGAGTGCAGCCGCGCCTGGAGGGCAGCCATTGCCTTCAGCATGCCGGGCATGTTCAGCGGGTTCTTGATGCGGCTGAGCATAGGCGCACCTCGCATCCGCTCCATGATCATGAAGGGGAGTCCAAAGGCCGTACCCGAGGTATCGACCAGAAGCGGCTTCGGCGCGAGGATGCCCTTCTCTACCGCGAACGTTTGCATCGCGGCTTCGCGTTCGGCCTTGGCGACCTGGCCCATCGAAGGGAAGACCCTGAGCACGAGCGGGGCAGCCCACGCCGGGGAGATGTCGCCTGCGAGGCGAAACGCGTAGACGTAGGTGTCCATGCCGCCGCCGAAGCGCTCTGGCCCCTCGCTGACGGTGAGCGGGCCGAGGCGGCCGGCCAGATCTGCTGCCAGCGCGTCACGAATCGCTGCTACGTCGTCCGGATCGAACAATGGCGTACCGTCGGATTCCACGACGCTCAGTTTAGCGGTCGCACGCACCTGCGGCGACAGACTGAGGCAACGGCGTTCTGCTATCCTGATGCCGTGGCTGACGCCGAGTCCGCATTCGACTTCGACCTGATCGTCATCGGTTCCGGACCGGGCGGGCAACGGGCGGCGATTCAGGCCGCGAAGCTCCAGAAACGCGTCGCGGTGATCGAGCGGAGCGAAGTCGTGGGCGGCAGCTCCATCAACATCGGCACCATCCCCAGCAAGACGCTGCGCGAGGCGGTTCTCTACCTCACGGGCTACAGCCAACGTGGTCTCTATGGGGCGGCGTATGCGGTCAAGCAGAAGATCACGATGTCCGACCTGATGTTCCGGGTCGACCATGTGATCCGTGCAGAGCAAGCGGTCGTCAGCCACCAGCTGGCGCGGAACGGCATCGAGTTGGTCGGCGCGGAGGCTTCGCTATCGGGGCAGCATTCGGTTAGCGTCGACTTCCTAGATGGGCGCGCGGCACGTGAGCTGACGGCGGAGTTCATCGTGATCGCTGTCGGCACCGCATCGACGCGGGATGAGCACATACCGTTCGATGGCAAGCGAGTGTTCACCAGCGATGACATTCTCAGCGTAGCGGAGCCGCCGCGGACGCTCTCGGTCGTCGGCGCCGGCGTGATCGGGACGGAGTACGCAAGCATTTTTTCGGCGCTGGGCGTTCGGGTGACGCTTATCGACAAGCGGAACGAGCTGCTCGACTTCGTCGACGACGAGATAACGGCCGCGCTGATCTACGAGATGCGACTGAACCGGGCGACGATGCGCCTCGGCGAAGAGGTTGCGGCGATCGAGCTAATGTCGGACTCCCGGGGCGACCACGTGGAGATCGTACTTGCGAGTGGCAAGCGGATCGTGACGGACGCAACTCTGTACAGCGTCGGGCGCACGGGCGCGACGCAGGGCCTCAACCTGGAAGCCGCCGGACTGAAGGCGGATGAGCGGGGCCGGCTGGAGGTCAACGAGCGATTCCAGACGCCTATGTCAAATATCTACGCTGTCGGCGACGTGATCGGCTTCCCCAGCCTCGCAGCGACCTCAATGGAGCAAGGGCGGTTGGCCGCGTCATTCATGTTCGGCGAGGAGACGGCGACGGTGCCGGAGCTGATCCCGTTCGGCATTTACGCGATACCGGAGATCTCGATGGTCGGGCGAACGGAAGAGGCGCTAACCGAGCAGGGGATTCCGTACGAGGTGGGGAAGGCCCGCTACCGGGAGATAGCGCGCGGCCAGATCCTCGGCGATGAACGCGGGCTGCTGAAGTTGATCTTCGACATTCACAGCCGGGAGCTGTTGGGCGCGCACGCGATCGGGTCTGGGGCGACGGAGCTGATCCACATCGGGCAGGCAGTGCTCACGTTCAAGGGCGGGTTGGATTACTTCCTGAACACGGTCTTCAACTACCCGACGCTTGCCGAGGCCTATAAGACGGCGGCGCTGGACGCACAGAACCGGATGAGCGGCTAGCCGCTCAAGAACCGCTTTCGCTCTCGGCCGGCGGTGCCGACGTGTCGCTTTTCATCATTCCTGACTCACCTTCAGACATCGACAGGCTCGGAATCCAGTTCAGCCAAGACGGGAGGTACCAGTTCCACTCGCCAAGGAGTTTCATTGTGGTGGGCAGGACGAAGGCGCGAATGATCGTCGCGTCTACAAGAATCGCGACGGCGAGGCCGAAGCCGAACTGCTTCAAGCCGATTTCGCGGGTGAAGGCGAAGATCAGGGCGACTGCCACCATGATCGCCGCGGCGTTAGTAATCACACTCGCGGTTCCCTTGACGCCCTTGGCTATCGCTTCCTGGGTTGTAGCGCCCCGTTCGTACTCCTCCTTGATCCTCCCCATCACGAACATTTCGTAGTCGATGGAAAGACCGAATAGCAACGAGAATAAGAAGAGCGGTATCCACGACTCGACGATGCCTGTCGCCTCGAAGTCCAAGACTCCCTCCAGTAGCCAGCCTTCCTGGAACACGAGCACCAGTAACCCATAGGCGGCGAAGACCGAAAAGAGGTTCAAGACGATGGCCGTGACGGCGATGACGAGCGAGCGGAAGGTCATCAGAAGGATGATGAAGGCGAGGCCCAGCACGAAAGCGAAGACTATGGGCGCGCGGTTCTCGATGTTCTCACGGAAGTCGATGTTGGCCGCGGTTGCGCCTGTCACTATTACGCTAGCAGAGCTATCTTCGAACGCCGCGGGGACGAGATTGTCACGGAGGTTGTTGACCGCGTCGATAGCACGCTGTTCTCCCGAATCCCCGTTGACCGGAACGAACAGTAGGCCCGTATCACCGGCGTCGTTGTACTCCGGCTCACGCGCGATCTGACCGTAGAGCGCGTCCGGATTAGCCTCAGACACTATGTCATCGCCCACGAGGCCGACAAACGCCTCTGTAGCGGCCTGAGTCTCGTCCGAGAAGATGTTCTGCTTCTCGCCGGCATCGATGACGACCACGGTCGGCTGAACGAGGCCCAGCGTGAAGCTCTCTTCGAGGGCGATCAGGGCCTTGGTGCCTTCGGCGTCACTGGGAAAGCTGCGAGGTCCGTTGAATCCGAGGTTCAACGTTAATGTTGGCGCTGCGATGGCGATAAGCAGACCGATGGTGATGACAGCGGGGATGAGCGGATACTTTAGAGCGCGGTCGATAACGAATCCCCACACGCCTTCGCCGCCGGAACCACGCCCGAGGAACGGAATCGTTAGACGGTCGACGTTGTCGCCGAGCATGGCGATCATCGCCGGCAGAAGGGTCATGGCGCTGGCGACGGCACAGAGGACGATGACGATCGAAGCCAAGCCGAGGCTGCTGAAGATCGAGTCGTTGACGAGGAACATCCCGGCGACGGCAAATACGGTAGTTGTTCCGGCGAAGACGATCGACTTGCCGGAGGTGCCGGAGGCGACGCGTAACGCATCCTCCTTGGACAGGCCTGCTCTGCGTTCGTTCCGATATCTCGTGATTGTGAACAGGGCGTAGTCGATGCCCGTCGCGAGCCCGATGAGGAGGACTACCTGGGTGTAGACCTCCGCAAGGGGCGACGCCTGGCTGATGACCTGAAGCAGACCCAGTGCCAGGATGATGGCCGCAAATGCAAGAAGGATCGGCACAACGGCAGCGACCACGGCACCGAAGGCGAGAATCAGGATCAGAAAGGTGATTGGGAGGTTGATGAACGTTGCGCGGCCGAAGTCTTCTTCGATGATCTCGGTAAGCTGCTTTTCCAGGGAGGCTTCGCCACCGATGAGTATCTCGAAGCCTTCAGATTCGGCAACCGCGTCATCGACGGTATCAAGCACTATATCGATGTTATTGATGTCGTCGTCCACGGCGGCAGACTCTATCTGCACGAGGGCGAAGGTATCATCGCCGCCGGTCGCGTTTTCGGTCACGAACGGTGACTGGTCTCGCGGCAGGCCGGTATCGTAATGGCTGGCGGTTTCGGCGACGATTCGGATGCTCTCATCAACGGAAGTGCCGCCCACCGAACTACTGGTCACCACACGCAAATCCAGCAGGTTGAGCATGAGTCCGTGATCCGCGGTGGTTCCGACGACGGCCCGTTGGTACTCGGGATCATCTACGGTCAGGGTTGGATGCGAGAAGGTAACGATCTCTTGCCGCGTACCAAGATCGCCAGGATCGAGGTTGAAGCGATCGCTAATGAGATTGAGCGCCTCTCCGGTCTCCCCTGGAAAATTGCCCTCAACGTCGGTGTCCGCCTCGATCACGTTGCAGGCGGCGAGCGAGGCGATGACCAGCAACGCCCAGAAGAGTGCGACGCGCTTGCGGCGCTTCGCGCTCCACATCGCGAGCCGCGCAGTGAACGATGTCCCCGGACCGGAAGACCACTCAGAAGCCATTCGTCTCTCTCCGTTTCACGTTTGTCAAGCCGATTGCAATATCTAACATGGTTCCCTAAAGCCGGGCGTCGGCGGCTCCAGGGCCCGAGACCGGTACGAGCTGCCCCTCCTGAACCTGACACTGGACGAGCCCGAGATCGACGAGCATTTGTGCGTCCTGGAGTTCGAAGCCGCGATCCAGCACCTCTTCCAACTCGTCCCCAGGCGAGGGCACGCGATCGCCCTTCGAGTCGAAGGCGATCGAACCGGAAACTCCTTCGAAGTCGCTGGCGCGGACGGCGTCGCGCAGCTCCCGCGGATCGATCACGAGCGAACCGTCAGCCTGCGGCTGCGCGACCGCCGCAACAGCGTCGAGTAGCGAAGTTGCGGCATCAGCGAACTGCGCGGGGAACGAGGCCTGTGGAACGTCGCCGTGGAGAGCGACGAACTCGGCCTCGAAATCATCGGGAAGGGGGTAGCCGCAGCCAGCGAACAGCGCGCCTTCCGCAACTTCGCCCAAGGGCTCAACGAAGTCACCTTGCGAGGCGGCGCCATCACCGGCGCCGAACAGACCTTCGTAGCCGGCATCCCTGATCTGGCGAAGGAGGAGAGCCGCCTCCGGATTGAACCCGGCGAAGGCCACGAAGTCCGGGTTGTCGGCAGCTATGCGAGAAGCTAGATCGCTGAAATCGACGTCGCCCTGTTGAATGCTCTCGCGGATGACGTCTATGCCCGGCCGCGTCAGCAGGCGTTGGGCGGTATCGGCCAGGTCCTCGCCGAAGAGTTCGCCGTCGTCGATCAGGTAGACTGTCTCGGCCTCAAGAGTCTCGATCGCGAACAGCGCGATCAGCTTACCCTCGAGGTCGTTGCGATACGCTGTGCGGAAGAAGAAACCGTCGTCCTGCTGGCCTTTTGTCAGGGCGGTGGCGGTGGCGGAGCCGGAGATCGCGACGATCCCTGCCGCGGCGTAGGCGGGCGCCGCTGGAGAGGCGCCACCGCTGCACTGCGGCCCGATGACGCCGACGAGTCCCGGTTGCTGGAGAAGTCTGCGCGCGGCGACGATCGCCACGCCCGGCTCGCTGCAGCCGTCGTCTTCTCCGACTACAGAAATCTCGTGACCGCCGATCAGTTCGCCGTTCGCGGCCTTCCAGCGCTCGACGCTGGTCGTGACGGCGTTCAGATACTCACGGCCACGCTCTTCGATCGGGCCGGTGAGCGCGGACGATACGCCGACCACGATCGGCACGTCTGCGGGAAGAACGATGGGTGTGTCCGGGCTGCGATCGATGTCCTTTAGGTCGACATCTGCTTCTTCGTCGCCGCCACACGCGGCGAAGACGAAGACAACGGTGGCGAGCAGGCCAAATACGAACGGACGCGCAACGGACTGACGCAAACGGATCATATGACGACTCCCTGAATCGGTGGCTGGCTGCGCGCAATTGTAGGTCAGACCTTGACGGGTGATCAAACCAGACGAATCCGGGAGCTATCGGCAGTGTGTGTGTTTTGTGATGGTTATTGTTGGTGCATTCTCACCAACGGCCCTCTCAGCTGACGCTAACGGGCCGCGCACACTGGGAGCTATCTCCCGGAGAGCTTGCGGAAGATCCAGCGGAGCGGGTCGTAGTACTCGTCGGCGACGCGTTCCTTGAGGGGGATGATGGCGTTGTCGGTGATGTGGATGTCTTCGGGACAGACCTCGGTACAACATTTCGTGATGTTGCACATGCCGACGCCGGCGGCCTTGCGGATGAGCTCGGTGCGATCCTCGGTGTCGAGGGGGTGCATGTCGAGCTCGGCGAGGCGGACGAAGAAGCGCGGGCCGTAGAAGCGCTCCTTGTTCTCGGGGTGGTCGCGGATGACGTGGCAGACGTTCTGGCAGAGGAAGCACTCGATGCACTTGCGGAACTCTTGCCCGCGCTCGACGTCCATCTGCTGCAGGCGGTAGCCGGTGTCGGTTTCGGGGTCGCGCGGTTTGAAGGCCGGTATCTCCTTGGCGACTTCGTAGTTGAACGACACGTCGGTGACGAGGTCCCGGACCAGCGGGAACGTCTTGATCGGCGCGATGGAGATGGGCTCTCCCTCGGGGAAGAGGTTCATGCGGGTCATGCACATCAAGCGCGGATGACCGTTGACCTCGGCGCTGCAAGAGCCGCACTTGCCGGCTTTGCAGTTCCAGCGGACCGCGAGATCGTTGGCCTGCGTCGCCTGGATCGTGTGGACGACGTCGAGGATGACCTGGCCTTCATCGACCTCGACTTTGTATTCGACGAACTCGCCGCCGTTCGAGTCGCCTCGAAAGATGTTGAGGGTTACATCAGGCAACGTTCGCCTCCTCGAAGACCTTTGCGAGGTCGTCGGGCATCTGCGCCAGCGGCTCCTGCGAGATGTTCATACCGCCATCGGGCTGCTGCTTGACGACGACGTTCACCTCGCTGAACTCGTCGCTGGTTGTCGGGTAGTCGTCGCGGGTGTGTGCGCCACGGCTCTCCCGCCGGGTGTGGGCGGCGCGAGCGATGGCTTCGGAGACGGTGAGGAGCGAACGCAGGTCCATCGCGAGGTGCCAGCCGGGATTGTACTGGCGGTTGCCTTCGACGCCGGTGTTCTTCGCGCGCTCCTTGAGAGCGGCGATCTTGTCGATGGCTTCGGCGAGCTCCGATTCCTGACGGATGATCCCGACGAGGCTCTGCATCGTTTCCTGGAGGTCTTGCTGAACTTTGTAGGGGTTCTCGCTGCCGTCACGCTCGAAGTGAGCGAGCATGTCGGCGACCGAGGCATCCACGTCGCTAGAGGCGACGTTCAGAGCTCCAGAGACGCCCTGCGCGTACTCGGCGGCGCCGAGCCCGGCCCGCCGTCCAAAGACGAGCAGATCGGAGAGAGAGTTGCCGCCGAGGCGGTTCGCGCCGTGCATGCCGCCCGCGCACTCGCCGGCGGCGAAGAGCCCGGGGACGGTGGAGGCGGCGGTGTCCGGATCGACGCGGACGCCGCCCATCATGTAGTGACAGGTGGGACCGACTTCCATCGGTTCTTGAGTTATGTCGACATCCGCCAACCGCTTGAACTGGTGGTGCATGCTCGGCAGGCGGCGGCGGATATAGTCGGCGGACTGACGCGAGGCGATATCGAGAAAGACGCCACCATGGGGGCTACCGCGACCGGCCTTGACCTCGGCGTTGATGGCGCGCGCGACCTCGTCCCGGGGGAGGAGGTCCGGCGTGCGGCGGTTGTTAACCTTGTCGTCGTACCAGCGGTCGGCTTCTTCAATTGTGTCAGCGGTCTCAGCCTTGAAGAACTCGGGAATGTAGTTGAACATAAACCGCTCGTTCTCGGAGTTTCGCAGCGTGCCACCGTCGCCACGTACGCCCTCGGTGACGAGGATGCCGCGAACGCTTGGCGGCCAGACCATGCCGGTGGGGTGGAACTGGACGAACTCCATGTCGATGAGGTCAGCGCCGACCGCATAGGCGAGCGAGTGACCGTCGCCGGTGTACTCCCAGGAGTTCGACGTCACCTTGAAGGCCTTGCCGATGCCGCCGGTCGCAAGCACGACGGCCTTCGCCTTGAAGACGATGATGTCGCCGCTCTCGCGGACGTAGCCGACGGCGCCGGATATCCTGTCGCCGTCCTTGACGAGCGTTGAGATCGTGGTCTCCATGAAGACGTCCATGCCCTTGTGCACGGCGTGTTGCTGCAGAGTGCGGATCATCTCGAGGCCGGTGCGGTCGCCGACGTGGGCGAGCCGGTCGAAGCGGTGACCGCCGAACGGGCGCTGTGAGATCTTGCCATCTTTAGTGCGGTCGAAGAGCGCGCCCCAGGTCTCGAGTTCGTAGACGCGGTCGGGCGCCTCCTGCGCGTGGAGCTGTGCCATGCGCCAGTTGTTGACCATCTTGCCTCCGCGCATGGTGTCGCGGAAGTGGACCTGCCAGTTGTCTTCTTCGTAGATGTTGCCGAGTGCGGCAGCGATGCCACCTTCGGCCATGACGGTGTGCGCTTTGCCGAGCAGCGACTTGCAGACGAGCGCGGTCTTGACGCCCTGCGCGGACGCCTCGACGGCCGCTCGCAAGCCGGCGCCGCCAGCGCCGATTACCAGAACATCGTATTCGTGCGTCGCATATTCGGCCACGTCAGAACCCGCTCCAGGTGTTGGGGTCGGTGATGTGGCCGTTGGCCACGAGGCGGATGTAGAGATCGGTGGAGGCGATCCAGATGAGGCTGGCCCAAGCGTAGAGGCGGTGGTTCTGGTTCCAGACGGAGACGCGGTCCCAGAGGCTTTTGCGCGCCTTCGTGAAGTTGGAGCAGCTGTAGCAGTTGATCCCGCCGCCGATGAGGTGCCGGAAGGAGTGGCAGGAGAAAGTGTACATCATGAGCAGGAAGGCGTTGACGCAGAGGAAGATCGAGCCGACCCCGACGCCGAAGCCGGTATCGGCCTCAACACCGCGGATGATCTCCTCAGTGTTGTAGAAGCTGCGGATCGCCCCGAACCAGAGGATGGGTATGAAGACGAGCGCCCCGTACATGAAGAAGCGGTGGAGGTTCTGCATGATGAACGGGAACGCCGATTCCCCGTCGTACTTGGGTATTGCGTCGCCGACAGCGCAGGCGGGCGGGCTGAGGAGGTACGACCGGTAGTAGGCGCGCCGGTAGTAGTAGCAGGTGGCGCGAAAGCCGATGGGCACCCAGAGGACGAACAAGGCGGGCGAGAACCAGAAGTAGTCGGAAACCCCGGCCAGCTTGGGCTCGAATACCGGAGTGAGATAGGGGCCGACCTCGAACGCCCATTCGTCGAGAAAGGCGCTGACGGTGAGGTAGCCAAGGAAGATCGTGAGGCCAACCGCTACCAGAAGCGGTTCGACCCACCACCCGTCCTGACGGAGGGTGGCGAGGAAGCCTAGCTTGTGGGGTGCGCTTACGGTGTGTTCTGCTCTCGCCATCTAACGATTTCCAGCCGTAATCCTACGGTGAACGGGCGCTGTCCTCAAGCTTTTGATCGGCTATCGGCATTCGCTATCACGCGCACTCAGTCTATCAATGGTTTCTATCGATTACAAGACCATCCGCGCGGCTAGCAGCAGCCCAATGATGGTCTTGCCGTCCTTGATCTCGGCCATGTCTACGAGGCGTACGGCTTCCGTGAGTGGCATGCGCACGATCTCGATCTGCTCGTCCGCGTCGCCTTCGAGACCGTCTTCGCTGAGGTCTCGGGCGAGGAAGAGGTGGATGAACTCCGTAGCGTAGCCGGGCGAGACGAAGAAGCCGCCGATGTCGTCGAGTGTGCCGGCACGGCAGCCGGTCTCCTCACTTAGTTCACGTTGCGCGGCGCCCGGGATCGACTCGCCGGGGTCCACACCGCCAGCTGGGATCTCGAGGAGGGCCTGCTCGGCTGGAAGGCGGTACTGACGCACGAGGACGACGTTGCCGTCGCCGTCGATCGGAACGATGGCAACGACCGGGGAATGCTCGACGACTTCTCGCGCCGCGACGCGGCCGTTGGCCAGCTCGACGGTGTCGACGCGGACGTTCATGATGCGGCCCAGGTAGACGCGTTCGCTCGCGGTCACGCGCTCGTCGAGGCTGGCAGAGTCGTCAGACACCGCTAATTCGCGCTCGGGATGCCGTCCAGCTCGAACAGCTCTTCCTGGTCTTCGGCACGGATTACGCGGAGCCAATCCAGGCGCTCCGCCAGGCGAGCGTAGTAATCCTGGGCGTCAGAGAAGCGCACGAAGCGAGCGCTATGCGGGCTGCGACAGACTGAGACGGTGTCACCGCTCGTGAGCTTACGGTCGTCTTGACCGTCGATGCTGAGCACGAGGTCCTGGTCGGCGGTCACCATCAGGTCGATGTCGGAGTCCGGGGGCAGGACCAGCGGCCTTGACGCCGCCAGGTGCGGGGCAACCACGGTCATCACGAGATCAGGCGACTCCGGATGGAGGATCGGCCCGCCAGCGGAGAACGAGTAGGCGGTGCTGCCGGTGGCGGAGGCGACGATCAAGGCATCGCAGCGGTGGACGGCCAGCCGGGAGCGGTTGACGCTGACGTCGACGTAGACGGGCCGTGAGATGTTCGAGTGGCCGACGACGACGTCGTTCAAGGCGTGGTACGTCACGCCCCAGGCCGGCACCTGCGCCTGCAGCATCGTCCGCACTTCCAAACGATGGCTGCCGCCAATGAACTCCTCGATTCGCTGGGTCGCTTCGTCCGGTCTAACTTCAGCAAGGAAGCCGAGGCGCCCCATATTCACGCCGAGGATCGGGATCTCGTGAGGAATGACCACGCGCGCGGCTCGGAGCATCGTGCCGTCGCCACCGAGGCAGATGAGCAGGTCCGTGCCCGGTATCTTCTCGCCGATCGCGGCGTCGTCCCACTCGGAGGTATGCCAGGTCTCATCGCACTTTCCTTTGAGGAACTCGATCACCTCGTCCGCTATTTTATGAGCGTACGGGGAGCGAGAGTGGACGAAGATTCCGAACTTGCTCACGATAGCACTCCGGCGGTGGGGCGAGGCTTGAGCCAGAAGAGGAACTCCTGGTTGCCATCTGCGCCGGTTATCGGCGAGGCGACGAGGTCAACGACTCGGAATCCGTTGCCGGTGCACCAGGAGACGAAGCGACCGATCAAGGTGGATCGCAAGAGCGGGTCTCGGATCACGCCGCCGCGCGGCACCTCGTCTTTCGCCGCTTCGAACTGGGGCTTAAGGAGCGCCACGAGCGAGCCACCTTCCGCCAGGATGTGCCGCGCTGCCGGGAGCACCATCTGCAGTGATATGAACGACACGTCGACGGTCACCAGCCCCGCAGGGTCCGGCAGGGGTTCGAGATCGCGAGCGTTCACACCTTCCATGACGACGACGCGGGGATCGTTGCGTAGACCGTAGGCGAGCTGACCGTGGCCGACGTCGATGGCGTACACCTTTTCGGCGCCGTGCTGCAAAAGGCAGTCGGTGAAGCCTCCGGTCGAGGCGCCGATGTCGGCGGCCGTGATCCCGGTGACGTCCAGTCCGAATTCGGTCAAGGCATGTTCGAGCTTCTCGCCGCCACGCCCAACGTATCGAGGCCGTTCGGCGAGCTGGAGGGCGAGCGAGTCGTCGATCATCGTACCCGGTTTGGGCGCGGGGCGGTCGTCAACGAGGACCTGGCCAGCCATGACCAACGCCCTCGCCTTCTCCGTGCTCTCCGCGAGCCCGCGATCGACGAGAAGCGCGTCAAGTCGTTGCTTCGTCATATCGGAGTCAGAATATCATGCTGAAGTCAGCTTAGGTACCGGCGTACAGACGTGGCGAGATCGCCGCGCTTCTCGACGACGACGTCGCCGAGTCCGAGCCAGCCGGCCATCAACTCGAGTTCCGTGGCAAGTTCCGACGCCACCCAGTCTTTATCGACGTCGGGTTCCGAGTAGGCGCACCTCACCAGGAGGCGGCCCGCCTTGCGGTCGGATTTGAGGTCGACGCGAGAGACGAGTTCGGTACCGAGCAGGAACGGAAGCACGTAGTAGCCGTACACGCGTTCCGGTTGCGGAACGTAGATCTCGATTCGGTAATGGAAGCCGAAGAGCCGCTGGGTGCGGGCGCGCTCCCAGATCAGCGAGTCGAAGGGCGATAGAAGCGCCCGCGCCTCGACACGACGGGGGAGCTTGGCCTCGGGATGCAGATATGCCGTCTCCTTCCAGCCATCGACGTCGACGGTATCGAGCGCCCCAGAAGCGGCGAGCTCGGCGAGCAGCGTTCGCGATTTCGTGATCGGGAGGCGGTAGTAGTCGGCGAGGTCGCGTGCGGTGCCGACGCCGTGGGCGCGGGCGGCGAGCAGGAGGAGCTCGCGCTGCGAAGTGTCTTCGTCCGGGACCGCGGCATCGAGATGCTCCTTCGGGATGACGCGCTCTGGCACGTCGTAGGCGCGGGTGAAGCCGGGTCTGGCGGAGGTCGTGACGGTTCCGACTGCGAAGTGAGACTCGAGGGCCGCCTTCCCGAGCCCCCAGCTCCACCAGGTACCGGGGCGGCGCTGTGGATCGTCGAGGTCAGATACGGTGAGCGGGCCGTCGGACCGCACCTTATCCAGAATCGCCTCCATGTACTCGGGGTGATCCTTCCGCATCTTCTCCATCAGGTCCCAGCGCGGACCACCACCTTCCATCCTGTGCCTGAAGAGCCGGTAGTGCTCGACCGGGATTAGAGACGCCTCGTGGCCCCAGTATTCGAAGAGCGCACGACGACGGTATGCGTAGTCATCGAGCAGTTCTCTCCGGTACGGGCCGAGTCGCGAGAACACCGGCAGGTAGTGGGACCGCGAGAGGACGTTGACGGAGTCGATCTGGAGGAGGCCGATCCTGCGCATTACGCGGCGGAGGTGAGACGCGGTGACACGGCCTTTCGGCGGCGGGTCGGCGAATCCTTGCGCGGCGAGAGCGATGCGGCGCGCCTGCGAGATTGAGAGTCTTCGGAGCTTGGGCATGATCCTGAGAGATCAGCGTATTTTTCCGGCAATGAGCCGTCAACCTCTCCGATCTCGAAGCCGCCAGCGTTACCATGATTGCAGAGGACTGACCACATGGATGTAATCCACGATCTGACCGCGAGATTCAGAGAGTATGTCAGCAATCCGCGAATCCAGGCGCCTCTGATCGCTGAGAAAGGGAAGTGGCTTCAGATCTGCACCAGCCTGGACCTCATTGAGGACTCGCAGCTCGCAATCAGCTCATACCCAGTTGGCGACCCGG
>Ga0255058_10001219_pt1 | contig 14606 bp, 17 predicted proteins | sample Cases_109_9_MG_FD_188637 | JGI IMG/M metagenome (GOLD analysis project Ga0255058, IMG submission 188637) | Seawater microbial communities from Amundsen Gulf, Northwest Territories, Canada - Cases_109_9 | ecosystem: Environmental > Aquatic > Marine > Gulf | place: Canada: Northwest Territories... | reverse complement strand
GTCGCGCTGCCGTGCGACAACCCTCGGCTGCGGACGCAGATCCTGGCGCTGGGCGCGTCCCGCTGGCAGGCCGGCCTGCTCCTCTTCCGGGAGGCGCGGCTGTCGCTGCTGGCGGCGGTGATGGCGGGCTTCGGCGCGGCGATCTCGGAAGTGGGCGCGACGATCATGGTCGGCGGGAACATCCGCGGCTCGACGCGCACGCTGACGTCGGCGACCGTACTGGAGGTGCAGCAAGGAGACTTCGAGACGGCGATCGCCTTCTCGCTGATCCTGCTCGCGATCATCTTCGTCGTTGTCGGCGCGCTGACGGTGCTGCAGCAAAGGCGGTCGGAGTCGTGAGCGAATCACGCATCGGGCTGCGCGGCGTGCAGGTCGAGAAAGGCCGTCGCACGGTGCTGGACATCGACCGGCTGGACGTGCGCGCCGGCGAAGTGGTGGCTGTGGTCGGGCCGAACGGTGCGGGCAAGAGCACGCTGATCGGCGTGCTTGGCCTGCTCGAGAAGCCTGCGCGCGGCGAGGTGTCGTTCGAGGGCGAGCCGGTGAGCGGGCCCTACCTGGCGTACCGGCGACGCATGGCGGTCGTCTTCCAGGAGCCGCTGCTGCTGGACGCGACGGTGGAGGCGAACGTGACGACCGGCCTCTTGCTGCGTGGCGTGCCGCGAGACGAGAGGCGAGAGCGGGCGCGAAGGTGGATGGATCGGTTCGGGATCGCCGGGCTGGCGGGACGCTCCGCGCGCACGCTCTCCGGCGGCGAAGCGCAGCGGACGAGTCTGGCGCGGGCGCTGGTGCTCGAGCCCGAAGTGCTGCTCCTGGACGAGCCGTTCGCGGCGCTGGACGAGCCGACGCGACAGGCGCTGATGGACGACCTGGCGGACGCGCTGAGCGAGGGCTGCGCGGCGACTGTGTTCGTCACGCACGACCGCGACGAGGCGCTGCGCTTGGGCGACAGGCTGGTGGTGCTGATGGATGGCCGTATCCGCCAGGAAGGTACGCCGCAGGAGATCTTCGCGGCGCCGGCCGACGAGGATGTGGCGGCGTTCGTTGGGACCGAGACGATCGCCCCGGGACGCGTGCAAGACGTTGTGGACGGCCTGGCGTCGGTCAAGGTCGGCGAGCGGGTGATCGAGGCCGGCGGCGACGTTGCCGCCGGCGACGCCGTGCTCGTCTGCGTCCGGCCGGAGGACGTGACGATCGGTCCGCCTGGAGACGGTGGGCCGACCAGCGCGCGCAACCGCCTGTCGGCAACAGTAACTCGCATCACGCCGGCGGGCCCCTGGGTGCGTGTCGAGCTGGACGCTGGATTCCCTCTTGTCGGGTTGATTACGAAGCAATCGCTCGAGGAGCTATCGCTGGCGCCGGGGTCGGCGGCCGTCGCGACTTTGAAGGCGACGGCGGTGCACCTGATCCGGAGACATGAGACATGAGACATGAGACAGGGGAGAGCTGTCTCGTGTTGCATGTTCCCTGTCGCTACCGCCGAGGCAGGCCTTCGAGGAGCTCGAGGTCGTTGCTGATGATGCCGTCGGCGCCCTGATCGACCCAGTGGCGGGCGGCTTTCGGGTCGTCGATGGTCCAGACGTAGACGTTGACGCCGTTCTCCTCCAGGACGCGGGCCTTTTCGTCGTCGATGAAGTGGCGGGAGATGCAGACCTGGCGCACTCGCCTGTCTTTCATCTTGCGGACGAAGCTCTCCCACTGGTGCGGCTTCTCCAGTGAGTAGCGCACCTCGATCTCGTCGTCGATGTGGCGGAGGGCGTTGAGGACCGGGTACGTCTGGCCGCAGACGACGGCCCACGATGACGCCTTGTGCTCGCGCACCCGGTGCGCGATCGCCCGGGCGAAGGCGGCGCTGCGGCCGCCCTTGTAGCGCCCTTTGACGTCGAGGAGGAGGCGCTTGCGCCCGCCGACGATCTGGAGCAGTTCGCCCAGCTTGAGCGGGTTGGTGTGCGGCCAGACCCAGTAGCCGGGCCAGACGGGGAACGCCGACCGCGGCAGGGGATGCCCCGGCATCTTCTTGTCTGCGAGCAGGGGCAGCGGGCTGAGGCGCCGGGCGTGGTGGGCGTATACGTCGCCGCCGCGATACCAGACGTCGACCTCGATCATGTCGACGTTGGCGTCGAGCGCACGGCGGAGGGCGGCGCGGCTGTTGCCGTAGGCGTGTGCGATGCGGACTGGCCGGGGGGGCGCCATCGTCTAGGCGCTGGCGATGCGGCGAACTTCCTGCGCGCGCTGGTTGTACTGCGCCGCGGCGAGCTCGAGAACCTGAAGCAGCGTGTAGCTGCCGAGCTCCGGGTCTTCGGCCTTCTTTTCGAGGTCGCCCGGCAGGAGGTCGTGGAGGAGCGTGCCGAAGCTGCGGTGCGCCACCTGGAACGCCATGACGCCCTCTCGAAGCGAGCCGAGATCGGCACGAACGAGGTCGGGCGGCTGTGGCAAGTTCAGCGCGCGGGCCGCGAGACGGCCGAAGTAGAAGTTCACGTCGTCCACGGTGCGCTCATTGACGCGCTTGATCGACTCGCCGTCGTCGGCGGCGCTGGCGAACGAATCGTGGTCGGTGGCCTCGAGCGCCTCCACGAGGGCGAGGTGCGCGCTGTCGAGTCGCTGCAGGAGGTCGTCGGTCTCGGTCTTCTGTGCTTGCTCTTCGGTCATTTTCAGTCCAGTGGCTGTCGCGAGGCGTAGCCGGTGTTCAGTTCGTGCCAGAAGGAGACACGCTCTTCGCCGAGCTTCCAGCAAAGGTAGACTTCGCGGCCGTCCCGCTCGCTTCGGAAGTCTACCAGGCCCATCTCCAGGTCCTTGACCTCGACGCCGAAGCCGGTGACGCGCTCGACGAGCTCGTTGATCGCGTCACCGGTGCTCTGCAGGGCTCGTGAGAGACGAGACAGTTCGATGTCCAGGCTATGTCCGTTCGTCTTCAGTGTACTCTGCAGGTCGTTGACGGCGGAGCGCGTCTCGTCGTTCTTGCGCTTGAGATCGCGGAGCTGCACGAGGCGTGGTGCGATCTCCGGAAGGAGGGCGTCTGCCTCTTCGCGGCTGAAGCGGCGCGGCATGGCAAGGACAGTATGGCACACGGGGCCCCGGCGAGACGCGTGAGCGCGAAGAAGGGGCGGCGCAAGCCGCCCCTTCGTTGGTGCGTCGTGATGGATACTAGCCGGCCTTGACCTTTTTCACCTCTTCGAGGAAGGCCGGCACGAACTCTTTCCAGTCGTGGACGACGGCCCAGCGGGATGACTTGAAGATGCTGGCGTCGGCGTCCTTATTGACTGAGGCGATGTTCTTGACGCTGGAGATGCCGGCCATGTGCTGGCTGGCGCCGGAGATGCCGATGGCGATGTAGAGGTCTGGCGTGACGATCTTGCCGGTGAGTCCGATCTGCGTCGCCACCGGGTACCAGCCCAGGTCGCAGACGGCGCGGCTGGTGCCGACAGCGCCGCCGAGGACGCCCGCCAGCTCTTCCAGCTGCTGGAACGCTTCCGGGCCGCCGACGCCGCGGCCGCCGCTGACGACGACTTTCGCGTCCTCGAGCCGGATGCCCTCGGACTCTGGCTTGCTGCGGCCTGTGATAGTGGTGCGCACCTGGTCAGCGGAGACGCCGGCGTCCTGCTTCACCACTTCGGCTGAGCCGGACGCGGCTGGCGCCTCAAGCGCCTTGACGCGCACCGTGGCGATCTGCGTCGAGCCGTTGAATGTGTAGCGTGCGCGGGCCGCCCCGCCGTAGCAAGCTCGCTCGGCCAGGAGCTTGTCGCCTTCCATCGAGACAGCCACGCAGTCCATCGCAACGGCAGTGCCGAGGCGCTGGGCAAGGCGTGGCGCGAGATCGCGGCCGATCATCGTCTGTCCAAGGAGGATGACCGCGGGGTCGACCTCCTTGGCGATGCGCTCGACAACGGGCAGGTAGGCGTCGCCCTGGTAGTCCTTGAGGATCGGGTCGTCGACGACGATCACCTTCTCCGCGCCGTACTGGCCGGCCTCCTGGGCGATCCCCTCGACGCCGGAGCCGAGCAGGGCGCAGGTGACGGGCCCGCCAAGGGCAGCGGCCGCGCCGCTCAACTCGGCCGTGATGCCGGCGAGCTTGCCGTCTTCAGTTGCTTCTCCGAGTATCAGTACTCCGTTAGGCATGTCGTTCACTCCTAGATGAGCTTGGCGTCGCTGAGGCGCTGGGCCAGGGTGGCGGCCTTCTCCTCGACGGTCTCGCCTTCGATGACCTCGGTCTCGACCGAAGTGTCCGGGATATAGAGGGCCTCGAGGTTGACGCGGTTCTGAGGCGCTGAGATCCCGAGGTCGGCGAGGGTCCAGGCCTTCACTTCTTTCTTGGCTGCCTGCATGATCTGGCGCAGCTGCGGGTAGCGCGGCTCGCCCAGTTCGTTGCTGACGGTGACGACGCAGGGCGTCGGTGCCTCGACGGTTTCGAAACCGTCCATCAGCACGCGTTCGACGGTGACCTTGTCCCCGGCGTAGTCAATCTGCTTGGCGATCGTCACGACCGGGAGGCCGAGAATCTCGGCGACGGTCGAGCCGACGACGCCTATGTCCCAGTCGACTGACTGGCGGCCGGCGAGGATCAGGTCGTAGTCGCCGAGCTTCTGGACGGTGGCGGCGAGGACCTCGGCCGTGGCCCAGTGGTCGGCGTTGTTGACGGCGGGGTCGTTAATGTGGACGCCCTCGTCCACGCCCATCGCCAGGCAGTGCTTGATCGTGTCGCGGAAGGGGTCCGGGCCAAGGCTGACCACCGTGATGGTCGAATCGGGGTGGTTGTCCTTGATGCGCAGCGCGGCCTCAACGGCGATGGTGTCGAACTGGCTGGGGACCGGTTGCACGCCGGGCACCGGTATGACCTTCTTCGCCGCCTCGTCAACCTTGAACTGCGAGGCGGGCGTCTCCGGGTCCGGCACCTGCTTGACGAAACAGATGATACTGGGCATAAGCCTCCTCCTGGCTGTCTAACTGAGTAGTGGGGCGATCGACAGTGTTCGGAAGTATGTGAAATTTATCACCCAGCGCAACAGTATAGCACCGGGCTATTGGGGTGCAAGGGTCAAACGGACGGGTTGAGCGCGCCGCCGCTCGACTCAGGCGGACTGATACGGTCGCAGGCGGAGCAAGCCGTCTTCCGTACGTTCGAGCAGCGGCGCGACACCGGAAACGTCGAGCCGGGCGCAGTACGCCACGTCGTCGCCGAGACCTTCGTCGATCAACTCCTGCGAGTGGTAGGCGGAGCGGACAGCCGCCGCGATGTCGGGCGAGGCGACGGTGAAAGCGTCGCGGGCGAATCGCGCCGCGTCGGACGCTTCGAGCGCCGGGTCGTGTGAGAGGGCGGCGTCGGCGATGGCGCCGGCGCCGAGCGCGTCCTCGAGCACGAACGTGCCGCCGCCGTGCGCCGCCGAGCAGACGACGGTTAGGCTCAGCCCGCGCTGGCGCGCGATGTCGATCGCGGCGCGGGCGACCGCTGTCCGGTTGAGGAGCGCGCCGATGAGCACGGCGGGCGAGTCGGCGGCGATGGCGGCAAGGACGCGCGTGCCGTTGGACGTGGCGAGGATCGCCGAGCGGCCACCGAGGTCCAGGCGCGAGAACTCCGAGGGCGAGTTCCCGTAGTCGAAGTCGTGCGGGGGCAGACCGCGTTCCTCGCCGCACAGGAGGTGGTCCGGCAGGTCGGTGCGCAGGTGGCGGGCGCGGTCGATCGTCGGTGCGGCGACGACGGAGGAGCAACCGCGCTCCAGCAGCGTGACGATGCTGGAGGAAGCGCGCAGGACGTCGACGATGACGCAGACGCTGTGGGCGGCGTCGAACTTCTGCTCGGGCAGGAGGGCGACGTCGATGCCTCCTTCAGATCCGCCGGACGTTTCTTGACCCATGAGATGCGACTTTATAATATGCCGCTAAGCGATTGGGCAGTACGTCAGCGGCGCCGGCGAAGCGCTTTCGGGGGCCGGATAACTTCCGCAGATTTCGACAAGGAGCGGGTTCGCACATGTTCGTTGAAAAGCTCCGGGCGGCCCAGAAGAAGAACCAGAGTTTCCTGTGCGTTGGCCTCGATCCCGACCCCGAGCTGATGCCCCATCGGGACGTTGCGTCCTTCCTCAACGAGATCGTCGAGGCGACCAAGGACCTCGTCTGCGCCTTCAAGCCCAACCTGGCGTTCTTCGAAGCGCTGGGCGTGGGCGGGATGCAGACGCTCCTCGAGTCGATGCAGGGTGTGCCCGCAGACATCCCGATCATCGCCGACGCCAAGCGCGGCGACATCGGCAACACGGCGCGCTTCTACGCCAGGGCGCTGTTCGAGACGTACGATTTCGACGCCGCGACGGTGAACCCCTACGGCGGACGCGACGCCGTGCAGCCGTTCGCGGACTACCGGGAGCGTGGTGTGTTCATCTGGTGCCGCGGCTCCAACCCGGGCGCTGCCGACGTGCAGGACCTGGCGATGGACGGCGGTGGGGCGCTGTACGAGCAGATCGCCCGTCTTGGCCGCGACTGGAACGAGCACGGGAACGTGGGCCTGGTGGCGGGTGCGACCTGGCCCGAGCAGATCGCTCGTGTGCGTGAGATCTGCCCCGACCAGGTGCTGCTGGTGCCCGGCGTCGGCGCGCAGGAGGGCAAGCTGGAATCGGCCGCCGGCGCGGCCTTCGACTCGCGCGGAGAAGGGCTCATCATCAGTTCCTCGCGTGCTGTGCTCTATGCGTCGCGCAGCGGCGATTACGCGGGCAACGCGCGGCGAGCGGCCGAGGCCCTGCGCGGCCGCATCAACCTGGCCCGCGACGCACTGCTGGCCGAAGGTTAGCGTCGTGGTGCTTGAAGTGCGCCTCGGCGACCACGTGCGCCTGCGGAAGCAGCACCCCTGTGGCGGCTTCGACTGGGAGGTCGTGCGTCTGGGCGCGGATATCGGCATTCGCTGCCTCAGCTGCCGGCGGCGAGTGCTGCTTGACCGCAGCACGTTTGAGAAACGCGTGAAGACGTTCCTTTCGCGGGGCCCGGCGGAGGATTCCGCTGAAGGATAACGTCCTTTCGGATCCGGCCGTGCGTGAGGTCGTGCGTTCGCGCTCGCTTCTGGCGGATCGGCGTTTCCTCAGCCTCTGGCTGAGTCAGGGCATCGCGCAGACGGCGCAGAACGCGCTGCTGTTCAGCCTTCTCGTTGTCGTGCTGAACATCACGAACTCCTCGATCCATACGAGTATCCTCGTTTTCTCTTTCATCCTGCCGTCGATCCCGCTGGGCTTCGCCGTCGGCGTGATCCTGGACCGCGTCGACAAGGAGCCGGTGCTCGTGATCACCAACCTGCTGCGCGCGGGCGGCTGCGTCCTGTTCTTCTTCTTCCACAGTAATGAGTGGGGCATCTACGCGATCGCAGTGTCCGTCGCGACGGCGGGACTCTTCTTCAACCCCGCTGTCGTTTCGCTGATCCCCTCGATCGTGTCGCGGGAGAAGCTGGTCGCGGCGAACAGCCTCTACAACCTGACACTGACGGGTGCGCAGTTGCTCGGCATCGTCTTCGTGGCGCCGATTCTGCTGAAGAGCGTGGGGCCGGACGGCATGTTCCTGACGGCGGCGGTGCTGTTTATCATCGCGGCGCTCTTCGCGGCGCGCGTCAACGTCTGGCATGACACGGCGAAGGCCGAGCCCAAGCAGGGCACCAACTTCGGCAGCATACCGACTGAGTTCCGTGAGAGTTGGCGGGCTCTGGTCTCGGACCGCTACTCGTTCCTGGCGCTCGGGCAGTTGATCCTCAGCAGTTCGCTCGTCCTGCTGTTCGCCATTCTGATTCCGCGCTACATGCGGGACGTGCTTGACGTCCCGGCGGACAACGCGGCGCTCATCTTCGCGCCGACTGGCATCGGGGCGCTGATCGGGTTGCGCTTCTTGCCCTGGTTCACGCGCTTCGGCAAGAACCGGACGGTGGTGATCGGTCTGGTCGGCATCGCCGTTTGCATGGTGCTGCTGGCGCTCGTGGAGCCGATCGAAGGGTTGTGGGAGAAGGGCCCGGATGAGCTGGACCCGACTAACATCCTGCGCATCTCAGCGCTTCAGGCGCTGGTGATGAGCTTTGCCGGGCCGATGGGATTCTTCTACGCACTGCTTAACGCTCCGGCGCAGACGGTGCTGCACGAACGGGCGCCGCCCGAGATGCGCGGCCGCATCTTCGCGACGCAGGTCGTGTCGGCGAACTTCATCTCGTTGATCCCGCTGCTGATGGTGGGCGTGATTACGGACCTGGTGAACATCCCGGTCGTGCTGATCCTTCTGGCGGGGCTGATCGGGGGCTTCGCCTTCCTGAGCGAGGCCGTCGGGCCGCCGCCGGACAAGGAAGACGCGCCGGAAACGCGGGAGCGGGAGCCGGCTCATACTTGATTGACCTCGCGAGAAGCGGGGGATAGTATCGAAATTGCCTAGATTTCGGAGGTGAAGTAGTGGTCGAGATGACCATCGAGAGCATACGCGTGAGTCTGATGAACTATCAGCGCGTGGTGATCTTGAAGGAAAAGGAATCAGACCGCTATCTGCCGATCTGGATAGGCCCGGCGGAGGCCGACGCGATCGCCGTCCGGCTTCAGGACGTGCAGGTGGCGCGCCCGCTGACGCACGACCTGCTGCGCAGCGTGATCGAACAGCTGGGCGGCAGCATCGACCACATCTTCGTCAACGACCTCTCGAACGACACGTTCTTCGCCAAGATCGTTCTGCAGGTGGACGGGCGTTCGGTCGACATCGACGCGCGGCCGAGCGACGCGATCGCTCTCGCCGTACGGGCGCAGGTGCCGATCTACGCTGACGAGTCGGTGCTTGAGAAGGCGGGCGTGCGGCTGGACGAGGAGAGCGGCACGATCGAAGGTGTGAGCGATACCGAAGAGAGTAAAGAGGCCTCGCCCGAAGAGCTTGAGAAGCTGGGCCCGTTCCGCGACGTCATCGAAGGGCTCGATCTAGAGGACTTCGGGAAGAAGGGCTAACGCGCTCGCGGTCCGCAACGGCGCATCATTCTGCGCGGGGCTCCTCTGCTTCTGGGTTGGACACGGAGAGCAGGACGTACACGTTTAGCGTGAAGAACTCGCGCCAGCCGGGAATCGCTGCGAGCAGGCGGGATGCACTGCCGACCACGCCGGAGGAAGCATTCGCCCGGAACGACAGGACCTTCATGCCGCTGTCGGCGACTATCCGTCGGAACCGCCCGAGCGTCATCTTGTTGAACCCGCCCCGCGCGTCCCTGTACGTCTGCGCTTTCTCCTCGGGGCGGTAGCGCATTCGCCCGCGCATGATCACTTTCTCGGAGAAGATCAGGTGAGCCCAGGGAAGCCTGGTCATGAAGTCGATAGCGCCCCCATAGGGCGATTTCCATAGTGGCCCGAGGCCGATCGCGATGAGGCCGCCCGGAGCGGTCAACTGCATGATCTGCGAGAGCACACTTTCAGGATCGTTGTAGTGCTGGAAGCTGTCCTTGGAGACGACGATGTCGAATTGGCCGCCGTTCACCTCCTCAGGCAACTTGAACTTTACAGAGCCGGCAAGATCGGGATATTCGCTCGACAGCTTTTGCCGGGCGAAGTCGATTCTTGCTTGATCGATGTCCACGCCCGTGACGGTCGCGCCCTCCTCTTGAGCGAGATGGAAGGCCAAGGGCCCATAGCCGCAGCCGTAGTCGAGCACGCGCTTGCCACGGAAATCGATCGGGATACCGAAACGTTGGAGGAAAGTGCGGGCCTCCGAGGCGCCACTGCGAAAGTAGGTTTCGTCGTAGTCGCGCGGCCTGGCCGTGGTCCGCTTGCTGACAAGGCGGAGGAGCAGGCCCGAGAGGCGGTCAGGCAGGCTCAGCTGTTGGCCGGGAGTGTCGGTCACCGCTGGGCCCGGTTAGAGGTAGTCTTCGAGCGGGGCATTCGGTATCTCCTCTTGGTACCGGCATGATTTCGTCTGTCTGGCATTATAGTGTTGGTCTGCGGGCGAGGATAAGGGAATTGTCGACCTTAGACAGACTTTGTGATAATCTGCGCAATGCAAGAAATCCCGCACCAGATGGAGGCTGTTCGCCCTGATGATGCAAAAGCTTCCTCAGACGATGAGACTGATGGGTCTGGGGTGGTACTTCGCCCTCAGTATCGTCGGTGGGATCGGCGGCGGAATCCTCGTCGACAGCTGGCTCAACACGGAGCCGATTTTCACGCTCGTTGGGCTGTTCGGGGGACTCCTGCTGGCGTTCTTCGGCGGGTATTTCTTGCTAATGGAAGCGATCGGAAAAGGCAGAGGTAACAGAGCAGAAGACGCCCATGACTAAATGGTTCGTGATACTGGGAGGCCTGACGGCGTTCGTATTGGGCTTCTTGTTCCTCCGCGGCCCGACTCCTCACATTGCCATCAAGGCTGAGAGGCTCACTTCCCTCGGCCCCGTCGGCATCACCAATACGATGATCACCAGCTGGCTGATCGTGGCGCTGATCGTAGGCTTCGTCTTCGTCGCCACGCGCAAGTGGGAGCTGGTGCCGAGCGGTATCCAGAACTTCTTCGAGGCCGCCCTGGAAGCGTTCTACAACCTCGTTACGGGAATCGCCGGCGATGAGAACGGCCGCCGCTTCTTTCCGGTTGTGGCGACGATCTTCTTCTTCATCGTCATCTCCAACTGGCTGTCGCTGACGCCAGTCTTCAACGTCGTCGGCTGGGTGGGACACGAGACGCCGGAAGAGGAGCAGATCACGGAGCACGGCTTCGTCGAGGGGATCGTCTTCGACGACGTTACGCTCGGTCCCATCGATCTGCACTACATCAAGCCTTCGACCCCCCCCAGTTTGGGGTCATTGACGAAGGTGATTAAGGACGACGATCCGGAGGGTGCCGAGAAGTTCCACGAGGCGGAGGAAGGCGGCAAGTTCGTCGGCGAGCTGATACCTGTCTTCCGCGGCCCAAATACGGACCTCAACACGCCGTTGGCGATCGCGATCGCATCGTTCATCGCCGTGGAGTTCTGGGGTATCTCGTCGCTGGGGCCGCTCAGCTACGGACGCAAGTTCTTCAACTTCGGCAAGTTGGGTCGGGCTGTCTTTACGTTGAAGCCCGGCCTCCTGGTGGACGGCATCATCGACGCCTTCGTCGGGTTGCTGGAACTGGTGTCAGAAATCGTGCGCCTGGTCAGCTTCACGTTCCGCCTCTTCGGCAACATGTTCGCGGGCGAGGTCGTGATCTTGATGGCCACGTTCCTGGCGCCACTCCTGCTCGCGGTGCCCTTCTACGGGCTCGAGATTCTCGTTGGCGTCATCCAGGCGTTCATCTTCGCCATGCTGACGCTCGTCTTCGCGGTGATGGCGGTGACCGCCCACGGCGACCACGAGGAAGAGCACGCCACGAAGGGTCCAGAGGCGGGGGTGGCCGCGGAGGCCGCGCACTAACCATGAATGTAATTTCGATATCAGACGAGATCACAAGGAGGGTCTAAATGGAGGTCATTCTCGCGATGGTGCCACCGGCGGTCGAGGCCGGGCGTGTGGCCCTGCAAGAGGCGGCGGGCGGTGGGATCACGGACGATGGCTTGAAGTTCATCGCCGCGGCGGTCGTCATGGGCGTCGGCGCGCTCGGGCCGGGCCTGGGCATCGGTAACCTGGTCGGCCGCGCGATGGACGCGCTGGGCCGCAACCCGGACGCCCAGCCCGTGATCCAGACGAACATGATCCTGGGGCTGGCGTTTGCCGAGGCCATCGGCATTTACTGCCTTGTTGTGGCGATCATGATCGGCTTCGTGTTCTAGCGACCGCAAAGGACGGACGATCAGAGAGATCGGAAGGTAGCTATGGTACCGGTATTCCTGGAAGCGGAAGGGATCGGCGCGCTCGGCATTAACTTGCCGGGTCTGCTGGCGCAGCTGATCAACTTCGGCATCCTCTTGATCCTGTTCTCGTGGCTTTCCAAGCGCCTCCTCTTTCCGATGCTGGACGAGCGCAAGAAGCGCATCGAAGAGGGCCTGCAGGCCTCCGAAGAGGCGAAGGCGCGACTGGCTCAGACGGAGACAGAGGTGGCGGCGGAGATGTCGCGGGCCCGCCAGGAAGCGCAAGGGATCATCACCCAGGCGCAGCAGGCGTCCTCGCGCATCCAGGATGAGGCGCGGGAAACCTCCCGTGCCGACTCCGAGCAGATGATCGAGCGAGCGCGCCAGGAGATCCAGCTCGAACGCGACGCGGCGATCAGCGACCTGCGGAGCGAGTTCGCGGACCTTACGATCACCGCCGCCGAGCGTGTGATCAGGCGCAGCCTGGACCGCAAGGCGCACGGTGAGATCATCGAGGAAGTACTGGCCGACGCGCCGACGGGCGACAGCACCCAGGGCGCGGGAGGGTCATCGCAAAATTGATTCGTGACGTCGCGGCCAAGCGCTACGCTGAAGCGGCACACCTGATCGCCCGCGAAAACGGGACGGAAGAGGCGTGGTCGGACGGCGTGCGTGCCATGTCTGCGCTCTTTTCTGACCCGGAGGCCACGGCCTTTTTTCTCAATTCGCAGGTACCGCCGAAGGAGAAGCAGGCGCTCGTGCAGAAGGCGCTTGAGGGCGTGCAGAAGGAAGTCCTGAGCCTTGCGCTCATCCTGCTGCGGCGCGGACGTACGTCGCTTGCACCAGGGATCGCCGAGGCGTACCAGGAGCTGCTGGACGAGGTACGGGGCGTCTCCCACGCCACGGTGACGACGGCCGTGCCGCTCTCCGATGAGGAGCTGGAAGTCGTGAAAAAGAAGCTGGCGGAGATCGCCGGCGGCGAAGTCGTCGTCGAGACGGAGGTCGCCGAGGGAATCCTGGGCGGCGTCATCGTCCGCATCGGCGACCGTCTGATCGATGGCAGCACGAAGAGCCGGCTGCTGGCGCTAAAGCAGAAGCTTGCCGGAGCGAGGTCGTAGCTTGGCCGACAAGGCAGAGGTGCACCGAGAGCTGGAGCAGGCGTGGGCTGACCTGACCGCGGTCGTGGAATCGGTATCCGAAGAGGACCGCGAGAAGCCCGGCGTTGTCGAGAGCTGGACGCTGAAGGACCTGCTGGGCCACATCGCCTTCTGGTCCGGGCGAGCGGCGGAGACGATGCGTTGCGTCTGCGCCGGCCGGCTCGACGCCGTTCCTTTCGGCGAAGGCGACAGATGGACGGACGAATGGAACGAGCGCGAGTACAACATCCGCAAGGACCGGTCATTCATGGAGGTGCGGACGGAGTTTCTGCGCAACTACAAGGAAGCGAACGCGTGCCTGGACGAGACGCCGGAGGAGAAGATCAACCTGAAGGTGCGCGGCGAAGAAGCAGCCGCTTACTTCGCCGGTGACACGTATGAGCACTACCGGGAGCACGCGGAGCACATACGGGAGTGGCTGCGCAATCTGGAGACAAGTGAGGCCTAAAGAGCAATCGAGGGCCGGGCTCGCGCCCGGTGGGAGACAGGCTCAAGCCTGTCCTTCCGAGGTGACTAGCCGGAGGAAGCTATGGCGGTAAGACCAGAAGAGATCGCATCGATAATCAAGCAGCAGATCGAGCAGTTCGGCGGCGAATTGACGGCCGTCGACGTCGGCTCCGTCGTTTCTGCCGGTGACGGCATCGCGCAGGTGTACGGCCTGCGCAACGCTGTCTACAACGAGCTGCTGGAGTTCCGCACGCAGGACGCGTCCGGCGCCGCGAAGACGGTGATGGGCCTGGCCCTGAACCTGGAAGAGGACACCGTCGGCGCGATCGTGCTCGGCGAGCACACCGACATCAAGGAAGGCGACGAAGTGCGCTCCACGGGGCGCATCATCGAGGTCCCCGTGGGCGATGCGCTGATTGGCCGCGTCGTCGATCCGCTGGGCAAGCCGTTGGACGGCAAGGGCCCCGTGCCCAGCGACAAGGCGCGCCCGGTCGAGCGGATCGCTCCCGGCGTCGTCATGCGCGAAAGCGTGAGCGAATCTCTGCACACTGGCGTCAAGGCGATCGACGCGATGGTGCCGATCGGCCGCGGCCAGCGCGAACTCGTGATCGGCGACCGCTTCACCGGCAAGACAGTGATCTGCCTCGACACGATCATCTCGCAGAAGGGCCGCGACGTGATCTGCATCTACGTTGCGATCGGCCAGCAGGCGTCGAAGGTGGCGCAGGTGGTCGGCATCCTGGAAGAGAACGGGGCGATGGAGCACACGGTCGTCGTGGCCGCCAACGCCGCGGACCCGGCGGCGTTGCAGTACATCGCGCCTTATGCCGGCTGTGCTGTCGGTGAAGAGTTCATGGAGCAGGGCAAGGACGCCCTGATCGTCTACGACGACCTGTCGAAGCACGCCTGGGCGTACCGCCAGATGTCGCTGCTTCTTCGGCGGCCGCCGGGACGCGAGGCCTACCCCGGCGACGTCTTCTACCTGCACAGCCGCCTGCTGGAGCGCGCCGCCAAGCTTTCGCCCGAGTACGGTGGCGGCTCGCTGACGGCGCTGCCGATCATCGAGACGCAGGCCGGCGACGTTTCGGCCTACGTGCCGACGAACGTTATTTCGATAACGGACGGCCAGATCTACCTGGAGAGCGACCTCTTTGCCGCGGGCATCCGGCCGGCGATCAACGCCGGTCTTTCCGTATCCCGCGTCGGTGGGGCAGCGCAGACGAAGGCGATGCGCCAGGTGGCCGGCGGTATGCGCCTGGGACTTGCGCAGTACC
>Ga0255058_10001217_pt1 | contig 14637 bp, 10 predicted proteins | sample Cases_109_9_MG_FD_188637 | JGI IMG/M metagenome (GOLD analysis project Ga0255058, IMG submission 188637) | Seawater microbial communities from Amundsen Gulf, Northwest Territories, Canada - Cases_109_9 | ecosystem: Environmental > Aquatic > Marine > Gulf | place: Canada: Northwest Territories... | reverse complement strand
CTGGGTCACATAGTGTGTCCGGGGCCCGGTACCCCACCCATGCAAGCGTTGCAAGAATTGTGGGACGGTGAATTTCCCAGGTTCGAATCCATCGACGAAGCCAACACGCTTTTTGAAGTGCTGCTCAAGGGCTTGTGGAACAGGTTGACGCGCCATCAGGAGAGAAAAAGCCCGTTTCGGTTAACGCGTGTACCCACGCCGACAGACGGCGAGGAATTGAAGCAGTTTGCACAGCGTCGTGTGGATGAACTCGAAGGCTTCGCCGACGGGCTGTTTGCCGGCGAGGACGAGCTCGAATTGCCAGAACGTGCGCACCAGGCAATGCAGGAGCTGGGCGACCTGAATTCATTTTTTGCCGCGTTCGTGCAATTTGCCGATGAACCTGATACGGACAAAGAATTCGCCGAAACAGCCCGCAACGCACAGCAGCTCTCCTACATCGCCGAGAAGGAAATCAACGCCGTCGTTCTGGCCTGTACCAAAGCGCGGCGCCAGATGCTGACGGAACAGGGAGTGGGCCGACCACGACTGCATTGATGAGGATGCTCGCACTATTCTTTACATAACGCGGGAACTGGCCTAGACTCGTAAACCTCATAAACATTCTGAACAAGAGCCTTTAACTCCCTGTTTATGAAAGGCCGTTCGAGGTGGCAGTCATGAGTCATCAGCAAGTTGCCCTGGCAGCGCCCGCTCTGTGGGTGGAGAACGAGCCCTCATTGCCGTTTGTCACGGGCTGCCATCGCAATGCGCTCGACCGCCTGGGCAGGGCATTCACAGAAGCTCGGCCCCTGGTAGTACTGATCGGTGAAGGGAAATCCGGTGCGCGCTTCCTCATCCGCCGCTTTTTCGCCGGCCTTGAAGACGATGTCTCAGTGGCGCGAATCACTGAGCCCTGTTCAGATGCTATTGCGGGTATGCGCAAAATCATCCGCGGCATCGGCTTCGAGCCGAAGGACATGAGCCTCGCTGATCTGGAGAACGTCTTCACGATGTTTCTGTCCTTTCAGAGGACCCACCAGCGCCGCACGATCATCTGCATCGAAGAAACACAGGACAACGGCTTGTGGCTGCTCGACAAGGTACGCCGTCTGGTCGAGCTGGAGACGGAGGGCAAATTCGGCCTGATGGTGATACTGTCAGGACGACCAAGCCTGAATACACTGCTCTATGAGCCTCCCCTGGATGCGATTCGCCCTCAAGCCGCACAGCGTATTGCACTTGCGCCATTCACACTGGCCGAGACCAGGGAATATATCAAGTTGCGAATCGAGTCGGCAGGTAGCGCAGACATCAGTCAAGCGTTCGAGTTTCACGCGATCACTCTCATACACGAGCTCTGTGCAGGCGTACCCGATGCCGTCAGCACTCTTTGTTGTAATTGCCTCCAGTTGGCGGACGAAGAGGACACGGCTCCGGTGACGACGGAAATCGTGAAGAAGGCGAGCAAGCTGCTTCGGCTGGCGCCAGTGCTGCAGCCGTCGGACGCGGACGCGTCATCAGTGAAAGTCAACGGTGTGAGCCCCGCGAGAGGACGACTCATCGCTCGCATCAATGGAGAGGTTGTCCAGGAGCAGCCTCTGAACCGGGGACGTATTCTGATCGGGCGTGACGAACTGTGTGATATTCGTATAACCAGACCTCCGGTGAGCCGGCATCATGCATTAGTTGTCAATTCGCCGGTCGGTGTCAAGCTGGTAGATCTCGGGAGTACAAACGGTACCTTCGTGAACGGTTGCCCGATCAAGCAGTGCATGCTTCAGGACAGTGACGTGATAGTCGTTGGAGACGACTGCAGGATTGAATACGTTGCGCCCGACGATCAGCAAGCCTGGTCTTGCGACATTGAGCCCGCCGATAACGTCGAGCCGCACAGCTCCGATCCGGCATAGCCTTTACGTAGACGGCGAGCTGCGTACAGCAGTCTGCATAATTCCGGATTTTGCCAACCAGAACCACAGCACTGCGGCAAAAACGAGATTAAAGGCGACGCCCAGCACTCCAACCTCAGGGCCGTAGATATGTGTCTGCTCTATTCCCAAGGCGCCAATTTTTTCGCCAAAACCATAAAGCGGGTAGTCAATGCCATTCCATACCGCGTGGCAGACGCTGGGCACAACGACCGAACCCGATGCCATGCGCAGCATGCCGAATATGGCGCCGATCAGCGTCCCGTTAACCAGGTAAATTGGAATTTCATTCGCGGGAACATCGAACCCGGTATCGAGCGAAATCGCTGATACGTGCCACAGGATGAACGCGAACGTCGTCCAGATCAGAACTTGTTTGTCTGTTTGTCCGGCTCGTTTCAATGCGGCCCATAACCAGCCTCTGAAAAATCCTTCCTCCGTGATCAGGACCATGATGATGCCGGTGGTACTCATTAAAACCATGTTGAGAAGGGCCTTGTTCCAGTCGGCGTTGCTTGAATCGATTGCGCCCGTCATCAAGGCGACTATCGCGATCAGCCCCAGGACCAGTGTCGGGTAGGTCAGCGCCAGGCCGTAAGCACGCCGGTTTCCCCAGGTAAGGCCTATTTCCTTTCGGGAAAATTTCTGCAGGTACCAAAACAACCCGGCCAGTGGCAGAAGTGGCAGGGCGCTGAACATTGAATAGCCCGTCGCATCCATTGCCGTTGTAATGACGATCGCGGCGACTACGCCCAGAACGGCGGGCATCCATTGCTTGTGCATTCCTGCCTCCCGGTTCGGTAATACAGATAAAGATACCTGAACCGGACGTATTGGATGCAGTGGATGTGGCGTACACTGGCGCTACATCAAGGGAGTACGGCAGGAATGACCACTCGACGAGACTTTGTGAAGACAACAGGCGTCGCTGTTGCAGCGCTTTCAGCCCCCTGGTCGAATTCCTTGCTTGCGGCGGACCAGTCGCGGCTGGCGACGCGGCTGATACCCGGCACCGAGGAGGCCCTGCCTGTCGTCGGTCTGGGCAATGCCAAGGCGTTCGGCTCCGGTGATATGGAGCTCTCGCGGCAATTGGTCGAGATCCTGATGGACCGGGGCGGCTCGTACATCGATACGACCGGACGCAGTCGGTTCACGATTGCAGGCATTATGCGAGAGGGGAGTGTCCAGGCTCGTTTGTTCCCCGGTACCTACGTGGCTTCCGTCGGCGACAATGAAATGCGCGAGGAAATCGCGGCTGTTCGAGAGGCGCAGGGTGATGGCGGCCCACTCGATCTTGTCTTGACCAGAAATGTCGATGCCTACGCATCGGGCGTGCACCAGTACCGGCGCCTGAAAGAGGAAGGACTGACGCGATACGTCGGGGTCGCGAGGCACCAGCCGCAGTACCACGACACGATGATGCAGCTGATGGAGGCCGGAGCAGTCGACTTTGTGCAGGTCAACTATTCGATGCTGGAGCCGGAGGCCGGGGAAAAGCTGTTGCCGATGGCAGAGGACAAGGGCATCGCCATTCTGGTCAACCGGCCGTTTGTGAACGGGGACTATTTCGGGCTCGTCAGGGGACACGAACTCCCCAAGTGGGCGGCGGAATTTGATTGCGAGAGCTGGGCGCAGTTCTCGGTCAAGTTTATCGTGTCGCACCCGGCCGTGAGTTGCGTACTGACCGAGACCTCGAATCCGCAGCACGCGGCGGACAATATCGGTGGCGGCATCGGCCGCCTGCCCGATGAAAAAACGCGGCAGCGCATGCTGAAAGTGATACAGGACCTGGTCTGATCTTTCTCAGCTTGCCATGGCTTTTTGTAGCTGGTCCCGGATCGGCAGGGACCGGATCCGGATGCCGGTTGCAGCAAAAATGGCGTTGGTCAGCGCCGGGGCGGCAGAAGGCAGGCCGATTTCACCGACTCCGGTTGGCGTATTGTCATACGGCAGTATGTGCGCTTCGAACAGGCTGGGAACAGTGGCAATTCGCATTAGCGGGTAATCGTGGAAATTGCTTTGCTGTACCTGGCCGTCTTTCACCGTAATCTCGAGGCCGAGTGCCGTACTGAGACCATCGATGGTGCCGCCCTGTAGTTGTGCTTCAACCGCCTGCGGGTGGACGGCGAAACCGCAATCGATGGCGGCCACAATGCGTTCAATGGTCAGTTGCCCTTGAGGGCTCACCGACACTTCCATGGCATGCGCCGTGTATCCGCCGAAGGTGAAGTGCGTCGCAAGACCAACGCCACGTCCACGCGGCCTTTGTTGTTCGTAGTTAATGCGCTTGGCGACAAACCGGATCAGGCGTACGAGTCGGCCCGGATTGAAAGTGGGCCCGCCATGGTTGCTGTAGTCCATCTCCCGTTCTTCGCCCAGCATGTTGATGCGTAACTCGAGCGGGTCCTGGCCGGTCTCATGAGCAATTTCATCCAGGAAACTCTGGACGACAAACGCATTCGCCGTGTGCGCCGGCGCGCGCCACGAACCCCTGGGAAGGCCGATAGTATTGTGGAAATACTCCAGCCGGAAGTTGTCGATAAATCCTCTGGGGAAATCGTCCGAATAAAGTTCGGCTTCCCACAGTTTTTCATCCGGCATGTCGGGTCGGCGGTAATATTTACTCGCGCTCGCCAGCCGCTGGGTCCATGCGACCACATCGCCTTTACCGTCCAGCCCTGCGCCTAGCTCGTGCAGGCCCGCCGGTCGGTAAAAATCATTTTTGACATCATCTTCGCGGGTCCACTGCAGCTTGATCGGCCAGCCGGTCTTCCTGGAAATCATGGCGGCCTCGGCGACGTAGTCGTTGGTCAGCCTGCGGCCAAACCCGCCGCCCACACGGGTCATGTCGACCTGGATATTTTCACGCGGTAAGCCGGTTACCGCGGCGGCGGCTCTGGATGCGCCGCTCGGCATCTGCGTGGGCACGATGATATGACACTGCCCGGCCTGAACATGCGCGTAGCAGTTTTGTGGTTCGAGCGGTGAATGAGACACAAAGGGCACCCGGTAGTGCCGTTTGATGACCTTGTCTGCCGCGGACATCGCCTCGTCGAACTGACCGTCATCGACCACGACCTGGCCTGTAGACTTCAGCATCTCCTGGTTTTGCTGCCAGAATTTATCGCTGCTGTCAGTTGCATTCGGGCCGGCATCCCACTCGATTTGCAGGGCTTTGCGGCCCTTGAGTGCTGCCCAGGTCGAGGTGGCAACGACCGCCACGCCGCTGGCAAGGATCAGGTACGGTTCGCCGGGTTCCGGGCCGTCCAGATTGAATACGTCGAGTACGCCATCGACTTTGCGAGCGTCGCTGTCATCGAACGAGCGGACCCGACCATTGAGATAGGGAGAGCGGGCAACCACGGCGTAACGCATGTCGGCTTCCTGCGTGTCGATGCCATAACGTGTCTTGCCGGTGATGATATCGATGGTATCCACGGTTTTTTGCCGCTTGCCGACAATGCGGTACTGCTGCATGTCCTTTAACGGCGGACTTTCGTCGGGCAGGTCGAGGCGGGCCGCATCCGCCACCAGTTCACTGTAGGGAATTTCTGCGGCAGGGGAGTCGCAAACGACGTAGCCGGGCCTGGTGCGGCAACTCGATAGCGGTACATCGAGCCGCGCCGCCGCCGCCCGCATCAGTTGCTGGCGTGCTGTCGCACCCACCTCACGCATAAAGTCCCAGTTCTCGGTCAGGCCGGTGCTGCCGCCGACGCCTTGCCCCCCGTATTTCCAGGCAAATCCATCCGCCGTTTTAATGATACCCAGCGGCATTTGCCGGACGCTGACGCTTGCCCAATCAACATCCAGTTCCTCGGCGATCAGCATCGGCAATGCGGTGCGCACGCCCTGGCCGATCTCCGGCTGGTTACTGCCAATGATCACGCTGCCGTCGGGCTCTATCTGAATAAAAAATCCGATCTTGCGTTCGCTTTTCGATGCATCGGCAGTAGCACTGTCTGCCAGACCAACGGCCGGCCAACCCAGGACGAAGCCACCGGCGATACCGCTGCCGCTAACCAGAAATAGTCGGCGGGTCAGCGGGGTGCCTTGCCTGTTCATTGTGGCTTTATTGACGGCCATGCTCATTCTTCCGCTGCGGCCAGTTCGGCGGCCCGGTGGATGGCGCTGCGGATTCGCACGTAAGTTCCGCAACGGCAGATGTTGGTTATATTGCTGTCGATATCCGCATCGGTGGGCCTGGGGTGCTTTGCCAGGAAATCGGCTGCGGCCATGATTTGCCCCGCCTGGCAGTAGCCACATTGCGGAACATCGATTTCAAGCCAGGCCATTTGAACCGGGTGCAGCGCTCCGGGGGCCGGGGCGAGTCCCTCGATGGTCGTTATCGATTTGCCTTCAATGCTTGCTGTCGGGGTGATGCACGATCGTCGCGCGCGGCCATCCACATGTACGGTACAGGCGCCGCATTGACCGATACCGCAACCGAATTTGCTGCCCGTCAGCTTGAGGTGATCACGCAATACCCACAGCAATGGCGTGTCATTGTCGCCGTCGAATGTGACCGGTTTCGAATTGACCTGAAATGAAATCATGTGGCTGGATTCCTGACGTGAGGCACTGAGTATTTTAATGGATGAAACGCTCCATTCGGGCTTTTTGAGATCCAGTCATCGTGTTTGCGGCACGTTTCGTCCCGCAGGCCCCGGGGCATATAGCACCTTATTCTTCCTGGATGGACTGCAGGAAGAAGACGATCTGCAAAATCTGCCCTCGCGCCAGCCGTCCGCTGGTTCCCTCGCGCTCCTCATCCGTGCCCCACACGGGCATATCGTCGGGTCCGTGGGCGCCGACCTTGTAGCGGCCGTCGATTTTCCCGTAGATATCCCAGAAAGGAAACGTTCCTTCGTTTCTCATGCTCAATCGGGAAAGGTCTGCCGGCTCCTTCTTCAGATGCGGTCCGAGGACGCCATCACCCCCGGCGTCCACGCCGTGGCAGACGGCACACTTTTGATTGAACAGTTGCTGTCCGCCCGCGATTACGTCCTCCTGCTGAGCCAGCGCAACAGGAGAATGCGCCCACATCAGCGCCAGCAGACCCGCTCCGGCAAGTACCTTCTTGATCGCCCGCAACAGCCCGGGATATAGCCCCTTGCCGAATAAGCGCAATGCCTGCGAGTCGGGGTCGCGAACCGAAGAAATGGCACGCACTGGTAGTCCATTTGCCGGATACTGGGTCATGACAGGGCTCCTCGTAAACAACCGGCCCCGGTGACCGATCAGTGACCGACCCGATTTCACTGTACGTAGTATCCCCCCGTGACGAGGCGCGCAATGCGGAGTTGTACGGAGGCGGGTTTCGCGGTTCGAAGCGCGTCGCCCGGAACGAGCATTGTGTATCCGGCGTTTTGCGCAACTCGGCGGTAATTCGGGGAGGCGTACTTGGGAGTTTACTTGAACAATATTTCAGAAGTATCGGGTTCGAATGGAAGTCGATTTGTGTGAGATTCCGTTTCAAAAATAACTGTTGCGCTCCCCTGCGGAATCACTAAATTCGATCGTGGGGCGAAAGCCCCTAGTCGACAAGCTTGCTTGTTGATGACCGCCCTGCTTATAGAGGTCCGAGCCTCTCCAAGTGTCGGGGGCGGCGGACGCAAAGAAGGCAGAACCTGAAGGGAAGGTGGTGAGCGAAAGCTGATTGCCGGAACAAAAGGAACGCACTGGTGGAACTCGGAAAGATGCCAGGGTGTTATGTCTAGGGTAGCCCGATACCAAGAACGATTTTGGGTCTGGACCTGGAAAACCGGCCGAAAGGTGGGCGGACCTGGTAAAGATGAGAAAGCGCGACAAAGCAGATCTACCCCTGCGTCCTCAAACCCTGGAAAGCGGCCTTCGGGCCGCTTTCTTTTTGGGGAATCGGGGTTGAACCGGGGATTTCGAGAATTGTGATTCGACCTCTACTATGCCTGGCGCCTATTGGTCTGTATCCAGTATGGCTTTCCGGGTCTTCCTGGGTAACTTCGACAGCACCAATTCGTATGACCGTCGAACGAGCATTTCGAGGTCGGGTTTGCTGAGCCCGCACTCGGCAGGATCAATCTGAATCCAGCGGGCCCGGGCCAGGTAGGGGGCCGGATCGATGCCGGCGAAGTCCGTCAGTTCGAGAAAACGTTCGTCGTCCACTTTAAATGAGTAGCGACTGTCCCTCGCAGTGCCAGAACAGGCGAACATCTTGCCGCCAATCTTGAACACCCGGTCATCGCCCCACTGAATCTGCTCGGTGGCGCCGGTCAGGGACATACACAGGATGCGTAAATCTTTTGCTTTCATGGGGCCATGGTGCCCGATATCAGGGGATGGTGCCGGCACCGGTTGCGCATAAGCCCTGGCCCGCATCTATCCCTTTGGCCAGTGGCAATTACACCCTTTTGCCGGTGGCAATCACACCCTTTTGCCGATGCTTTGAGTACGAAGGAATCATAGTATTCAGGTGTAGTTGTTTTCATTATTTTTGTTGAGAAAGTTGTTGCCTGCCATGTTCGTCAGAGACAAAAACGAAAAAGCAAATACCGCCAAAAGACGGGGCCGGCAAGCCGCGGTCCCTTGCTTCATTCGGGAAGGGACAGAATACCAATTGAAGGAACTCGGGAACGACGGGCTGCTGAAAACCGGGCCCCACCAAACCATGCGCTTTTCAAGCGTGTGGTAAACGCAAAATAATCCGGTGCCGGTGTTGTCTTGGACAAATAAGACAACACCGGCACCGTTGGCTCTAGCTCTTGCTGGCAGCCTCTTTTCTCAGCATGGCAAACCAGACGCTGTTGAAGTTCCAGTTGGCAACTTGCTGCAACAGCTCATCGGCCTCATCAGTTTGTCCGGTACCCTGCAATGCTCTTGCCAGCATGAAGATATTCTTGACGTCGCCACCCCCGGGACTGGTGCTGAGATTCGCCTGACGGTAGTGTTCGATGGCGCTCTCGTAATCTTCCTGTCTGAGTGCAATCAGTCCAAGCAGCTCGTGGTAGCGTTCCAACTTGCGTGGATTGTCGATGTCGGCCACCAGCGCCGCAAACTCTTCCGCTTGTGCTTCTGCCCCGGCGTAGTCGCCCTGCCTTGCAGCCAGTTTGCCTGTCCAGTAGGTTGCGGTTGCCTTCTGCTGCTGGGCGAAATTCTCGTCTCCGGAGTTTCTTCCCACCTCGGCCAGCGACGCGGACAGATTCTCGACGGCGACAACGGCCTCGTCCAGCAAGTCGTGGTTGAAGCAGATATTGGCAATATTCGTCAGGATGAAATTGCGCGCGCCAACTTTCTGATCCGCCGGCATATTCAATGTATCGATACGATCGAGTTCACCCTTCAGTTCCTCCACGGCCGCTGCATGATCGCCAGCGTGCAGATTGACGAAGGCGCGATAGTTGGCCAGCGTTGACTGGGTGAATTCCTGGCCGGCTGCGATTCCCATATTGTAGTCTGCACGGGCTTCATCGAAGTTGCCCAGGAAAGAATTGACATGGCCTCGCTTGACGGCAGCTACACTGTTACTTGCGTCAAGTTCCAGAGCCCGGGAATAGTCGCCTCGTGCTGCTTCGAGATCGCCCATGGCGCGATGCACATCCCCGACATTGACCGAATAATTATCTTCGCCGGGTTCGAGTTTGATAGCGTGCTTGAAGTTCTTCTCAGATTTGGCGAAGTCCTTCGGATTGTTGTTCATATAGAGAAAGCCGAGACTGTTGTAGCCATTCGCCTGATCGGGTGCCAGCTTGATCGCTTTCTCGGCCGACGCGCGGGCCGCGGTGTGTTTGTTTTGCCCGGCCAGTAAACCGGAATAGACCAGCCATGCACGCGGCGCGGCGGGATAGGTTTGGACAAGCTTCTCGCCAAGCCGTAAACCCTCTTCCGCATCATTGGTAACGAGGCTCATTTGGATTTTTGCCCATAGTTGCTCACCTTCCGTTCCCTTGGCAGACAAGCCGCTGGCTTTTTTGCTTGCCTTCACAAACTGTTCACCGGAGAGCGAGGTGTTACTCAGTATGATCCAGCCGCCGACGAAGTCCGGATCGTCTTCCGTCAAGCGCCTTGCCGCCTGATTGGCCTGGATAAAGTCGCCTCTATCCGCCAGTTTGCGGACCTTCATGTACTGTGACATGGATTTCTTGCTGGACGCCGACAGGGGAATACCGCCGTCGTTGGCTGCCAGTTCCATCGATGCGGTTTCTGGCGCTGTTTTCGCCTCATCTGCGACCTGCTGTACACTGGATTCCTGTGGATCAGAGCATGCAACGAGCAAGGCAGCTGCCGTGAAACATGCCATTAGTCTTGAAATCGTCATGTTTTTCTCCCAACCCTTTGGTAGTAGTAGATATGCCGGCTCGATGCCGGTCTTGATACATCTAGCATAGTGCTAATCTGAGGTATTTCCACCTGCCATGTGACCGCCCGGTACCGCTTTAGTTCGGTGCCGGTGTTGTCTTATTTGTCTTTTTGCTCGAATTTCCGGGCCTGGCTGAATTTACTGAAAATTTCCCCGATTTGTTGCAAACTCGGGACGAAGACAAGAATCGGGGCAATATGAATGAGCCTGTTCTCCGAACTAAGAAAAAGAAAGGTCTTCACGACCGCCGCAATCTATGTCCCGGGTGCCTGGCTGGCAGCCGAAATCTTCATCTTTCTGGCTGACCGCCTGGGTGCCTCGCAGTGGGTGGGCGATGTCATCGCAGTGCTTTTCGTGCTGGGGTTCCCCGTAACCCTGCTGCTCGCATGGCTGTTTGATGTGTCCAGGGATGGTGTTAAACGCACATCACCTGGGACGCCAATGGGGATTGTTGCATTGTTGGGCGCGGGGCTATTCCTGAGCACCAGTGCGTATATCGCATACCAGGTATTCTCCGGCCGCTTGTCCGAGATCAGCGTTGTCATTCTGCCGTTGAAGACCAATGCGACGGTTCCTGCGGCGGAACCCTATGGTTTGGGCATTGCGGACAGCCTGCGCTCTTCCCTGCAGCAGATTCCTGTATTCAGAGTGCCGGCGCGCACCTCCTCGGAGGCGGTCGTTCAAGCCGGCCTGGATATACCGGGCATCGCCTCGAAACTGGATGTTCAGTACATCGTCGAAGGCACCCTGGAGATGGTCGCGCAGAAATTGAGTATTTCCATATCGCTGATCGATAGCGGTGGCGAGGTTCAATGGTCGGAACGCTTCGAGCGCGCTACCAGGGATATATTCGATCTGCAAAATGACCTGGTCCGGGCAGTGGCATTGCAACTTGGACTGGATGAGTCCAATGCTGCCTTGCAAAGAAACATCAGGAAACCTGCCCCGACACAGGATATGGAGGCGCACCGGCTGTTCCTGCAAGGAAAGTACGTACAGATAGTACCGGGTGTATCCCTGGTGGAATCTGAAGGAATGGAGGCCCTGAAAGCAGCCAGGCAACGTGATCCCGGCTATGCGGCCGTCTATCCGGCCATGGCATTCTACTACGCCTTTGATTGTTGGATGCTGGAGGACCGCAGCAGCCCGAATTGTGAACTGGCCGTCAACTATGCAAATCAGGGTCTGCAGATCGATCCTGAACTGGGCGACGCGCTGACCACCCTCGCATTGGTCCATTCGTTACGCTATGAATATCGTGAAGCGCAGGCCGCGATTGATCGTTTTCTGGCCCTTGCCGACCACGCACTGGTTACTTCCTCATTGCCATGGGCGTATTTGAACCTCGGTCGACTGCAACTGGCGTGGGACAGTGCTCTGGAGTATTACCGCAATGATCCATTGAATATTTTCGCGGTCGGCAACCTGGTGGCCTGGGCGCCCGTATTGAAGAAAGACGATGTCATGGCGGAAAACTACGAAAACATCATGATTGAAATGATGGGTTTTTCTCTCCTCAGCGCGTACCCGGCGGCGAGGGTACATCGTGTGGACTTGCAAACCGCCATTCAAGACCTGGGCAATATTCTGCCCGCCTGGGGCATATCACCGGACCTCGCGCCGGACCTCGCGGGCATCTGGGTGCCGCCGCTTTACGACCCGTCACGCAGACAAAGCGCGCTGGTGGAATTCCAGGCCTGGCATGAACGTGGTGATATCCCGGCTCACATATATTGGGAGAGCCTGATCTTTCTGTACCAGACGGACGAAGCGGTGAATATGGCGTTTGAACTTTTTGATCAGCGTAGGCTCAACCCGGTTATGTTCTGGCTTGATGAGCCAGGACGAAATGAATTCCGCAGTCATCCGAGATTCATTGAATTGGTGGAACACATCGGTTTGGCATCCTACTGGGATGAAGTGGGCTGGCCGCTCTTTTGCGAACTTCGCGGCAACGAGCACTTCTGCGGCCTTGAGTTCGCGGTGGAATAGGGTATTTGCATGCGTCAACGCAGAAGGACCTTGCTAACCGTATTGACGGCAGCGTCGATGACGGTTTCTGCCCAGGAAAATGTCGACGGCAAGCAGCAGCAGGTATTGGAAGAGATCATCGTCACCGCCACCAAGCGGGAGGTCAATCTCCACGACCTGGCACAGAGCGCTGGAGTATTGTCGGGGGAACAACTGCAGGATATGGGTGCCCTGCGCCTCGATGACTATTGGCGCGCGATTCCATCTTTGAATGTGAAAGACGGCCCTCTCGGCGGGGACACCGTCATTATCCGGGGCCTGTCTGATTCCGACAGTTTTCTACAAAATGAATCAATGAACGCGTTCTACCTGGATGATACTTCGATCAATTACGTTGAGGGCCTTTTTGCCACCCCCGGCGACCCCTCGCTGGTCGATGTGGCTCGTGTAGAGGTGCTTCGCGGGCCACAGGGCACGATCCTCGGGGCCAACGCCATGGGTGGCGCCATACGCATTATCAGCAACGAACCGGACCCTGAAACTCCCATTCGACGAGTTGATCTGAACGTGAGCAACATGGCCCATGGTGGCTGGAATTACGGCGCCAATTTCGTGCTGAATCAGCCACTGGGTGAGGGTTCGTCGGCGCTCAGGCTGGCTGCATTTTATCAGGACGACGATGGCTGGATCGATGATATCGGACTGGGCAGCGAGGACATCAACAGCGATCGAAGCGTCGGCGCCCGGCTGTCCTACCTCGCAGAAGTCAATGATTCCTTCGAAGTGCTGGCACGGGCCTATATCGAAGATCGCCGTCTCGGTGGCTTCAACTACCAGGACCCGGTCGGCCGCCCCGAACTTGGATTGTTCACGGACGAGTACCAGAGGGTATTACTATCGGAAGAACATCGTGATGAGCAACTCAAACTCGCGTCGCTGCGCCTGAGCTGGCACACATCATGGGGCGAAGTGATTTCCGCCACATCCTGGTACGAAAAAGAATTAATTATGGCCGCTGACTGGTCACCCGAACTGCTGGATTTTTTCGGTATCGTGAACGTGGCGGTGCAGGACACGGATCAAAGGCAAAAGGATATCTCTCAGGAATTTCGCGTGATGTCGGACGATTCGGGAACGCTTGGCTGGCTGGCCGGAATCTACTACCTGGACCAGGAGTCACGATTAGAGGGTTCCATCATCATTCCGGGCGTGCATGAGAGTTGTCCAGGTTGCTTTCCGTTTATTCCTGCGGACGAAGTCATACTCGATGTCGTCGACACGGGCACCCGGCAAGAGTGGTCATTGTTCGGTGAATTCAATTGGCGATTCAGGCCGCAATGGGAACTGACGCTGGGTGGTCGCTGGTATCGTATCGAGCGGTCGCTGGATACGCGCGGGTTCTTTTCATTTGACTCATTGGATGACAGTGTTAGCGGTGACGGTCAGGACTTCGTGCCCAAGTTGTCATTAGCCTGGGACAGCACAGACAATGTCATGATCTACGCGCTCGCATCCAAGGGCTTCCGGGCCGGTCAGTTCAACAATGCGCCGGCGCGGGACATCTGTGGCGCCAAGCCCATCCTTGATTCAGACGAATTATGGAATTACGAACTGGGCGCTCGCGCGCAATCTGCGAGCGGCAGGGCTACTCTGAATATCTCGGCGTTCCATATCGACTGGAGTGACATCCAGACCAGCGTGAATCCGGACCCGGCTCAGTGCATCTGGTTGTTCAAGGAAAACGCCGGCAAGGCTACCAGCGATGGGCTGGAACTGGACTTCACGACATTGGTGACCGAACACTTTGTCCTGCAAGGCGGATTCGGCTACAACAAGGCCGAACTGGCCGAAGAAAATGTCTCGTTCAATGCACCCAAAGGCACGCGCATCCCGAACGTGCCCGAAGTGACCGCCAACCTGGCCGGCACTTTCAACTTCGCCCTTGGTAACGCCGTCGTTGGATTCGCCCGCGGCGATATCCACTATGTGGGGTCCCGCAGCGTTTTTTTTGATCCCACGTTAGCTGAAACACTCGGCAGCCCTGCCACGCTGGATGCTTACTCTCTAGTCAATGTTCGGGTTGGCGCCCAACGCGATCGATGGCATGCCGAACTATTTGTGGAAAACCTTTTCGATGAGATGGCTGACCTATTTTGTTGTCGGCTTGTCGATGAAACTGCAATTAATCGCCCGCGTACCATAGGCGTTCGTGCCGGATACGACTTCTAATCAAGCCGACCCAGGAGCTGGTCATTTTTATTGCTGGTATTGTCCAATTATGCCGTTAAGGACAGATATGTCGAGAAACAAGAGAATCTGCTGCCAGTCTGCGCAGGATTTTATGCTGGCATTATTCTTCTCCGGTAACGGACCGTCACATTCTTCGTGGCCGGATGGTTCTGCCAGCGACCTGGGCATCGATTG
>Ga0255058_10001216_pt1 | contig 14641 bp, 9 predicted proteins | sample Cases_109_9_MG_FD_188637 | JGI IMG/M metagenome (GOLD analysis project Ga0255058, IMG submission 188637) | Seawater microbial communities from Amundsen Gulf, Northwest Territories, Canada - Cases_109_9 | ecosystem: Environmental > Aquatic > Marine > Gulf | place: Canada: Northwest Territories... | reverse complement strand
AGGAAGATCAAGAAGAGCATGGCGAAGAAGGCGAAGCTTCCCGCCACGATGATCAGCTCCGGAACGCCGGGGGTGTAGACGCCCCATACCGCCGGGTTGTACTCCCGCGACAGACCGCCGATGATGATGACGTAGCGCTCGAACCACATGCCGATGTTGATCAGCACCGACAGCACGAACAGGAACGGGACGTTCGTGCGGAGCTTCGAGAACCACAGCAGCTGCGGGATCACACCGTTGCAGATGATCATGATCCAGGTACTGATCCAGTACGGACCGAACGCGCGCAGCCAGAACGAAGTCTGCTCCGCCTCGACGCCTCCGTACCAGGAAATGAAGTACTCGGAGAGGTATGCATAGCCGACGATGGTCGAGGTCAGCAGGATGAACCTCGACATGTTCTCGAAGTGATAGTCGGTGATGTACTCCTCGAGGCCGAAGATGCGGCGCACCGGGATCATCACCGTCAGCACCATGGCGAAGCCCGAGAAGATGGCACCCGCAACGAAATAGGGCGCGAAGACCGTCGCGTGCCAGCCGGGCACGATGGACATGGCGAAGTCCCAGGACACGACGCTGTGCACCGAGAGCACCAGGGGTGTGGCCAGGCCAGAGAGGTGGAGGACCGTGCGGTTGTAGGCCTTCCACTGCCGGGCGGTGCCCTGCCAGCCACCGGAGAGCAGGCTGTAGAGCGCCTTGCGCCAGCCACTGGCCCGATCGCGCGCGATGGCGATGTCGGGCATCAGGCCCACGAAGAGGAAGATGGCCGAAATCGTCCCGTAGGTGGAAATCGCAACCGTGTCCCAGAGCAGCGGGCTCTTGAAGTTCACCCACAGAGCCCGCTGGTTCGGGTAGGGGAGGATGAAGTAGGACTTCCAGATCCGGCCGACGTGGATGCCCAGGAACTGAGCCGCGGTGAGCACCGCGATCACCGTCATCGCCTCAGCGCTGCGGTTGATGGCGTTGCGCCATTTCGCTCGGAACAGGTAGAGGATCGCGGAGATCAGGGTGCCCGCGTGTGCGATGCCGACCCAGAACACGAATGTGACGATGTACGCTCCCCAGAAGACGGGGTGCGCGTAGCCGGCGATGCCGAGACCCTTGTAGACCTGGTAGACCCAGATGCCGCCCGCGAGACCCACGAAGGCGGCCGCGATGAGCACCAGCAGCCAGTAGCCGGGAGAGGTGCCGTCCATCACGGACAACAGGTCGCGGTTGACCTTCGAGTCCGGCGGCCTGGGGGCCGGGCGAATCAGCGTCGCGACGGCTTCTGCAGGCGGCGGCGTCATCCGTGGCTCTCCTCGTCACCGTGCCGGTTCACCTTGGCCAGATAGGTGATGCCGGGCCGCGTGTTCAGCACGTGGAGCGCGTGGTACGCACGCCCCTGGTTCTCGGTTGCGCGCCTCGCCGCCAGCGTCCCGTCGTCGCGGACGTTTCCGAAGACGATCGCCTCGCTCGGGCAGGTCTGGGCGCAGGCCGGCACGACCTCGCCGTCCGCAATGCCGCGGCGCGCGTCCTTTGCCAGCTGCCGGGCCGACTGGATGCGCTGCACGCAGAAAGTGCACTTCTCCATCACACCCTGGCCGCGCACGGTGACGTCGGGGTTCAGCATGTACTTCATCGGCTCGGGCCACCTCTCGATGGCGTAGTCGAAGTAGTTGTAGCGGCGCACCTTGTAGGGGCAGTTGTTGGAGCAGTAGCGCGTGCCGATGCAGCGGTTGTAGATCATCGCGTTCAGGCCTTCGGGATTGTGGTAGGTCGCGAAGACCGGGCACACGGGCTCACAGGGGGCTGCACCGCACTGCTGGCACAGCATCGGCGAGTGGCGGACGTCGGTGTTGCCGAGCTTTTCGTTGCTGACTGGCGCGGGCCGGCCGGCCTGCAGCGTGGGCTCACCATCGGTGACGAAGCGCTCGATACGGAGCCAGGACATCTGGCGGCTCCGGAGCACCCCCTCCTCACCGACGTTCGGGATGTTGTTCTCGATCGAGCAGGCCACGACGCAGGCACTGCAGCCGTTGCAGCGATCCAGGTCGATCGTCATGCCCCAGCGGTAGGGGGTCTCTCCGGTGGCATCCTGCCCGGCGTCGAAGGGGCGCAGGATTTCATGAGCCTCGCCGTGACCGGCCTCGTGCTCCGCGCCCGATTCCGCCGCGGACTCGCCGTGCGCGCCAGCCTCGGCGGGGTGCGCGGGAGCAGCCAGGATGCCGACTTCGGCGTTGCCCCCCGCGTGTCCGGCCTCTCCGTGGCTGCCGGTGAGCGGCGCGTGGGCGCTGGCATTCCAGTCGCCCCTGTTGAAGGCTGCCAGCGAGATCGCCTCGCCGAGCTGGCGGCCGCGCTTGTTGTCGACGCGCTGCGTGTTGGCCAGACGCCGGTGGGCACCGGTCTTGGCCAGTGAGGCTCGTGCGCAGAGCCAGGCCCTGCCGCCGGACTCCGTCTGGGCCGCAGGCAGCAACGCCAGAACGTTGGTACCGCGCGCCTCGCCGGGCCGCCCGTCGCCAGCCGCGGAAGCGTAGTGGCCCACGCTGTGCCCCTGACCGGTGGCTATGGCCACGACGTCGTCGCGGATGCCACCGCGGCGGAAGACCGGGATCTCGGCCGTGCCGGCAGGGGTTTCGACGGAGATCACATCTCCGTCTTCCACGCCCAGGGACTCGGCCGTCGCGTTGCTCACCTCGGCCCAGGACTGCCACGCGATCTTCGTGACCGGGTCAGGCGTCTCCTGGAGCCACGGCAGGTTGGCACCGCTCCCGTCGCCCAGCAGCGGAGAGGGGTTGGCCATCAACACATGGGAGCCGTCGCCCGCCAGCGTGGGCTCGTCGACCGCGAGCTGCGCCGCTCCGCTTGAGAGCTCGGCGCCCCGAGCGCCGGCTGACGAGAAGACACCACCGTTCTGGAGCGCGGTATTCCAGTTCTCGCCGATCCACGCGGCCTCGACGTACTGGCGGAAGCTGCCCTCCTGGAAGCTCCCCGCCGCGAGCGCGCGACCCGCGGCCAGCAGCGTGTCGCCGAAGGCCTGGGTGTCGAAGAGCGGCCGCATCGAGGGCTGAACGATCGAGCGCACCCCGGCGCGCGGCGACGCATCACCCCAGGACTCGAGCGCCGTGTGGTCGGGCAGCAGCAGGTGCGCTCGCTCGCTGGTCTCGTCTGCCAGGGAGGCCGTGGAGACGACGAAGTCGACCTTTTCGAGGGCCTCGGCGAAGCCCGGCAGGGAGTAGACCGGGTTCGATCCGTGAATGACCAGCACCGAGACCTCGCCGCGCTGCATGCGCTCGACGAAAGCCTGGAGCTCGCTCTGCTCCGCGGGCACGTCGGCGGTGTCGGCATCGGGCACGCTCACACTCGCGCCGATGGCACCGATGACGGCGTTCAGCAGCATCACCGCGCCGGCGCTCGCCGTGGCCTTGTCGCCGGTCAGAGCCAGACCGGGCGGCAGCGCGGCCGGACGCTCGGCGCGCCCCAGGTCGCGCCCGATGCGCCGAATCGTCTCCTCGGGCACCTCGGTGCGCTGGGCGACCGAGGCCAGGTCGAAACCACGCAGCAGGCCCTCGATGAGCTCCGGGTCACCGCCCACGGGCTTGCCGGCGCCACTGCGGGCCTCGAAGGCGACGCGAGCGAGGCCCATGGCGAGGATGCCCTCGCTGCCGGGACGGGCCGGGAGCCACTCGTCGGAGCTGGCCACGGTGGTGTCCAGGCGAGGCCCGACCGACACCAGCCGTGCCTTGGCTCCGGCCGGCTTGTTGATGTCGCGCGCTTGCTTGAGCTGGCGCTGGTGCTCGACGGGTGAGAGCCAGGTACCCATGACGTCGGCGCCGAAGTCGATGACGTAGTCGGTCCCGCTGAGGTCGAAGACGGGCTGCGTGCGACGGCCGAAGACGGCCTCGGTGGCGGCCCGCAACGACTCCTGCGCGAAGGGCTGGTAGATCACGCGCCCGCCAGCGCCCACGACAGAGATCCAACGGTCGATCAGCCCGGAGAGCGTCGGCCCAACGGGAGCGCCCAGCACCCAGGTCCGCTGCCCCGCCGCGCTCACCTTCTGGGAGAGCTGTGAGATGCCCTCCTCCCAGCTGACGGTGGCTGCAGCGCCGTCCGCGCTCCGCCCAGCCGGCCCCCGGTAGCGATCCGGATGGTAGGTACGGCCGATGCCCGCCTGGCCCCGCGCGCACAGCGCGCCCCGGTTGATGGGGTGATCCGGGTTCCCCTCGAGCTTGATCGCGCGCCCCTCGCGGGTACGCACGTGAAGGCCACAGCCGGCCTCGCACTCCTGGCAAGTGGAGGCGTAGGTCACGGGCAGGCCGGGGGTGATCTCCTCGGGCTGGACCACGTAGGGGATCAGCTTCTCGGGCAGGTCCGAGTAGCGGTAGCACCCGGATGCGGCGCCACTCGCACCAAGGCCCACCAGTTTCAGGAAGTTTCGACGATCGAACTCGGGCATGCGGGGTTCCTGGCTCGAAGTCTCAGTAGTGGCAGACGTAGCAGTCCTGGGAGGCACCGTTCTGGCGATGGCACTCGATGCACCATCCCATCTCCGGCTTGCTCGTCGGCACGAGCCAGGGCCACCAGTGGGTTTCTTCGGTCATGTAGAGCTTGTCCATCTCTTCGACGGGGCCGTGGCAGGTCTGGCAATCGAAGCCCGCCCGGACGTGCGCGTTGTGCCGGAACTGCACGTGCTCGGGAAGACGGTAGACCTGCTCCCACTCGATGGGGCGCTTTTCTTCCCAGTGCTGCTTGAGCACCCGAATGCCCTCGAACTCGCTGTCGTAGCTGGGAGGGAACTGCGAGTGGCAGCCCATGCACAGCTCGACAGACGGGACGCCGGCCGAGGGGGAAGCATCGGTATTGGAGTGACAGTACTGGCACTCCATCTCGTAGGTGCCCGCGTGGTGCTTGTGGCTGAAGGGGATGGGCTGGAGGGGCCCCGGCGCAGCCGGATCGCTGGCCGCGACGTAGGAGCGACAGGCCTCCGCCGTGGGCCAGATCTGGTCGAACTCCGACGGAATCTCGATCTCGAGCCCAGGCTCGCGCTCCGCACGGGCCTTCAACTCATGCGCCTCGCACACGCTCGTGGCGACCAGCTTCTCCGCCGCACCGGCCTCCGGCGCATCGGCGCTGCCGACCAGAACCAAGGCGGCCCCAACGAGCGCAAGCGCAGCGGTGACGGCAACTAGGGTGCTGCGCTTCGGGCCGGTCCTCATGCGGGAAGTCTTCTCCCTCGCAGCGTCCAATCGGCGGGATTCTATGGCCTGGACGGGCGGAACCGGCGAGGGCTACCCCCCTCGCCGAGTGGATCGTCATGGCGAATGCCTTGATCCGGGCGGTTGGATACTGAATGCGCCGCTGTGCGTCAAGACGGATCGTCTCGAAATTCGCCGGGCTGCGACCCTTCCTGCGAGCATCGCGGCGAGACGCTAGAGTACGTCGCGAATCATCAATGATTTCAAGCTCTTCGGGATGTGTCGAAAAACGCGCTCGGAGGAGGCAGCGTGATCGACTTCGAGCCCAGTGACGAGCAGCAGATGATCGTCGAGACCGTGCGCCAGTTCGCGCAGAACGAAGTGCGGCCGCACGCGCGCAGCTCGGACGAAACAGGCAAGCTGCCCGAATCGGTGCTCGCCCACGCACACGAGCTGGGCCTGGTTGCCAACGCCATCGAAGAGGCCTCCGGAGGCGGTGGCGAGCGCAGCGCGGTAACCGGCGCACTCGTCGCCGAGGAGCTCGCCTGGGGCGACCTCTCGATCGGCCTGGCGATCCTCTCGCCTTCACTCGTGGCACTGCCCATCCAGGACCACGGCAGCAAGGCCCAGAAGGCCGAGTGGCTGCCCCGCTTCACCGCCGACCGCTTCCTGCCCGGGGCACTGGCCATTGTCGAGCCGCGCTTCGACTCCGATCCGCTGCAGCCAGCCACCCGTGCCACCCGAGCTGGCGACGAGTACATCCTGCGCGGCAGCAAGTGTTTCGTCCCCTGGCTGGAGGGTGGCGAGAGCGTGCTCGTCGTGGCCGCCGCAGGAGAAACCCCTCAGGGCTTCCTGGTGCCCCGCAGCAGCCCCGGTCTCACAGCGACGCCCGAGCAAAACATGGGACTGCAGGCACTGCCAACCGCCGAGCTGGTCTTCGAAGACGTGCGGGTGCCGGCCGAAGCACGACTCGGGGGCGAGGACGGCTCGGATCTTTCCGGAGTCCTGCAGCGGGGTCGGGTGGCCCTGGCAGCCACCGCCATCGGCGTGGCGCGAGCGGCCTTCGAGGTGGCGCGAGACTACGCCAAGGAACGCGAGACCTTCGGCGCCCCGATCGCGACCCGGCAGGCCATCGCCTTCAAACTGGCAGATATGGCCATCGAGATCGACGCCGCGCGCCTGCTGGTGTGGGAGGCCGCATGGAAGCTCGACCGCGGCGCAGACGCGGGGCGCCCTGCGGTGCTGGCGCAGCAGCAGTCGGCGAAGCTGGCCCTCGAGGTGGCCGACGGCGCTGTCCAGGTGCTCGGCGGGCACGGCTACACCCGCGAGTATCTACCCGAAATGCACCTGCGCAACGCTCGCGGCTTCGCCAGCTTCGAAGCGCTGGCGTTGGTCTAGGGGGATCCGAATGCCTATATCCTTCGAGCCGTCTCCCAGCACCGTGGCAGCACGCGACTACTACCACCGCATGGCGCTCGAGCACATGCGACCCGTGTCGGGCCACTACGACCGGGAAGAGCACGCCTTCCCGAGCGAGTGGGTCGAATACTTCTGGAAGCAGGGGCGCGGCGGGCCCGGCGGTGACTGGACGGGTCCGAACGACGGCATGGTGCGCGTGTGCGTTCAGGCCGAGGAGCTGTGCTGGGGAGACGCGGCGCTCTACCTGCGCATGCCCACGGCGGCTCTCGGTGGCTCCGCCGTGGCGGCGGCCGGGACGGATGAGCAGAAGGCCCGCTTCCTGGCGCCCTTCAACGACGCCGACCACGCTCCGGTCTGGGGTGCCATGGCCATCACCGAGGCGCAGGCCGGCTCCGACGCCGCCGCCATCCAGACCACCGCCGAGCTAGACGGCGAGCAATGGGTGCTGAACGGCACGAAGATCTTCTGCACCAGCGGCGAGGCGGCATCGCAACACGAGGGCGGCTTCGTGGTCGTCTGGGCCACCGTCGACCGCGATGCCGGTCGCGCCGGCATCAAGTCCTTCGTGGTTCCAGCCGGGACTCCGGGCCTCAAACTCGTGGGCCTGGAAAAGAAGCTCGGCATCCGCGCCTCCGACACCGCGACCCTCGTGCTGGAGGACTGCCGCGTACCTCGCGAGAATCTGCTGGGCAGCGCCGAGGTCAAGAAGCGCCACCCGAAGCGGGGGGGCGACAAGGGCTTCAAGGGAGCCATGGCCACCTTCGACGCCAGTCGGCCCATCGTGGCCGCCATGGCCGTCGGCGTCGGCCAGGCCGCCCTCGACTTCGTTCACGAGGAGCTCGCGCGGCAGGGCTACACCGTGCGCCACGATGCACCCCGCACGCAGCTGCGCGCCATCGAGCGGGACGTATTGGAGATGGAGGCCGAGCTGCAGGCGGCGCGCCTACTCACCTGGCGGGCCGCTGCGATGATGAACCGCGGCCGCCCCAACAATCTCGAAGCGTCCATGGCCAAGGCCAAAGCCGGACTCGCCGTCACCAAGATCACCCAGAAGGCCGTCGAGGTGCTCGGCCCCCCCGCCTACTCCCGCAAACTGCTGGTGGAGAAGTGGATGCGCGACGCCAAGATCAACGACATCTACGAGGGGACCCAGCAGATCAACCAGCTCATCGTGGCGCGGCGCATCCTCGACTACCCGTCGAGCATGCTGCGCTAGAAAGGAAGACCCATGCCCGTTAGCAACGAGCTTCTCGAAATCCTGGTCTGTCCCGAAACCAAGCAGCCGGTGAAGCCGGCTTCCGAAGAGCTGCTCCGCAAACTCGCCGCCGAGACCGCAGCCGGCCGGCTGCGCAATCGGGGCGGGGAAAAGCTGAGCCAGGCCCCCAGCGAAGGCCTCGTGCGCGAAGACGGCAAAGTTCTCTACCCCGTCGACGACGGCATCCCCGTCATGCTAGTCGAGGAGTCGATCGAAATTCCCGCATAGCCGGGCTTTCCCGCTCGCTGATCGCTCGCGCTCGGGCTCCGGCACTTCGCTCGGCTACGCCTCGCTGCGCGTCGGCCGGCTGTAGCCGGCCTCCTTGCAAGCCTCCAACGCGAACGCGCCTCTCGAAGCGGCGGCGAGGGGTCGGCGGAGGCGAAGTAAAGCGCAGCACGTCAGAACGGTTTCGAGGCAGCGAAGCATCGCGCGGGCCAGCGTACTCGCCGGGTGCCGAGTACGGGGTGCGAGCCATTCGCCGCAGCCGACCCCTCGCCGTCGCGCTGCTCCGTCACAAGACAAAGCAAGGGAAGTCGCCCCCGGAGGCCGACTTCCACGCCTATTGAACGCTGTCGCTGAGACGGGGTGCGAGCCATTCGCCGCAGCCGACCCCTCGCCGTCGCGCTGCTCCGTCACAAGACAAAGCAAGGGAAGTCGCCCCCCGAAGGCCGACTTCCACGACGATGGTTTTATTGCGCGAACTCTCGCTTCTTCAGCTGGCGCACGTACTCGATCAGCTCGGGGTCACCGGAGACCAGCTCCGAGATCTTCTCCTCGAAGCGCGCCGCCTCGCGTTGCAGACCCTCGGTGTCGAGCTTGAGGTCCAGCAGCTGCATCAGCTTCTGCACCAGCGAGAGCGCGCCCCTCGGGTTGGGCGATGCGGTGATGTAGTGGGGCAGCCCAGCCCACAGGCTCACCACCTCCACGCCCTCGCGCCGAAAACGCTCGCCGAGCGTCCCCACGATCCCCGTCGGGCCCTCGTAGCCCGACGGGGTCACGCCCAGTCCTTCGAGCAGCCCGGGATGACTGGCGACCCCCGTCACGGCCACGGGCCGCGAGTACACGACCTCGGCGAGGTAGGCCCCCAACATCACTACCCGGCGCAGTCCCAGCTCGGATACGAGCGCGAGACAGGCCTCCTCGAAAGCGCGCCAGTTCAGATGGGGCTCCGCACCGCAGCCCACCACGATCTCCCGCGTGGCGTCCACGGCGCCGAAGTTGAAACGCAGATGCGGCCACTCGATGCACCGGTCGCCTTCCTCCAGGCGCACCAGAGGGCGCGTGACCGTGAAGTCGAAGAACGCCTCACAGTCGATCTCCGCCAGCGGCACCGCGCGGATCGCTTCCTCGACGAAACGCAGCGCCGACGTCGCCGCCTGGCCGGCATCGTTCCAGCCCTCGAAGGCGAGAAGCAGTGCTGCGTCGGACAGTTGCGGCCGAACGAACAAGCGCAGGGAATCGCTCACCGCTCCAGGGTCGCATGCCGCACCCCCGCGGCACAAGAGCCAAGCGCCGTCACGACTCGTCCCCCGGGAAGCGACGATCAGCGCAGCAGTCGATAGCCGTGACCGCGCACGGAGACGATGTGCTTGGGGTGCGAAGGGTCCTTCTCGACGTAGCGACGCAAGCGCACGATGAAGTTGTCCACGACCCGGGTCTTGGTCTCCGGGCGCAGGCCCCACACCTCTTCGAGGAGTTCGCCGCGAGTCACCGCCTGGCCTTCGCGCTCGAGAAGGGCGCGCAGCAGGCCCGCCTCCCGTGTCGTGAGCGTATGGGTAGCGCCATCCGTCTCGAGCTCGAAGCGATCGAAGTGGACCGTGGCGTCACCGATGGCGACCGATCGCGGCCCCTCGGCCGGCGTCGCAACACCGTCCCAGCGACGCCGGCGCACCAGGCCCCGGATGCGCGCCAGCAGCTCATCGAGCTCGAAGGGCTTGGTGAGGTAGTCGTCGGCGCCTTCCTCCAACCCCCTCACCAGGTCCTGGGTGGCGCCCTTGGCCGTGAGAATCAGAATGGGAACCAGGTTGCCGGCGGCACGCGCGCGCCGCGCAACCTCGAAGCCCGTCATCCCCGGCAGCATGAGATCCAGGATCACCAGATCGAAGGCCGAGCCGGGATCCTCGAGCCGGGTGGCCGCGCTGCGCCCGTCGCTGGCGAGCTCGACGTCGTGGCCTTCCGCCTCGAGGTTGTAGCGGAGCCCCTGGGCGATGTGATCCTCGTCCTCCACTACCAGGATGCGCGACATTCAAACGACCCTGCCTGCGTCGAGCGCCGCTCTGCTCACTCAGCTGGCCGCCCGCAGCGTCACGACGAAGCGGCTGCCCTGGCCGAAGCCCTCGCTGCGCGCCACGACCCGCCCGCCCTGACGGCGCAGCAGGTTCCGCACGATGAACAACCCCAGACCCAGCCCGGCCGCGGTGCGCTGTACATCGCGCCCGGCCCGATAGAAGCGCTGGAAGATCTTCCCCAGCTCCCGCGACGGGATCCCGATACCGGAGTCTGCGATCTCCACGGACACACGCCCGTCCTGGCGCCCGCTCACACGCACCTTCACCTCCACGGGGTCGTCGGAGTACCTGACGGCGTTTTCGAGCAGGTTGCGGAAAACCACGGCCAGCTCCGTAGGGTCGCCCTTCACCTGGGTCGGCGAGCAGGTATCGAGATGAACCGCTCCGGGCTCGAGACCGTGGCTGGCGCGGATCTCGTCGATGCACTCGCCCAACAGGTCCGGAAGGGACACCTTCTGCAGCGTCGGCCGCTCGCCTCGACCCTCGAGGCGAGCGGCTTGGAGCACCTGTTCCACGGTCTGATCCAGGCGCTCGAGGTCGCCGCGCATGCGGGTCAGGAACTCGACGCGCCGCTCGCGCTCCGGGTCGTGTCGCTCGAGGGTGTCCAGGTGCAGCCGCAACGAGGCCAGGGGCGTGCGCATCTCGTGGGTGACAGCGTCGATGAAGGCCCGTTGGCGCTGGTTCACGCCGATCTCTCGTACCAGCCAGAGACACAGCCAGAAAACGCCGACGATGATCAGGACGAAGAGGACCGCCCCGAGCACCAGCAGCACCCAGTCGGTATCGGTGAGGCCCTGCTGGACCGCACGCACGTCGTCCCAGACCAGGAGCTTGAGGTTCCAGGCCACCGCCAGTGCCAGCACCAGGACGAGCAGCGTCACGCCCAGCGCGAGCGGGAAGCCGATGGAGCGGCGAGTCAAGGCGTGTCCCTCCAGGGTCTAGGATAGAATGCGAGATCGCGTGCGTGGAGACCCGATGCAAATACCCCTCGGAGGGGCACTGAGAGCCCCTAGCGGCCTCCTAGGCTGGCCTCGGCGGCTCGCCTGCCTGCTGCTGGCCCTGCTGCTCCCGGTGCCGGCGCTGGCCGGGCTTCCGCCTGAGGACCAGTGCCCCGCGATCGGCGTCTCGCCCACCGGCAAGGCCAGCGACGCCGTACTGCACCGGATGCAGGAGGGCGCCCAGGTGTCCTACGAGCTGATGCCGGCGCTCCGCGACCTGCTGCCCGCGGAGATCTGGCAGAACCGGCGTGTCTTCTTCTACCCGGGCATGCAGATGGTGATCGGCGGCTGCCATCGCCGCTACGCCGTGCCGAGCTTCTACAGCGAAGCCACGGCCCGCTTCAGCCGCGACGTCTCCGTCGACGGCCAGGGCAACCTGAACGGCTACGTCGCTGGCATCCCCTTCCCGCCCGACTCCATCGACCCGGAGGCCCGAGACGCGGGCGTTAGGTGGGCCTGGAACCTCGAGCATCGCTTCCGCGGCGCGGGTACCCACGGCAACTTCCGCATCGCCGACATCCCCGGGGCGCGAGGCCGCACGCACCTCTACGAAGGCTTCTTCTTCTTCCTCCAGACCCGCCACCGCGCGGACCTCGCAGACTCGAACTACCGCGTGCCAGAAACCGACGAGGGCCTGTGGGTGGCCGGAGGCCGTTTCAGCAAGCCGACCGACGCCCGACACCTGGCCTGGCGCCAGATCCGTCCCGAGGAGACCCAACAGAGCTACCGGGTGTCGGACCGCACCTTCGTCTACGTGCCCACGATGCGAAAGGTGCGCCGCGCCGCCACCGCCTGGGTAGACGGCATGTACATGCCGCGCTTTCGCGTCGCGGGCGACGCTGGGGGCGGCGGGCTCCCGGTGGGCGGCAACGAGTTCGGCGGCGCCATGGGCGCCATCAACCCGACTTCGGCCGTCTCGGTCCAGCAAACGGAACACCTGCCCCGGGGCTTCACCTTCCTGGCGCTGCGGCCCAACGCCTACGTCTGGCGTCTCCGGGGCGAACGCGAGGTGCTGGCGCCCATCAACATCACGCGCACGGGCTTCCCGCTGTCGAAGGAGCGCGAGTTCGGGCCCCACGGCCTCTCGGTGGCCAATGACCGCTGGGACGTGCGCTGGGCGGTCGTGCTGGAGGGCCGCATCCGCAGCGACGACCAGGACTACCAAACCGTCACGCTCTACATCGACTACCAGACGCAACAGCCGCTCTACGTCATCACCAAGGGCAGCCGCGGCCGCATCCTGGACGTCGGTATCCCGGTCCACCGCTTCAGCGGCGACGTCGTGAACTACCCGACCTGGCCCAATGGGGAGGAGGCCAATGTCTTCGATCCGGTCGCCGAGGTCTTCTACCGTGTCCCCGACAACAGCGGCTGGCGGCGCGAGTCCTACAACGCGCGCTCCACGTCGGCCGAGGAGCGCGTCAGACGCCGCTTCCTGTCCACGGACTTCCTGGTGCGCGGCCGCTGACGCCGCAGCTGGACGCTGGCTAGAAGGTCCAGCGTATGCGCATGAACGCCTCGTCGCGCCCGCGGAACAGCGAGAGCAGGCGCTCCGTACCGTCCGTGTAGGCGTTTTTTCCGGCGCGGTTGGCCGTGGGAGCGATGCCGTTGAGCGGCATCGTGATGCGCTCGCTACGACCAATGAAGAAGGAGACGCCCACGGTGATCGAGAAGGCCTCCGTGAAGCGGTAGGAGACCTGGGGCAGGAACCCGCCCGACTGCGAGCGGAAGTCGTAGACCGTGACCACCTGGGGCAGCAGCCGGTCCTGGTAGTAGCCGGTGAAGACCGCGAAGGTGAACAGCGCGTTGAAGGGGCCCGAGCTGAAGAAGCCCGTGTTGTAGTTCGTCAGGTACTGGAAGAACCACTGGCTGTTCATGAAGAAGGTGCGGTTCGCGTTCAGGAAGTTGATGAAGGTCGGGCGGTCCACGGAAACCGTCAGGTTGATGGCGTCGGAGTTGCTGGTGCTGGCAAAGGCGTTGTTGTCGAAGAACGGAACCGCCCCGATCCAGGTGAACTCCACGCCCCAGTTCGTCTTGGTGCGGTCCTCTGCGAAGTCGGCGGAAATGCCGAAGACGTTGCGCCGAGCGTAATTGAGGACGACCTCTCCACCGCTGTGCCAGATGAAGTCGCGGCGGCCGAACTGGCCGTTGCCGCCGGCGCGATAGTCGTTGCGCCGCAGCCCGGCGACGCCCAGGAAGCCCTTCACATTGCGACAGAACTGCGGGTTCGAGAAGGAGCAGCGATTCAGGGCCCAGGGCTTGCTCGGGTCGTAGCAGTCCGCGTCGGCAAGATCGTCGCCGCCGGAGACCGAGTTGCAGCTGGTGGAGGTGAGGAACATCAGCAGGTTCCAGGACACGGCCGCCATTTCGTTGCTGAACATCTGGGCCCCGGAGGCGACGAGGCCGTCACCATCCAGGTCCTGGCGCAGCACGCCCTCGAAGAAGTCGTTCTCGAAGTCGCGGGTGCGCACGTCACACACGAAGCGGCTGCGGGCCCCGGCCGCCTGGGAGATCTCGTCGGCTTCGGCGGAATCCGGGGGGAGGCCGCGGTCGACGACGAAGTTGCCGTCTGCGTCGGTCGCGAAGCCCTTGAAGGCTCGCGTGAATTCCACGGCCAGGGGGCCGCCGCTGTCCGCGGACCACGGACGCACGCGAGCGGCGGTTGCGACGCTGGACTGCGGCCCGTAGCCCGTCTGAATGCCGGAAATTCCCGCGCCGGAGAGCGCGCTGCTCTGCAGGCAGCTCGCCCAGGGGTGCCACAGCGTTGAGGAGAACCCCGCGGGCACGGGGTCGAAGGTGGGACCAACGCTGCCGATGTAGTCGAGCAGCGGGTCCTGGCGCCGGCGGTGCGTGGAAGGCGTATTGCTCGCCCCAACCAACATCGCTGGGTCGAGGGTGCCGTCGCCCTGGAGCTGGAGAATCGGGTTGCCGAACGGGTCCAGGTCCGTCGCGGGGTCGATGGCCTGGAAGGGGATGAAGCCGAATTGTGTGGTCGACTGCACGCCGTGCAGACCGCGGTTGAAGCAGGTGGCGTCGAGCACGGCCTGAGTGGCGTTGTCCTGCGAGCCGTCCGTATTGACGGCCTGCACCTTGTAAACCTTCCCATCCCGCGAGTCGAGGGTGGGAGCGAAGATGCAGCCATCGACCCGCGGGTCGTAGAAGTCCTCGAATACGACCTCGACGGTGCCGTCGAAGGGCTTGTCGATGTTGTAGACGTTGGTCCGGAGCACGGCGGGGGGGGGAGTGGTATTGACGCTCACGCTGAGAGCGCCGCGGCAGCCCGGGAGCTTCACGATGCCATTGTCGTCGGCGTAGGGGCTACCCGGGTCGTAGCGAGTGCAGACGGGGCCACCGACATAGGGCTGCGGACTCTTCAGGGTCTCCTTCGAAACCACCTCGGTGATGACCTGCCCCTCCGATACATCGCCCGTCCACTCTCTCTCGATCTCGACCAGGCCGGCGTTTCCGAGCGTTCCCGGCTGGGCCGCGTTGCTCCAGGTGACCCAC
>Ga0255058_10001215_pt1 | contig 14647 bp, 4 predicted proteins | sample Cases_109_9_MG_FD_188637 | JGI IMG/M metagenome (GOLD analysis project Ga0255058, IMG submission 188637) | Seawater microbial communities from Amundsen Gulf, Northwest Territories, Canada - Cases_109_9 | ecosystem: Environmental > Aquatic > Marine > Gulf | place: Canada: Northwest Territories... | reverse complement strand
GGAAACATCATTCTTAAGGGTCGAACGCGAGCTCCCTGTTGGTGACAAGAGTTTACCCGGCAAGACAGTTAGAGAAGACGTCAAAGATGCGTCCGGAACAGTAATTGTTGCAAACGGTACAGAACTATCTACGGACGACATTAGCAAAATCAAGAGCGCCGGCGTCAAGATGGTGCCAGTCGTTGCTCGTGTGACAAACGAGATCGTATATCTAGATGCTTTTGAAGAAGGTCGTTCGGTAACTGCTCCAGCAACCATCAATATTAATGAGGATGGAACCTTTGCCAGCAAAAAAGACCAAGTCAGGTCTAAAGGCAATACAGGGGTTCGCTCAACTTCTACCGTGCAGTACGTCGACGTTTCCCCCAAACAAATTATTTCCGTGGCCACGTCGTTGATTCCTTTCTTGGAACACGATGATGGTAACCGCGCACTTATGGGATCGAACATGCAGCGCCAGGCTGTTTCAACAATCAGATCAGAATCACCAATTGTTGGCACGGGTATCGAACACAAAGCTGCAGTCGACTCGGGTCAGGTCATAACAACCGAAGCCAAAGGAAAAGTAGTCGCAGTCGATGGCAAGCACATCGACGTCCTCCAAGAAGACGGGGCACTCAAGAGCTACGACCTTGTTAACTTCGCAATTTCTAACCAGAACACAGCGCTGCATCAACGGCCAATTGTCGACAAGGGTCAGGATGTTGAGAAGGGTGACGTATTAGCTGACGGAGCTTCTATCGAGAAGGGCGAACTAGCCCTGGGCCAAAACATTTTAGTTGGATTTGTATCTTGGGCTGGTGGCAATTATGAGGACGCTATTCTTGTCTCCGAGCGCATCGTTAGAGACGATCGTTTCTCGAGTGTCCACATTGAAGATTTCTCTCTCGACATTAGAGACACCAAATTGGGTCCAGAAATTGTCACTCGCGACATCCCAAACATTGGAGAAGAAAAACTTAAGGATCTCGACGAAGAAGGAATCATCCGCATTGGTGCACAAGTTAAATCCGGAGACATTCTTGTTGGGAAGATTACTCCAAAAGGTGAGACTGATCTGACTGCGGAGGAGCGACTACTCCGCGCCATCTTTGGTGACAAAGCACGCGACGTCAAGGACACCTCGCTTTATTTACAGCACGGTGAATACGGAAAAGTAATTGACGTAAAAATCTTTAGCCGTGATCAGGGTGATCGTTTGCCAACTGGCGTGATCAAGAGCATCCAGGTTTCCGTGGCACAGCTGCGTAAAATTCAGGCCGGAGATAAGATGGCTGGACGACACGGCAACAAGGGAGTTATTTCCCGCGTGGTCCCAATAGAGGACATGCCATTCCTCGATGACGGAACACCTGTCGACATCATGCTTAATCCGCTTGGTGTTGCATCTCGTATGAACATTGGACAGATTTTGGAAACGCACTTAGGTTGGGCTGCCCAGAAGCTTGGTTATAAAGTTGCCACTCCTGCTTTTGACGGTGTTGCAGAATCAGACATTAAAGAAGAGCTCAAAAAAGCTGGACTGCCAGAAAACGGAAAAGTACAACTCTTTGATGGTCGCACCGGTAAAGCCTTTGACGTAAAGTCGACGGTCGGAATTATGTACATGCTCAAGTTGCACCACTTGGTTGACGACAAGATGCACCAACGTTCGATCGGTCCTTACTCGCTTGTTACGCAGCAGCCGCTGGGTGGTAAAGCGCAGTTTGGTGGTCAGCGCTTTGGAGAAATGGAAGTCTGGGCGCTTGAAGGTTACGGTGCGTCACACACCCTCCAGGAGATGCTGACAATTAAATCGGATGACGTGTTAGGTCGCAGTAAGACTTACGAGTCCATCGTTAAGGGCGAACCAATCCGCAAACCAAACGTACCAGAATCTTTCAACGTCCTGGTGCGTGAACTCATGGCGCTTGGACTTTCCGTAGAGCTCGAAGGAGGTCAGGCAGCAGAGGATGAAGAGACACAGATGAGCCTCAAAGCGCCAGAAAGAAAGCGACCAGTCAAAAAGACCGACAAAGACAAAGGTGCAGAGGGTCAAAAAGAACCCGCTGCCGCCTCCACAAAATCCGCCACTAACGACAAGAAATAACCATGTCAAACGCAATTCCATCGCTCTCGACTAAGGGAACTGACTTTGACTCAATTGTCATCAAGGTCGCGAGCCCAGAACAAATTAAAGGCTGGTCACACGGAGAAGTAACAAAGCCGGAGACCATTAACTATCGTACCCAAAAGCCTGAGAAAGACGGCTTGTTCTCAGAAGAAATTTTTGGACCAACCAAGGATTGGGAATGTTACTGTGGAAAATACAAGCGCATTCGCTACAAGGGTATTGTCTGTGAAAAGTGTGGAGTGGAAGTAACCAGATCAATTGTCCGGCGCGAACGCATGGGTCACATCGAGTTGGCCGTTCCTGTTACTCACATTTGGTTCTTGCGAGGCGTGCCTTCAAAAATTGGCATCGCACTTGATCTTTCGATTGTTGATCTTGAAAAAGTTGTTTACTTTGCCGCTTACATTATCACTCACGTTGATGACAAGGCACGAGCAGAAGCACTCAAGCAAATTCAACAAGAGTTTAAGGCTAAGAAGTCAGAAATAGATGCTAAGTACAAGCAGTTTAGGCAGCAGCTTGAGCAAAAAATTACGGCTGGACTAGCAACGGCAGAAAAAGCGGCTGATAAAAAGAAGCTCGAGAAAGAAAAGAAAACTGAGGATGATAAGTACAATAAAGAACACGAAAGTGAGCAGGAGCAACTTTCTGAAGCACTCGATACAGCAAAGAAAGAACTCAGGAGCTTAAAGCATCTGCAGGTTATTTCTGAACTAGAGTACAGAGACCTATCCGTCAAATACGGACACGTCTTCCAGGCCGGCATAGGTGCAGAAACTCTTCAGAGAATCGTGAGAGAGATTAATCTCGCGGGACTTGTTGCTGAACTTGAGGGCGAACTGCCTGGCGCTGTCACAAGCAAGCGCCGTAAAATAAAACGGCGGCTCAAAGTTTTGCGTGCAATGGTCAGGGCCGAAGTAAAACCTGAGTGGATGTTTTTAACGATTTTGCCAATATTACCACCAGACTTGCGACCGATGGTGCAGCTAGATGGTGGCAGATTTGCAGCTTCCGACTTGAATGACCTCTACCGGCGCGTCATCAACCGTAACAATCGCCTCAAGCGACTGCTTAAACTCAATGCTCCAGAAGTTATTACGCGCAACGAGAAGCGTATGTTGCAAGAAGCTGTTGATGCGCTCATCGATAACAACGCACGTCGCGGCAAGGCAGTTGCTTCTGCGACAGGTCAAAAGCGAACACTCAAGTCTATGGCCGACATGCTTAAGGGTAAGCAGGGTCGTTTCCGTCAAAACTTGCTTGGTAAGCGAGTTGACTACTCTGGTCGTTCCGTAATCGTGGTTGGGCCTAAGCTTAAATTGCACCAGTGTGGTTTGCCAAAACGTATGGCCCTGGAACTCTTTAAGCCATTTGTGATTGGTCGATTAATTAGGCATGAGTTTGCTTATAATGTTCGCTCCGCAGGAAAATTGATCGAACAAGGACGTCCAGAAGTTTGGGACATGTTGGACCAAGTGATCAAGGGACAGTACGTTCTCTTGAACCGCGCGCCGACTCTTCACCGTCTTGGTATTCAAGCTTTTGAGCCAATTCTGATTGAAGGTAAGGCAATCCAAGTTCACCCGCTCGTTTGTGAGGCGTTTAACGCTGACTTTGATGGTGACCAGATGGCTGTCCATGTACCGCTCACGCGAGCTGCGCAAGACGAAGCGCGTGACATCATGCTCTCGAGCAAGAACATGCTCAAGCCCGCAACAGGTGATCCGATTGCGCAGCCTCGTATGGACATGATTCTAGGAAGCTTCTGGGCTACTAAATTGATCCCAGCCAAAGATCCAAAGAAGATCCGTCGTTTTTCAAGTCCCGAAGAAGTACTGATGGCCCGCAATCTAGACAAAGTTACTAATCAAGAAGAGATTATTGTCAGAATTAACGATAAGGACGTCAATACTTGTGCCGGTCGAGTGGCGTTTAATGATCGTTTGCCAGAAGACCTGCGTTTTGTGAACAAACAGATCGACAAAAAGGAAATCAAAAAGTTGATGGCAGAGGCTTCAGCCCGTTTGGGCATGGAGGAAACTGCTCAACTTGCTGATAACGTTAAAGACTTTGGTTTTGACGAAGTCACAACCTCCGGTCTGTCATGGGGAATGAATGATATCAAAACTCCGGCTGGTAAAAAGGCTCAGATCGTCAGAGCAGAAGAAGAGACGGAGAAAATCCACTCGCACTACAAACAAGGTCTCTTAACGGAAGATGAGCGACACGCTAAAACCATCGAGCTATGGTCGGGCGTTAAGGAAACTGTTGGCGACATGGCGATTAAAGAACTGGATAAGATGCAGAACTCAGTTCATATGATGGTGACATCTGGAGCTCGAGGAAACCCTTCTCAGGTTGCACAGATGATGGGTATGAAGGGTCTCGTGGCTAACCCGTCTGGAGAAACAATCGAATTGCCAGTTAAGAGCAGTTATAAAGAGGGGCTCAATGTGCTTGAGTACTTCATCTCCACTCACGGATCTAGAAAAGGAATGTCTGACACCGCACTACGTACCGCAAACGCCGGATATCTTACACGGCGACTTGTGGACGTTGCCCAGGATGTTGTTATTACGGCAGAAGATTGTGGTTCCAAGGAAGGCATTGTGCTGACCCGCGCGGAAACAGAGGCAATCAGTATTGATTTGCCGCAGCGAGTATGGGGACGCGTTCTGGCTAGTAAAATCGTGGACAAGAAAACTGGAGAAGTTGTAGCTAAAGCAAACTCAATCATAGACCGAGGATTAGTAAAGATGCTGGAAAAAGTTAAGCCAGATGAGGTTAGACTACGTAGTCCTCTCACCTGCACAGCCAAAAGCGGTATTTGCGTCATGTGTTACGGCTTTGATCTTGGACGGAATAAACTTGTCGCAATGGGGCAGGCGGTTGGTATTGTTGCAGCTCAGGCGATTGGAGAGCCAGGAACGCAGCTCACTATGCGTACGTTCCACACAGGCGGTGTTGCTACGAGCGACATTACTCAGGGGCTTCCACGTGTTGAAGAGCTATTTGAAGCGCGTCCTATTAAGAAGCCGGCCGTCATTGCAGAATTGACCGGCAAGATTTCCATCGAGAACACCGGGAAAGACGAAAAAACACTTCGCATCACCTCGACAGAAATGATTGTTGATCCGTACCCACTCAAAAAGGGTGACGAGGTTAACGTTAAAGAAAAGGACATCGTAGAAAAAGACGCCGTGATTGGAATCGTGAGCGGCAAAAAGCTCAAGGCTCGCTATGGCGGCATTATTAAGAAAATAGAAGCTGACAAGCAGATCCTCATCACTAGAGAAGGTTCCAACGAATACGACGTGACAATACCAGCCAATGTTCCACTCTGGGTTAAGAATGGTGAGCTCGTCGAGAAGGGACAGCAATTAACAGAAGGTTCGATTGACTTGTTTGAGCTATTCCGTGTCTCGGGTCGTAATGCCGTTCAGCGTTACATTATTCGTGAGGTGCAGACTATGTATTCGACACAGGGTCAGCCACTCAACGATAAGCACATTGAGATCATTGTTCGCCAAATGTTGCTACGCAATGTGGTTAAAGAAGCTGGAGGTTCTAACCTATTAGATGGGGATGTAGTGGAGCGAACACGACTACGCGTCATCAACGAAGACCTCAAAAAAGCTGGTAAAGCACCTGTGGTAGCAGGGGACATGCTGCTCGGTATCACCAAAGCATCTCTCTCAACCGAGAGCTTCTTGTCGGCTGCTTCCTTCCAACAGACGGCCCGCGTGCTGATCGATGCTGCGGTTTCCGGCAAGAGGGACGTCTTAGGTGGCCTTAAGGAAAATGTCATCATTGGTCGACTCATTCCGGCTGGAACTGGCTTTAAGTACTATGCCGATAGGTATGGCCTTAAACTTAGCAAAGAGGACCAGGCCGAAGTCGATTCCGAATCCCTCGATATAGCGACTGTCGCACAAGGATCAAATATCCCCATTGTCGCGCCCCCTGGTCAAGAATCTGCCCACGTAGCGCTGCGCAACGAGGAAATCTAAGGTTCTTTGGACGCTAGCGATGCGATATACTATTTGGGCCAGTGGTTCTCCGCTGGCCTGATTAGTTAGCAATGTCCAGAAATGGCTCGAACCACAAAGAAAAAAAACTCCTCTTCCACAAAATCTGATTCTGCTGACGCGTCTGGTTCTAAGGGTATTGGGTTAAAGCCCGAGACTATTCGGGGTATCTGGTCCGTTGGGCTCTTTGCGGTCGCACTTCTAACACTTCTTTCGCTCTTTGAGTTTGCGGGGGTTGTAGGCGAAGCATGGAGGCGTGTACTGAGCTTTTTCTTTGGACTTGGTACGTTGGTTCTTCCTATCGTGCTCGCGATTGGCGGGCTTCTAGTGCTGCGCGGAAAACAATTTGTGCATGTTAGAGCCAGAGCAATCGGCTTGCTAGCTGCGCTGCTTGCCACCTTGGGTTTATTCCACGTGGGCACGGCTACAGAAGAAATGGTTTCTGCCGCAACTGCGGGACAAGGTGGGGGCTGGTTGGGCCTTCTCTTGTCGTTACCGCTAAAGGCGGGTTTTGGCCTCTGGGCGGCCGTCATCATTATCGTGGCCGTAGGAGTTATTGGTGTCCTGCTCCTACTCGACATTGGCTTAACGCGCTTTGTTCCGGATGTGATGTTTAAGCGCAGAAAAACTGATGACGAGATCAGTGTGCGTGGTATTGGGGAAGAAGAGGTTAAAGAGTCCGGCGGCTTATTTAAGAAGCGCGCTGTGGCTGCCGCAGATCAGGATGGGAACGGCAGCGACGAAGCTGATCAGGACGAAGAAGACGATTCAGCAGAAAATACAGCTGAGCCACAAGAGCAAGAACCAGAAGTCACTGTAAGAAATGTGCCCGACTCTGACAGTAAGGCCCCGACTGGACCGGCACTACAGGTGGAGGATATGGACTACACGCCGCCTTCTCTTGATTTGCTCGACAGTAAAATGGCCAGGCCGTCTGCTGGCGATATTAAGAGTAACGTAAAGAAAATTCGTCAAGCGTTAGAAAATTTTGGCATTCCTGTAGAAATGGGAGATGTGTCGATTGGCCCGACCGTAACTCAGTACACTTTTAAACCCGCGGAGGGCGTTAAACTCTCTGCAATAACCGCGTTGCAGAGCGATCTCGCCTTAGCTCTGGCGGCGCATCCGGTTAGGATCGAAGCTCCAATTCCAGGTAAGGCGCTGGTCGGTCTTGAGGTACCAAACCAAGGCGTAGCAGTGGTTCGCTTACGAGAAATTCTCTCCAGCGAACAATACCGACAGTCAGATGCACCACTAACGCTTTCTTTGGGAAGAGACGTTGCTGGGACGCCAATTGTGGCTGACCTAGCCAAAATGCCTCACCTCCTGATTGCTGGCGCAACGGGTTCTGGTAAGTCAGTCGCGATTAATAGCCTACTTCTTTCGCTGCTCTACAAGAATTCGCCCCAGATGCTCAAGATTATCCTGATTGACCCCAAGCGCGTTGAGCTTACTTCATACAATACGATCCCGCATCTGCTGGCACCGGTTGTGACTGAGCCAAAGAAGACGATTCATGCTCTGCGTTGGGCAGTTGCTGAAATGGATAAGCGCTACGAACTACTTTCCGCCTCAGGCAAGCGTAATATTGCCTCTTATAATAAAGTGGCCGTTGGTCAAAAGTTGCCTTACATCGCCATCGTTATTGACGAACTTGCAGACCTGATGGCGGTAGCTGCTAATGATGTTGAGGCCGCAATTGTTAGATTGGCACAAATGGCACGCGCAGTTGGTATCCACCTCATAGTAGCGACTCAGCGACCATCCGTGGACGTTATTACAGGCCTGATTAAGGCCAACATAACTTCGAGGATTGCCTTTAATGTCGCGTCCTCCATAGATTCACGAACAATTCTTGATCACTCCGGTGCAGAGAAGCTGCTAGGTAACGGTGACATGCTTTATATAACCGCAAATTTGTCCAAGCCAAAGCGTATCCAGGGCGCCTTTGTAACTGAGCAAGAAGTAGAGAGAGTGACAGGTGAGCTGCGAGGTCAAGGAGGCGAACCAGAGTACGTAGAAGCCGTCACGGATGGTAGGGCAGCGTCAGCTTCGGGAGGAGTGACGAGCTCGGGAGAGGAAGATGTAGATGATCTATTGAAAGAAGCTAAAGAGGTTGTTATTCAAAATCAAAAGGCATCGGCCTCTCTCTTGCAGCGTCGACTCTCGGTTGGCTATGCCCGCGCTGCACGCTTGTTGGACTTGATGGAGGAGCGAGGTTGGATTGGGCCAGGCGAAGGTGCAAAAGCCCGTGAAATATTTATTGGTAAGGAGTCAGACGACTCTAGTTTGGATCTCGATGCGCCACCTGTTGACGCCCCACCACCGTCAGATGGCGACGCTCCACCACCGCAAGCGGAATCCTAACTCGTTATTGAATTACGTTAAGCAGTGATAAGCCCGTCATATTGGGATGCTTTTTTAAGCCCATTAGTTCGAGTACGGTTGGAGCTACGTCCGCGAGTACTCCTGCCGGCGGGTTAAAGTAGGCTAAGATATCTTCCTCGGACTTTTCTTGCGCCAGCTTGTAGCGCTCTGCAATGAGGTGGAACGGCACAGCGTTTGCGGAGTGCTGTTTGTCAATTTCTCCCGTTGCGGCGTTTATTACTTCTTCTCCGTTGCCGTGATCCGCCGTGATAAGTAAAGCTCCTCCTGCCGCGAGTGTCGCATCCATCACTCGTTTTGTTTGAACATCCAGTACTTCTATTGCTTTTGTAGTAGCTTTGAGGTTACCCGTATGCCCAACCATGTCAGAGTTAGCGTAGTTGGCGACAATAAAATCATATTTTCCTGAGCTGATGGCCTTTTCCAGCTGCGCGGTGATTTTCTCTGCGCTCATTTCTGGCGTTTTGGCGTAGGATGAGACGTGCTTACTGGGCACTAACTCACGCTTTTCTCCCTTGTAGGCTTTTTCCACGCCACCATTAAAAAAGAACGTGACGTGTGCATATTTGTCAGTTTCGGCCACATGAAATTGTTTTAGTCCAGCGTCGGAAATTACTCTAGCAAGTGGATGCTCGATATGTTCCGGTGGAAACGCTATCTCTACGGGCAATGCCTCCTCGTACTCAACCATAGTTACAAAAAGCAGGTCCTTTACACGTTTTCCGCGCTCAAATTTATCAAAACTTGGCAGTGCAATCGATTCTGTTAACTGGCGTTCGCGGTCATTTCTAAAGTTGATGTAGATCAATGCGTCACCCTCGCTGATTAGGCCCACTGGCTCATTACCCTCCATGATCACCGTGGGCGGAACCTGCTCATCGCTTATGCTTTCCTTATGTGCCGCTTTGAGTGCCGCTCTAGCTGATTTTGCTTGTGCACCCTCCCCTAGAGCGAGCAAGCGATAGGTTTTTTCCGTTTTATCCCATTTTCCTTCGCGGTCCATGGAGAAGTGACGACCAACAAGTGTTGCGATCTTCCCCGTGCGTTGTTCTTTTATGGTCTGTTCAATTTCCGTTAAGAATTCAGTGTCTGAGCGAGGAGGCGCGTCGATGCCGTCCGTAAATAAATGCAAGTACACTTCTAATTTCTGCTGAGCGGCAAACTTAATGAGCGCCTTAAGGTGATCCGTGTGAGAGTGGATACCCCCGTTTCCAAGCAGACCCATGACGTGCAACTTGCTCTTGTTTTTCTTGACATGCTTGGCGGCTTTTAGGAAAGCTTCGTTTTTGAAGAAGGAGCCGTCTTCTATAGAGAGAGAAATGCGTGGCAAGTTCTGGTAAAGAACAACGCCACCACCCAGAGTGCGGTGCCCAACCTCTGAGTTTCCAAATTCGCCCCAGGCCAGCCCCACATTGATACCTGCCGCAGCCAGTGCCGCGCCGGGATAGCTTTGCTTGATGAGATCAAGCGTTGGCGTTTCTGCCATCGCGATAGGATTATCGTTTGCGATTGGGCTTAAGCCAAAACCATCAAACACCAGCAGAACGATTGGCCGCAAAGGGGAGCGCTTTGTCGGCGCGGGGAAGTTTGTCACCATCCTGTTACTATATAAGAGTGAGCTTCCCTCCACAAAGTAAATTATTAGCGCGAACAGTTGCACTGAGCTTTTTGGGTGTTTTTGTGTTGGTCGGTGTTAGCGTCGCGCGTGATGGCAAAAGTTACGTACCGGAGCCTGTTCAGGTTGCTGTTCGTGCCACATTGGAGGTGATTCAGGCAAACAATGCCAACAATATTCCGCCCCAGAACAATAATGTTCCGACCAATAATACGACCAATAATGTAACTAACAACGTTACCAATAATGCTCCGCCAACCAATGAGCCGGTCAACGAACCCACAAATGAGCCGCCAGGTGCGGTAGTGCCGCCGGGCGGCGTTACTCCTACGCCGGCGCCTGGAAACTTCTTTGAACAGATCGCTGCCTTTTTGGAGAGCGATATCGCGCAGACGATCGCTGACGTTGCGGGGTTTGTCGTAGCTCCGCTAGTGGGCATTGGTGCTCTCGTCAACCTGCTCTTTGCCGCGCAGATCGCAAGCTGGTATCCATTCTTAATGCGCGCCATCTTTGCTCCATTCCAGTTGTTTGCGGGCAGAAAGAAAAAATGGGGTATTGTTTACGACTCCCTGGCAAAACTACCAGTTGATCTCGCGATTGTTCGTTTATATAGAGTGCGAGATAACAGACTGCTCAGCACGCGCGTGACTGATGACACAGGTCGTTATTCATTCTTGATAGAAGAAAAGGGACTCTATCGTATCCATATCACACACACTGACTACCGATTTCCTACGGTCAATCTCAAGGGCGTAAAAGATGATGGCGAGTTCAAGCATCTGTACCACGGAGACAAAATAGAAATTGATGAGGAGGAGAGTATTGATCTCAATATTCCGCTTGATCCACTTGCGCGTGAGCCGACCGTTGGTGATGCGCTAAAGCGCTACTGGAAGAAGATTTGGCACAACGTTGCCGCTTACAGTGGGCTTGTTGTTGGAGTCGTTTCGTTTGTTATTGCGCGAACGCCGCTTTCTCTCATCCTGCTCGTAGTGCAAATCTTGATGTTCATTCTGTATCTGCGGCTAGCCAAAGGAAAGAAATTGCGTTCTTGGGGAACTGTGTACGATCGCAAGAGCGGCCAACCGCTCTCACACGCCGTCGTGCGAATATTTAACCAGAAGTATAACCGTCACTTAGATACGCAGGTTGCTGATCGATTTGGCCGCTACGGCTTTATTGTAGGTAAAGACGCTTTTTACATGGACTCGATTAAGCAGGGATTTTTGTTCCCCGTAAAACGTAAACGGCGCGCCAAAGACTATCTTGGTGGCGCAATCGATGTTAAGCAACCAGGTAGAATCGTAAGAGATATTCCAATGCGCCCGCAAAAGGGCGGCGAACAGCCGGTAGCAGCCAAACCTGCTGCCAATTCTGGTCAAAGATCTGGTAGAATAGAGCGGTAACTTCACCGCTCAAACACCAATTTTGACCTCAAAGAACTCTTTTTTTGTTGCCTCCGTATGGGCCGCGCGCATTGTGCTCTCAGCGTTGGTAGTGGCCATTGTAATTGCTTCTCCAGGGCCTAGCGGACAGGCTCTTTTTAACGATACGGCTGTAGTCAGGTCAACTCAGGCAATAGATCCAGGGGATGACATTACAATCGCGGTTAACGACGCTGAGTGGACCTATGACACGGTTACAGGCGCTGGGAAAACGGTCCTGATCGTTGACGACGACGAAGTAGCAGATAGCTGGCCGTCAACAGCTCGTTCAGAATCTCTCCGCTTATTTATGCAGGGGCTTAATGCGGCGGGCTTCTCTCTCGATTTTTCTGATGACTGCGTCGCGGGTGTTCCCGTTTTTTGGGACACGGCAACCGGAGCATGCGCCGGCGCGCCGTCAGGTGTCACTCTGAGTGGCTATGACTTGGTTGTCTGGTACACGGGAGCAGCAACTGACACTGCCGCGGCGGGAGGAGAGTTATTGGACCCAACCAGCGGCGTGGTTACTGACCTGGACACTTTTGTAGCTGGCGGAGGCGATCTATTGCTGGTTTCTCATGAGTATTTGGACAGCGTGGATTCACACGCGGGGGCTTGCACCGGTGCAGCTCCATACACGCATGACATTGCGACATGTACCAGTGCTCCACACACAAGTTTTATCGAGACGTATCTGGGGGTGGACGAGTACTCTAAATTTAATCGCTCTAAGACCGGTGGCGTCACCCCTCCAGCTCTGCGTGACACGCAGCCAGTTGTTTACGATGGTATAACAGCTGATCCAATTGGGGATTCGGTAAGTATCGGGACTAGGTCGCAGGGGGCTCACAGGGAGGCGACCCTTAACACGTTGACACTTTTTGGCAGTGCTTTTCCGGTGTTGGAAGAAAACAATGACACTCGCTACGGCGGTTCTTTAGCCGCTGGAAAAGATATCGCTGCGTCACGAACAAACGCGGCCGGCCCAATCGGCAGTGGACGGGTGGTATTTTCGCCAGTCCTTTTTGAAAACCAATACAATCAAGCAGCAGAAGACAATTTCCGTTCGCTCCTTGAGCGAACCATTAGCTACCTGGCTGACAGTACAACGCTCACTGTAACCAATCCGCGCACTTCTGAGGTAGAGACGGTGACATTAGACAACAGCGGATTAGGAGTCCTGGTTGGGTCTGTCAGCACATCAAGTGGCGCGGTTGCGGATCCATCCGTTGGGGTTATCGCAGTGCAGCCTGGGGACCAGCTGACGACTAGCTACACAGATGTCTCTCCAGGAACCACTACAATTGACCAGACCTCCGTCGTGACAACCGCAACGCTAACTTTTAGGGACGGAAGCCTCAATGCGCTCACGGAAATTCCTGTGCCCGGCAGTTTTTATGCCGAGGTTGATGATCTTGATCAAAGCGTTACAGCTGGCACCGATAGCTTCTCCGTGACTATCACTAGTTCTGCGGGAGATAGTGAGACTTTTACGGCAACCGAGACTACTGTTTCTTCCGGTATTTTTAGAACCTCGCTCATCCCGACTGTAGCTTCTGACGCCGGTAGCGGGGATGGCCAACTCCGTGTTGCGGACGGAGACACGGTCAGTTTGAGTTACGACGATTTGGGCGCCGAGGTGACAAAAACTTTTGTACAAGAGTCGTGGCACACCAGTCCAGACTCTGACAGCGTAACGACAGTTGATACGTCCGGTTGGACAGAGAAAGATGCTCATACCGATGTTGATACGGACGAGCAAGAGTACTTTGTGAACAGCGACGCGGTCACGTTTGGCAACGAGTGGCTTCGGAACGAGTTTGCGCCAGCCGCTGGTCCACTCTTGGAGGGCTATACCACGAGCCCCGGTGCTACTTTTTTTGACGAAAGTGGAGCGGGTTCGCCCACGGTCATTCAGAATCCTACTAGCGGGGATTATCTCCTGTACTACACGGGCACAAACAGCTCGTTTGTCTCTAACGTTGGGCTTGCCACGAGTGCCGTTGGCACAAGTCCGATTGGGCGTGACTTTGTTAAGTACCCGACCAACACAACGTACACGCCGCTCATAACGCTCATTACGCCGGCAGTAGGCACGGACTTTGATTACGAATGTAGTGCTAGTGACCCCACGGTTGTGTACGATCCAACGGCATCCGGTGGGCCCTTCGTGATGTTTTTTGCTGGATCAGGGACTAGCGGGTCAGGCTGCGGAGGTTCGCCGACGGAGCACAACATCGGCCGTGCGGTAAGCACTGATGGTATTAGCTGGGTAGTAGACACCCTGCCAAGCATTACTGTTGGAGCTGGCGGCCTCTGGGATGACTTAGAGGTGACGCAGCCGAGCGTGCTTGTAGATACGGCGGCGGGTCCCACCAAGTACAAGATGTGGTTTGCGGGCCAGAACTCGCCCGTAGGCGGTGATAGGCTGATTGGGTTGGCAACGAGTCCAACGGGACTTCCTGGCACTTGGACCAAAGTGGATGGAGTGCCGGCCACGCCCGCTGTAATTGATCCAGTTCTCTCGCCGGTCGCAGGAGAAATCGACTCTTTTGGGGTCGATAATCCCACTATCGCAATCGATTCTTCCCTGGGGGGTTCCGGAGAGTTGGTAATGTACTACGAATTCTCAACGCTCTTGGCCTGCCCTGATGACGGCACGCTCTCTGGCGGAATCGCGCGAGTAGAAAGCACAGACAGTATGGCCGGCGTGGCTTGGACTAGGGGCGTCAAGGCCAGTCCTCCTGCCGAGCAGGCTGCTACTTGCGATAGTGGAGGTTCGACCACCTGGGAGAACGTAGTATTTAGAGCGGACAGTACATCTGGCTACGAGTTTGGCGTAAGCGAACCTATGCTCATGGTGGATCCTCTTGATGGCATGGATAGGCTTTATTACTCGGTTAGCACTGAGGTCGGGGCCATAGTTGCCCTGGCTTGGAACATTTCCGCTAATGTGGCGGGTTCGCTCTACTCAAATCCAATCGATCTTGAGTCTTCTGGCTCAATTACGACCGGAGTAGGAGCCTTCAAGACAATCAAAACCGGTCACGATACGACCACCACAAGCGCACGAACAAGCGAC
>Ga0255058_10001214_pt1 | contig 14658 bp, 9 predicted proteins | sample Cases_109_9_MG_FD_188637 | JGI IMG/M metagenome (GOLD analysis project Ga0255058, IMG submission 188637) | Seawater microbial communities from Amundsen Gulf, Northwest Territories, Canada - Cases_109_9 | ecosystem: Environmental > Aquatic > Marine > Gulf | place: Canada: Northwest Territories... | reverse complement strand
GGTTTGCTGATTGAAAGATTTATAAAAAAGGGCAAAGAATTTTTAGGCTGTAAATATCCCATCATGTGCGGTGCCATGACGTGGGTGAGTGATCCCAAGCTGGTCAGTGCTGTCGGTACTGCTGGAGGCTTTGGGCTTTTAGCAGGCGGGAACGCACCGGTAGAGGTTTTAAAAAAGGAAATAATTGCAACCAGAGAAATGAGTGATCATCCGTTTGGGGTAAACCTCATCACCCTTGCGCCAGGTTATGAAAGTCAGTTGGATCTGGTCTGCAAAATGAATTGTAAAGTTGTGGTATTTGCAGGAGGCATTCCGAAAAAAAGAGAAATTCATCGGGTCAAAGAATCCGGAGCGAATGCGATCTGTTTTGCACCGACTGCACCGGTTGCACTCAAGCTGATTGACAGCGGGGCGGACGCACTGATTCTCGAAGGTTCAGAAGCCGGTGGCCACATCGGGCCGGTTACATTGTCCATATTGATCCAACAAATCCTTTTTCAAGTGGACAGTGTTCCTATCTTTATCGCCGGCGGCATTGCGACTGGACGTATGATGGCGTCTATTTTGATGATGGGGGCGGCAGGGATTCAGATGGGAACTCGTTTTGTAATGTCAGAAGAATGTATTGCGCACCCGAAGTTCAAGGAAGTTTTCCGAAAGGCGAATGCCCGCGATGCGGTCGCAACACCGCATTTTGATAGCCGACTTCCTGCCATCCCTGTCCGGGCGTTGAAAAACGAAGGAACAATTGAATTCGCTAAGCTTCAACTTGAATTACTGAACAGATTGGATAACCAGCTCATCGATCGCCAAAAAGCCCAGTTTGAAGTGGAGAAGTTCTGGGTCGGTGCACTACGCAAAGCAGTTATTGACGGAGATGTCACCAAAGGTTCCCTAATGGCAGGACAGTCTGTGGGGTTAGTTGATAAAATCCAACCTCTCAAACAAATCATTGATGAAATGGTTGAGGATGCCGAGTCAGAGGTGCAGCGACTGAAAACCATTTTGGCGGATAAATAGGGCGAATACGAAACATTAAAGAACACCTTTCAACACCGATGTTACAAAAAGAATCTATGGGAAAACCATAACAGCCATCGGGTATCACATTTGGCTATACAGGTGAATATAAGAACTGCAAGTAAAAGGAGTGGCAAATGGATATTAGCAAAAGATTATTCATAAAATTCGCAGCCATGCAGAGTGCAGTCACTGCGGCCTCAGTATTGTTTCCTGGAATCAGTTTCGGCGCCTGGAAAAAGACAGCTCAACCTTCGGGAAAGATTGAATGGGAAAAGACGCCCTGTCGCTTTTGTGGGGTCGGGTGCGGTCTTTTGGTGGGCGTTTCCGGCGATCGGGCCGTGGCCGTAAAAGGCGATCCCAATTGCAGCGTCAATAGGGGACTTGCCTGTGTCAAAGGCTATCATTCCATTCAGGTCCTCTATGGCGGAGACAGAATAAAAAAAGCCCTTGTCCGGAAAAACGGTAAACTGGTCGAGGTTCCGATAAAGGAGGCCCTCGATCTCGTGGCCGCAAAAATGAAAGAGACGATCAAAAACCACGGAAAGGACGCCGTATCCATATACGGGTCGGGGCAATGGTCGATTCCCGATGGATATGCGGCATCCAAGTTGTTCAAAGGCTGCATCGGCACCAACAATGTGGAAGCAAATGCCCGACTCTGCATGGCCAGTGCGGTAACAGGCTTTTTGACCAGTTTCGGCCTGGACGAGCCGATGGGTTGTTACGACGACATCGATCACGCGGACGTTTTTATCACCTGGGGCAATAACATGGCTGAAATGCATCCTGTTCTTTTTTCAAGAATGCTCGCCAACCGTAAGAGTAAAGGACATGTCAAGATCATCGATTTTGCCACCCGCACCACCCGTAGCAGCCAGGCATCGGACAAATCGATTCTCTTTAGACCCCAAACCGACCTGGCCGTGGCCAATGCCATCTGTTATGAGATCATCCGCAACAAGTGGGTGAATCAGGACTTTGTAAACAAGCACGTTTCTTTTCATAAAGGAAAAACCAACATCGGATATGGAACAGAAGATCATTTCAAGTTTAAAGATAAAGCGGAAACTGTTGATTTTGAGCAGTTCAAGGCGTTTTTGGAGGATTACACCCCCGAAAAAGCGGAAAAAATATCCGGTGTTTCCGCTATGGACATAAAATTCATGGCCTCTCTTTACGGGGACCCGGACAAAAAAGTGACCTCGTTTTGGTGTATGGGAACAAACCAGCACACTCGGGGAACCTGGATAAACAACCTTATCTATAACATACATCTTTTGGTGGGGAAGATCTCCACTCCCGGCAACAGCCCATTCTCATTGACCGGACAGCCGAGTGCATGTGGTACGGTGCGCGAAGTCGGTACCCTGACCCATAAACTTCCACACGGTGTCGTCATGAAAGAAGGGGCTCGAAAAATGGCCGCAGAAATCTGGCAGGTGCCGGTGGAAAACATCGACCCCAAGCCCACCTACCATACCATAGAGATGTTCCGGGCACTGGACAGGGGCGACATCCGGTTTATGTGGGTGCAGGTAACCAATCCCATGGTCACCCTACCTAAATTAAAAAGGTATCGCAACGGTGTCAAAAAAGAAGACCGGTTCATGGTAGTCTCCGAGATTTATCCCACACCCACCTACGATGTGGCCGATGTGGTGTTGCCGTCCGCCTTATGGATCGAAAGGGAAGGTTTTTTCGGAAATTCTGAAAGGCGGACCCAACATAACGATCAGATCGTTCCCACCCCGGGGGATACCATGTGCAACACCTGGCAACTCATTGAAGTTGCCAGGAGGCTGGGGTTTAAAAAGCAGTTCCCATGGAGCCGGGAAACCTACATCGAGGATATCTGGAACGAGTATATCCGCTTCCATGATACCCCCAAGCACAGGATGGCACCTTACAAAGAACTGAGGGCGCGATCAGGAGTTCAATGGCCCTATGTCAACGGAATGGAAACAAAATGGCGATTTAATTCCAAATATGATCCGGCTGCCAACCCGGTCGGCAAAAATGATGATTTCGATTTTTACGGCAAACCGGATCACAAAGCCTGGATATGGTTAAGACCCTATGAGCCGGCGGCGGAATCACCGGATAGTGAATATCCCTTCTGGCTCAATACCGGCCGAGTTCTGGAACACTGGCATACCGGTTCCATGACTCGCCGTATTCCGATCCTGCACCGGGCTGTTCCGGAATCCTATGTGGAAATAAATGCTGTCGATGCGACCGCCCTCGGCATCACCAACGGAACCAAGGTCAAAATCGTTTCCAGAAGAGGCTCCATGGTTATGAAGGCCAGTATTAACGGCCGGGGGCGACCGCCAAAAGGAATGGTTTTCGTCCCTTTCTTTGACGAAAACTACTTAATCAACGAGGTCACTTTGGATGCGTTTTGCCCCATATCCAAGCAGCCGGATTATAAAAAATGTGCAGTAAAACTGGAGAGAGTATAATGGAAAAGACAATTTATAAGGCCGATCAGAATGTCGGAAAAATTTTTATCGTTTTTGCTGCTATCTGTGCTGTAGCTTTGCCGTTTGTCGTCTTTTCAGCTTTTTCCTATGAGCCGAAGGAGAAAGAATCTACCTTGATAGAAACGCAACGTCTTGACTTTGATAGCAACGGGATTGCGATATTCAAAAACTATGAAAGCATATCAATGGAGTATATGGAAGGAGCATCCACTGGAAGGACGCTCAGCAAATATTACTCCCGCAGGCAGTATCCGGGATCACCACCCGAGATCCCGCACCCTGTGGATATGCAAGGAATAAAGCTTGAGTGTCTTGCCTGTCATGCCGACGGTGGCTGGACGCAAACATTAAAAAGAATGACACCGGTAACACCCCATGCCGAACAGGTGAGTTGCATGCAGTGCCATGTCAGACCAGTGACGGATACGCTTTTTAAGGCAACCGACTGGCAGAGCGTTCCTCCCCCCCGGCTGGGCAGGTCTTATCTTCCGGGCTCGCCGCCTCCCATTCCGCACGATCTTCAGATGAGAGGCAATTGTATTGCCTGCCATGTGGGTCCGGGCACAGTAGTGGAAATTCGGGTGGAGCATCCTTCGCGGGGTAATTGCCGGCAGTGCCACGTGCCTGATCCTTACGCAGAATCGTTTCAACGAAAATAAAAACTGCAATGAAAAAGACAATGTTTACAAAAAGTTTTTTTAGAATATTGTTTACAGTGCTTGTCGTCTTTTCAGGACGTCTCGCATATTCTTTTCAGAGCGGCGTCGCGCAGACCATCAAAAACGCGAACGCTCCTTTTAAAGATAAGAAAAGGGTCGTTTCGGTCCTGTATCTTCCGGACAATATTGTTTTGGTGAAAACAAGATACCAGGGAGGACTTTTCTGGACGGAGACCCGCAAGGACAAGGTAGGGCGCTTTAAGTGCAGCCGGTGTCATAACAATAAAGCAGTCACCATCTCGCAGGCCGCTGAAATGGTCCATGGCAATGTGGTTATGGTTCATGGATTTAAGGAAAAACAGTTGTCCTGCTTTACATGTCATCAAAAGAAGGCACGCGATTTTTTGATGGATGAAAATGGCCTGAACGTGGATATGGATCACAGCTATCAGATGTGCGGTCAATGCCATTTCAGGCAGAAAAAAGATTGGGTGGGCGGCGCCCACGGAAAGCGCGTATCCAACTGGGCGGGCAAGCGGGTAGTCAAAAACTGCACATCTTGTCACAATCCTCATTCTCCGCTTTTTGAAAAACGGTGGCCGAAAACATACTCGCGACCTTTGAAAAAATAGGTAAAAACATGGATTCCCCTAAAAAGAACGATATGTTGAAGCAGAAAGAGAACACCCACCTGCAGGGAAAACCATGCGGACGACGGGATTTTCTTAAAGGCGCCGCAAAAGCCGCCGCTCTGGGTAGCGCCGTGATGGTCTCCGGGTGTGGCTCCAACGTGTTTGGATCAAACGAACAATTTGCATTGCGGTGGAAGGAATTCTTCAAGAAAAATTACCGCCTCATGACCCAGGATGAAAAGGATGAGACCGTTGAGCGCCTTGAGCGGTTAGCCAAGATGAGAAAAGGTGTGGATATCCAAGTGAACACCAAGGCGCCCATAGAGGGGGTCTTGTTCGGCTATGCGTTTAATGTTACCCGCTGTGAAGGATTCATGGAGTGCATGTACGCTTGTGTTAAGGAGAACAATCTCGACAGGAAGTCGCATACGCAATATATTCAAATATTTGAGCTGGAGCATGGTGAGATGCGTCCGGAATCAGGGGACAGCAAATTTTTCCATAAAGTCCCTGTTGAGGGTCATTTCTATATGGGCGTTCAGTGTTTCCATTGTGAAAATGCGCCCTGTATCAAAGCCTGCCCCACAAAGGCCACCTGGAGAGAGCCGGATGGAATTGTGGTCGTGGACTATGACTGGTGTATCGGTTGCAGGTATTGTATGGCGGCATGCCCCTATTACGGACGTCGTTTCAACTGGCATGATCCGCAGGTCCCCACAAACGAAATGACCAAAAAACAGCATTATCTCGGCAACCGGATGCGCCAAAAAGGGCAAGTTGAGAAATGTACCTTTTGTGTGCAGCGAAGTAGAGAAGGCAGGCTGCCGGCCTGTGTGGAGGCCTGCCCCACGGGTGCCAGGGTATTCGGAAATCTACTGGATCCCAAAAGCGAAATCAGATTTGTTCTAAAACATAAAAAGGTCTTCAGATTGAAGGAGGATTTGGGAACGGATCCAAAGTTCTGGTATTTTATTGATTGACGGCTTCGTAGAAAGACCAACTGTGTAGTCGCCGGTCGCACAGGAAAAAATTATGATGAAAAAATCTTTTGGAAAAGGATTGATACCTTTTTTTAGCGACGCCATCCTGTGGAATCTAACAGGCGGGATAGGATATCAGCTTTTCTTGTGTTTTTTGGCAGCTTTTATGGTGCTGGGCGTTTATGCCTATTTTGTTCAGGCAAACTTAGGCCTATCGGCCACAAACATGTCCGATATTGTAAGCTGGGGATTCTATATTGCCAACTTCACATTTTTGGTGGGAGTGGCCGCAGCTTCCGTAATGATAATTCTGCCTGCTTATATTTTTAAGGACAAGGATTTGCACAAGGTGGTGATCATTGGCGAAGGCGTGGCCGTCGGCGCGCTGGTCATGTGTCTGATGTTTGTCTTTGTCGACCTCGGTGGTCCATTGAAAGCGTGGCATATGATACCGGGTATCGGTCTTTTCAACTGGCCTTCATCGTTGCTAGCGTGGGATGTGATCGTACTGAACGGATACCTGGCCTTGAACCTGCTCGTGCCTCTTTACATCCTTTATTGCAAATATCATAATAGGGAACCCGATGAACGGAAATACCGTCCGTTTGTTTTTATTTCCATCTTCTGGGCTTTTGCAATCCACCTGGTTACGGCCTTTCTGTATCAAGGGCTTCCCGCAAGAGTCTTCTGGAACAATCCTTTGATGGGTCCGAGGTTTTTAGCGTCCGCTTTTGCAGCCGGACCGGCGTTGATAACCGTGGTGCTGGTCATTATTCATTCCGTAACCGAATTTAAGATTGACACCCGTATATTCGTCAAACTGCGGACAATCATCGTCGCTGCTGCAATCATTAATCTGATTATGCTCTTTTCCGAGATTTTCAAAGAGTTCTACTTTCCTACACATCACAGTTTACCGTCGGTGTATCTCTATTTCGGTCTCAACGGTCATAATGCCCTGGTCCCGTGGATTTGGTCCGCTATCGGCATGAACCTTTTAGGCACCTTGACGCTGGCATTTAACCCGGGCGGCAATAATCCCATAGTGCTGTTAGGGGCGTCTATCATGCTCTTTTTAGGCATCTGGATCGAAAAAGGAATTGGACTGATTGTACCGGGTCTGGTCCCGTCACCCCTGGGCGAAGTGGTTGATTACGCTCCAAGCTGGGTAGAGGTTGGTGTTACGCTCGGCATCCTCGCTATCGGCATATTTGTGGTCACCATGCTGATTCGACCGGCCTTGATAATTGAGCGGAGGTTTAATGTAGAGTAAAAGATCATTTATGGCGTCGTGGAAATATCACCTGCAAAAGACCCGTCGCGCGCTTAACATCCACACGTCCCTGCGCAAACACCAAATTCGGTGAACTGTACGATGACTGGTTTTGACGTAATAGTGTTAGGCCGATCCAAGATCGAAGGATTGCCCTAAACAAACCAAGTCATCATGCGTCAGCCACTTCACAACCGTCGCAGCTCTCATCCTGCTCCGCGGGCTCCATCGGAAGGGGATTCCGTGGTGCCAAATCTTGGGGCGGTTCAAGGCAGAGGATCGCACGCTCAGCGGCGGTGAACGCGGCGAGCACAGAGCCAAATGCTACGTGGAAGTTTTCCGCTGCGCATGGCGGTTCGGAGGCATCACCAGCCTTGCGGCGCAGCGCCATCGCGAATGCTGGCAACCACCAGCAAAGATGCTCGGCGAAGAATTTCTTCTGGGCATCGCGACAGATCTCGGCATGCTCCTCGGCTTCTGCACCACCTGCCTCCAATGCGCGAGTCTCCTTGGCGATCAACCAAGCCATGAACTCGAGCTCGAGCGCGACGTGGTCAGGGCGTTCGCGGTGGTCGTCCGATGGCTCCACACCGAAAGCGTTGTAAAAGCCGGCGACGTCAGCCATGCGGTGCGAACGACTGACCGAGAAAGTTTGGGATGAGTATTCGCTTTCGTAAGGTGGACACTCCTTGGACAACACGAGACCATAGATTCGGTCGTGGATTTCGGCGAGCTCATCGCGCGTCTCCTCGCTGATGAAAGACAACAACGCGGTGGGATCAAGATACTCCGGCCCAAGCTCACCGGGCGCCAACCCTCCGGTCGGAGAGCCCCCAACCTGTTCCAACGTTTTCGTGCCGAGCCGCATCGCTTGCTGCAAGTCGGGATCTGTAAGGACTGGCCATCGCTCTGCGCGCGGGTCGGTGGCGCACAATGACAGGTGACGATAAATCTCCTGCCGCGCGGCTCGCACGGCAGCTAAGGGCGGTGTGTTGGTGTGCGTCGTTTTCATTAGATTGAGTTCAAGTGTTGTTTCGGACGCTCGAACGTCGGTTCTTCGACGGTGATCCGAACGACTTCTTTGCCCACCTTGTTAAAACCGATGACTGTGTCGTTGAAGAGAGTCTGCACCTTCTTCTTGCCGTTCGGCATGGTCACTTCACGTTCATTCAGCTTCGGACCCTTCTTCAGCTTGAATTTGAACACCACTTGCTGCGTCGCCCGGAATAGCTGTAGAACTGCCATGAGCTCCCGGTCTGGGCAGCAATATTGCTCGATCGCATCTTCAACGCCAGGGCCGAACATCTGGTTGAGGTAGGACCGCGGCACCCAGCGCGGCGGAATGTAATAGCCGTTTGGCTCGGTGCCGAATTGGGGATAGAGCGGCAATGCGATCTTCCGCTCACGGATCAGAAAGTGCATCGGGTTGTCGGGCGCATTTATCCACTCGCCGTCCGGGGACTTCTTGACGAGACCTTGCATGCGGATTTTGCCGACACAGGCCGACATGCAACGTGTCTCGAGTGCTCCTCCATCCGGGCTCAGCTCTTTGTCCTTGCCTTCGATGCGAGGATAGCACCCGATGCACTTTTCGGAGGCGCCGGTTGAGGGCCGGTACATCGGCTTCTTGTACGGACAGGCCTCGACGCACTTGCGATAGCCACGGCAGCGCTTTTGATCGATGAGGACTATGCCGTCTTCCGGTCGCTTGTAGATCGCCTTACGCGGACAGGCCGCCACGCAGGCCGGGTACGTGCAGTGGTTGCAGAGCCGCTGCAGGTAGAAGAACCAAACCTTGTGCTCCGGGAGCTGTGCCGATCGCCCCCACTGTCCCGGCTTCATTACATCGCCGGTGGCTGTCTCCTCGTGAATATTGGGGCTTTTCCATTCCTTGTCGGTCGGCAGATAGCCGAGCACTCGACTGGACGTAGCGCCGCGTCTGCCGGCCGCTTCAAAGATCGTCCGACCGGCGAACTTCTTGTCTTTCCAAACCTGGTCGCCCTCCTTATCGAGCATGGCGAGGAGCTTGACGTCCCAGTGATGGGGGTAGCCGCCGTACGGCTTGCTCTCGACGTTGTTCCACCACATGTACTCCTGGTCTCTTGAGAAGGTCCAGGTCGACTTGCACGCCATCGTACACGTTTGGCAGGCGATGCAGCGGTTGATGTTGAACACGAACGCGAACTGCCAATCCGGGTGTTTTTCTTCATACGGATACGCCATTTCGCGTCCGAGCTGCCAGTTATAGACTTGAGAGGTTGTATTCGAGCTCATGGTGAATCTCCTATGGCGACGCTGGACCGAGGCTGCAATTGCACAAAGTCCGTATCCGGTGAGTGGTCATCTTCGGGTATGTGTTCGGCCTCGCTGATCGCAACGCGAACAACACCGCATCGCCCGAGCACACGTCTGACACGGTCAAGAAGCTGACCTGGCGGCACGGCACGTGCCAGGTTGTAGGTTGATTGAAAGAACGGCCTCGAGAAGATTCGTAAGATCTCCGTCTCCCCCCAGCCGATGCCGGCGTACTCCTCGACGATACTGTCGATCATCAACTCGACGTCGCCTTCAAGCTTGGCTCCGGTGAGCTCCATCGGATCATCTGGCCCAAGCGGTTTGCTCATGACTTCACCTTTGTCAGCTCGCCGTTGATGAAACGCTTGAGTATATCAGACTCTTCGCCCGGTGTGCTCAAGCGCTCACCCGGCTCCCACGCACCCTTACCGCCGAGTCCGCCGTCCTCCGCTTTCACCACGCGAACGAGCGTCTCTTTCGGCACGGTGTTGACGCCGTGATTGTCGACCGCGAAGCCAAAAGTGAAGCCCATGGCGCCGGTTTTCTTGTGGAAAAGCGAGTCGGTCTGGTGCATCGGCATCAACCAGCTGCGGGTGATGCTCTGGTGTGAGCCGTAGCGATAGCTCGACTGATAGCCAGTTTCGGCCGCGAGAGCGCGGCCATCTTCGCGACTCTCGTGTGCTCTGACCGTGTTCGGCGTGCCGATCCAACCGGTGTGCTTCATGATGGTCATGTGGTACGGCAGGGACGGGTTGAATTTGAGGCGCACCATGCATCGATATGCCCGCGCCAAAAAGCCGCCTTTGCTAGCGCCTATAAACGGTCGGTCTTCGATGTTGGCGTCGACGTAAACATAGTCGCCCTCTTTGAAGCCCAAGTCAGTGGCGGCCAGTGGATTCATCTGGATCTGGCGATCGCCTACTCCGGGGCTGCGTTTGTCCTCGCGCGTCGCATCGCCGAAGCTCGAACTCCATATCCAATTCCAATCGACCGTCGACCACGAAGAGTGAGTGGTATGCCGGCTCTTCGGCGTCGAGCATAGAAAGCGGTAGCCCTCTTTCCACAATGGGTTGACGGTCTTCTTGACCTCGCTCCATGGCATCTTGACGTTACGCACCGTGCGCCGGTCCGGATCCATGTCGGAAAGCGAAATGCCGTAGCTCTGCGGCCGCAGATAAGGGCTGGTCGAGACGATGACGTTCGGCAGATACGGCGTCGCCTCCGTGCCCTCACGATGCACGATCAGATTCTCGCCGTAATCGATCGCTTCTTGAAGGTCGCAGTACCCGCTCAGTCGACCGTTATCGGTGTAGAACGGCTGGCTGTCGTGGATCTGCTCGTAGAACGCCACCCGCGGATAGGTTCGGAAGAGCAGCAGCGCGGCACCCGGTTCACCCTTCTTGCCTTCCTTGCCGCCGTATCCACCCGCCATAATCTTGTCGACGGTGTACGGACCTTTCTCACCGCGCGTCGTCATGCAGTTGTTGAGAACCCGTTGAATGTAGACGCTCGACTTCTTTTCGGTGACGAACTTCCAGTAATCGGAGTAGCGTTTATCTTTGTGCAGCTTGGCCAGGGCATCGCTGACGACTGCAAAGATCACCGCGTCATCTTTGGAGTCGTGCACCGGCTTAATGCCGTCGCCGCCCCAGAGCTGTAAGAATGGATTGGAGCAAGCAGCGCCGAGCTCGAGATCTTGGAACTCGATCCAGGAATTGGCAGGCAAGATGATGTCTGAGAACTCTGCCGACGCGGTCCACTCAACCTGCTGGTCGACGATCATGTCCATCTTCGGAAAGACATTGACCACCAGGTTGTAGATCCACTTGGCCTGGTTCAACAAATTTGCGTTGTTGTACCAGATCATCTTCGTTGGTGTCGGCAGGTGGGTATCGCCGGTGAATCGCTTGCGTCCCTCCGATGTCTCGACCACCAACGGCTTGTCGCCATGGCCCCAGAACGCGACGTCTTCACCCTGGGTGGTGTTCTTCAGGTCGTGATGGGTGATCTTCGCCTTCTCGTCGAGTATCGGTTTGAACGGATTCTCGTGAGAATAGGTGCCGGCGCCGGGACCGGACCATGCGGAGCCCTGCAGCAGTGCGCCCTTGTAGTTACCGGCCCAGGTAAAAACGCCGGCGCCGTGCTTACCGAAGTTGCCGGTGAGCATGAGCGGCAGGTGGCATGCTCGGTTGTGCAGCGTGCCATGGAAATAGTGGTTGGTGCCCTCGCCGTGATGGATGGCGACCGGGCCGCCATTCTTGGTGGTCTCCCAGATGTCCTTGGCCAGCCGCTCGACGAGCGCCGGATCGGCGCCGCTGATCTCTGCGGTGGTTTTGAGGTCGTAATCTTTGAGGTGGCGCTTGTACATCTCGTAGACCGGCATGACCTCGATCGTCTTGCCGCTGACGAGCTTGACCTTGAAGCTCCCTTCCAGCGCCGGATCGACGCCCATCTGCTCAAACACCTTGCCAACCTCGTCACGGCTGATGGCGACGACTGTTTTTGTCTTCGTATCCCAGACCGTGAAGTCACCGATTTTCTCGCGTTGGGCGGCGGTGAGCTCTTGGATTTTAAACGATGGGCCTTGGCTGATGTCTTTTAATTTGTAGCCCTTGATCACGTCTTCCGGTTTGAGTCGTTTGAGTGTGTCGGTCCGCACGAGCAGCGGGAAATCGGTGAAGGACTTGCAGAACTTCTCATCGATCCATTTGTTGTCCATCAGGATCTTGGTGACCGCCAGCAGAACCGCCAAGTCTGACAAGCCGGGGCGAACGCCGATCCAGTAGTCGGCTTTGGCTGATGGCGCAGAGTAGTCGGGCGTAATGACGACGATTTTTCCGCGCTCCATCGTTTCATTGAGCCAGTGGCTTTCCGGCATCTTGTTCTCGATCAGGTTCTTGCCGATCTGGATATTCAGCTTGGTGAAGCGCAAGTCGGCCATGTCGCAATCGGAGGTCTGCAAGCCGTGCACAAAAGGCTGACCGGGCGCCTGGTCACCTCGCCACGTGTACTCGGTCCACTCGCGGCAGCCGATCGCTTTGTCCGCCGGCACACCGCGGACGTGATGATCGACCAAACCCATCATGTTGGCGAAACGGAACAGACCGAATTTGCCGACCAGGCCGTGGATCGGCAGGCTTGAGCCGATCTTCATCGTGCGGGTGCCGGCACCTTTGGTGGCGGTCACCATGTCTTTGTCGTAGCCGTCTTTAATCAGCCGCTTGGTACCATCTTCGCCACTGTATGTGCGGGCAACCGTGTCGATGCCGGCGGCGGCATATTTGGCCGCCTCGTCCCATGACATGCTTACAAACGAATCGCTGCCGCGGTCGTCGAAGCGGTATTTTTTGCGGAGCGCTGGGTCGTCGGATAGAGAAGGAAAGCCGGCGTCAGCCCACTCTTTCCAACCCTTGCGGATTGCCGGCCTCTTGAGGCGATACGGTCCATACACCCGGCGCTGAAAGGTGAAGCCCTTCGGGCAGCCGCGTGGGTTCCAACCTCTGCTTGCGTTGTTGCCGTACAGGTCACCGTAGCGATGGTGGTCGTAGTTTTGCTCCGAGCGGATCACTACACCGTTGCGTACGAACGCACGCAGGCGGCACATGTGGGTGTCGTTGGGCGCACAGATCCATGTGAATGTGCGGTCGTAGCGGTATTGGTCTAGGTAGACCTTCTCCCAATCGCGGTCCGGGTAGTGGTCGAGCGGGTTGCTGATGGTCTTCACTGCGGTAAGCCCTGCCAGGATGCTTGTCGGCGTGAACGCCGAGGCCATCGTGAGCCCCGCCAGCTTGATGAAATCTCTGCGCTTGAGCCCTGTGTCTTTGTCGTTGTTCCTCATTTCGACCCTCCGTTAGCCAGCTGAAGATTCCCCCAAATGCTCACCGATTTCTGCCCGTTGCGTTGACCAAGGCGGCCGTTCCAGATGCCGAGAGCGATCGAGACCTTGTCACCTGAAAAATCGATGTCGTCGGCTCGGGCGGTGTGCAGCTGACGACGGAAAATTACCCTCCACTCGCCATTGGCCCATTCACCCTCTGCCATTGGTCCTTCTTCACCCGCTACCGCTGTCAGGCTGCCGAACTCCGCCGCCTTGTACAGCGTGCCACCGCTGTGGCCGGGAGAAACAGGATTGCCGACGCTCGTCGCTGTGGCGAAGACACCTTCGTCGCCGCTTTCCAAGGCCCAGCCGGTTTTTGTGGAGTAGTAGATGTCATTGAGAGCGGTGTTGTCCTCGTTGTTAGGTGGCGCGGGAGCCCACTGCCAGATTTCTACGGCTCGATCGGGCTGACCCATTGTAAACAAAGGCGGCTCCGGGTCCGTCGACATCATGATCGCAGCCCGGTCGCTGAACGTGGTGGTCGATCGCCCGGCGACATCTTTTTGCGGATCGCGCCACGACACAAGCAACGCAAGGCTCTCGCCGTCGCTGACCGCACGGACTGTGGCCTTGCGCACCGCATCCGGTGTGGTCCACAGCTCGAAAAGGCGCACCTCGCTCGCTTTTATGCTGTTCCAAGCCGTGTCGGTCGCCCTGCTCGGAGTGGAGCCGGTACGCTGCACGGTGATGGCAGCCGGCACGATCCAAGACTCCGCTTGCATCCTCGGTTCGGACAAAGACTGGATGTATCGAACCATTCGCCAGATCTGATTGGGCTTGACCGCCTCATACGACGGCATCGGCGTACCTCGCATTCCAAGGAAGATTCGCCGATACAGCTGGATGTCGTCACGCCCGCCCTTGTAGACACCCGCCTTAAAATTATTAGAGGTTATGGTGTAGCCCTCAACCGTTCGCCACGACGGGTCGTCCTTCCCGGTGCCGTCCTCGGCGTGACACGGAGCGCACAGTTTTACGAACGAAGCCTTCAACTCGGCGGGACTCGACTTTTCGGCGGGCGGTTTGACGTCGACGACCGCACCGGGCGTCATATCATCTTCGGCGTTTTCCTCAGCTTCAGCCTGGGTGGCGCCGTCTGCCAAGTTTTCAGCGATGAGTTGATCGCGTCGAAAACCCATGACCCGGCTTGCAAGCTGCTTCTTTTGAGCTTCGGAAAGCTGCGGCCACGGCGGCATAGACGTTCCCGGTATACCCTTGGTGATCGTTCGAATCAGATCTGCCTCGGACAGGACTTGATTATCCGTGGACACGATGCGGAACTCTCCGGCGCGAAAGTTCCTCGGCTTCGGCTGCAGGAGATAGGCGGCGGAGCCGTCGCCGCGGCCATCTGTGCCATGGCAGATCGCGCACTTGTTCGAGTAGAGCGACTTGACGTCGCCGGCGTTTGTCTCCATGGCTGCGCTAGCCAAAACGAA
>Ga0255058_10001213_pt1 | contig 14662 bp, 16 predicted proteins | sample Cases_109_9_MG_FD_188637 | JGI IMG/M metagenome (GOLD analysis project Ga0255058, IMG submission 188637) | Seawater microbial communities from Amundsen Gulf, Northwest Territories, Canada - Cases_109_9 | ecosystem: Environmental > Aquatic > Marine > Gulf | place: Canada: Northwest Territories... | reverse complement strand
ACCGTCTATGGACGCTCGCCAGCGGCGGAGCCGATAAATACCGCACCCGGAAAACGCAAGGTCATTCGAGGGGGCGGCTGGGGGAACAACCCGTGGGGATTGCGCACGACGTTACGACACGCGAATACTCCCGAAAGCGGTCTGTCGATGGTTGGATTCCGCTGCGCAAAATCGCCCCCCGCGCCGTAATGATTATCGAACTCAGCCAATGCCGTGTTCTTGACTTGTAATGGCTCAGATCGACCGTACAGACACTGTCAAAACCGATGGGGGTCGAAGGACTGCTTTTGCCAGGATTGGCCATTCGAAGGATCCGAAGCGAATCACCGCAATGGCCTGCGACCTCAACCGATCGACGCAACACATTGGGTAAATCGCTGCGGTGTACAACTATGTTGCAGTGCGATAGACGGGAATCGGCCGAGGCTGTGTCAAAAGTCGAAATGTCGCCGAACCAGGGGGTACCTTGACCCCTACCTGATAGTCGATCGTGGCTTACAGGGCATTCTGTGCGGTCGAATTTTGAAGACGAAAATTCAATACGACTTTTGACACAGCCTCGGTCGACAGTACCCATTCGAGCATTGCAGCCGCGAATGTCAGATTATAGGTAGCGAAAAGCCGCCGTTGGATTCGAGCTTTTCTGATAGTGCCAGATCAAGTTGTAATCAGCACACTTGGCTCTCTCGTTGCTGCCTTCCAACCGCTGTGAATAGACATTCCCCGGGACCCGATCTCCCCGAATTCTTCGTCAGTAACGTCTACTCAGAGAACCCGGAATATCTGCCAATGCGGCGTGCCGGATACGATGTATGGCTCGATATCCTTACTCCACTGCCCATGAGCGTCGATGGCGCCAAGCTTGTTCCAGGCGGCGGCAAGATCAGCGAGATCTTCGATTTCCACCTCCGACTGGATTGTCGACTCCAAAGCGCCCACCGAGCCGGTCAAAAGCCGCACTTTATCCGCTGACCAGCCGATTTGAGAGCCGATTTCTTCGTTCCAGCGCTTCATCATGTCAATAACTGTCTGCTTATGACCAAAACGGGCTTCGATTTGCCAACGTGCAATCATCATGGGATCTCTCCTCATTCATTCTTGTCCGCAGGGCTTGGAAACAATGACTTTACTCGCCAAGTTCCGTGGAGGGAACAGGCAGGTGGACCGCTGTGTAGCCGATGGAGACGTCAACCAGCACTTTCTCGTGATGCCGATACCTTTGGCTCAAGCCACCTTCAGCCGCACCGTGCCGAGCACACCGAAGTCCGCCGAAGCCCGGTCGCCGGATTTGAGCGGCAGCACGCCACCGCAGGTGCCCGTCATGATGCGGTCACCGGCGCGCAGCCCGCGTTCGGCCACCTGGGGGTGGCTGGCGAGATGGGAAACGGCGCCGAAGGGATTGCCCCACATGAGCAGATTGCTCGAGCCGCTGGCGGCCTCGACACCGTTCACCTCCACCCTCAGGGGATGATCGGATAAATCGGCCTTGCGCCAGTCCGCTACCGGCTTCCCCGGGATCACGGCCAAATTGGCGGCGCCGTCGGCAATCAGCAGCAGCCCGGCGGAGGTCAACCCGCAATCGAGCCGGCAGCCGATGACCTCGAAGGACGGACAGACGTAATCCACCGCCGCCATCACCTCGTCATCGGTATAGGGCTCGCTGCGTGGCGGCAGATCGGAAGCCAGGGCGACCAGAAATTCCGTCTCCAACGACGGGCCATGCTCCGGGTGCACGACCAGGTCGTCGTTCATATCGTGAAAGTGCATCGCCAGCAATGGGCCCACGAAGGGGCGCTCGAGTCCCAGTAGTTCCAGGGCCATCGCGTTGGTGGCCCCCAGCTTCCAGCCCACGAGCTCGGAACCGAACAGAGCCGTCACCTCGCCCTGCAGGGCATAAGCCTCGGCGTCATCGGCGGGACGCTGAGCGCCGTCCACCGCGATGACGCCGCCCTCCATACGCGCTTTCCACAGCGCTGTGGCAAAATGGCTGCTCATGGCTGCTCTCCCCCCTCCCCGGGAAATAATCCAAAGCCGCGGGCAAAATGAGAACTGCGCCTCATTCTGGACCATTGCGGCCGACTTCGCCTAAGATTCTACTGCGATTCGGCGCCTGGTTCGCGGAAGCGAATCGGTGGCTGGCTATGGTAATGCTTGTGAACAGCGCGAGATTGGACCCAAGACCGTGACCAGCGATTCTGGATCGAACGACGACGAGAAATCCTCGGCAGGTGGCGAGATCCCTTACGATGCTCTCGGCGATACCCAGCTCGGGCGCAGCCTGAAGGAGCTCATCAAGGAAATAGGCAAGGAGAAGGATGCCCTCCAGAAGGGACTCGGCGACCGTGAGGCGTCGGGCAGCGAGAGCCAGAACGGCGATGACTTCGACCCCAGCATAACCCACTTCGATCAGGCCCTGGAGCTGGTCGCCAGCACCCAGGAGGGATCGGAAAACGCCGGGAGCGGCGCTGCCGGCGCAGGCGGTCCCTCGTCGGCCCCCGGGAAATCCGCCGCGGCCGGCAAACCCGCCGGCGGACAGGCGGACGCTGAAATGTCACAGGCGATATCCGGGATGGAGGCGCTGCTGCAGCGCTTTGTCGAGGCCGAGCGCCGCCGTTGCGAGCAGAAGCTCGCCGAGTGGAAGGTGCAACTCAAGAAAGCGACCATGATCGTCATCAAGAAGCAGGTCGACACGGCTCGCGCGAAATGGATGAAGAACCTGTCGGTAAACGAGGAAACAATCGCCAAGCACTATCGAAGATTGAAATTGCTTACCGACCGGGTCGCCAAGCAGAAAGCGCAGATCCAGAAGGCGAAGAAGGAATTGGAAGAGAAGCTCAAAGTGGCCGATCGATTGCATGACGAATTCGACGAGATTCGGAATGTTCTCGACGGCCAGATCGGCGCCATAGACGCGTTGGACAAAGACGAAGAGTAAATCCGCGGCTCACTCCGAGCACGCATCAATTGCTGAAGACGTCGGCACCTTCCGGCGGGGTGAATTGAAACAGCTGCGGCTCGAGATCGGGGTTGCGTTCCACCTCGGCGAAGCGCAGGCGCGTAAGCTGCCCGAAGGCGTCCGTGAGCTCCATGATCCTGAGCGTATCGCCGTCGAAGCCCAGGCGAATTTCCGTAAAGTTGCCCTGACGCCCAAGCGGTGTGAGTCCTGCCCATTCGTAGCCGTCGGGCCCATCGATGGCACGCACCTCGAAGCTATGCTCCACAGGCTCCTCGGAGCTCAGCAACATCACCGGGGTATCGCCGAGCGCGTCGCCCAGGGGTCTTACCATGACCTGCTGGAGCTCGCTGTCGTAGATCCAGACTTTCTCGCCGTCGCCGACGATCTCCTGCAGATAGGGTTTCGTGTAATCCCAGCGGAATCGGCCGGGCCGCTCGATGTATACCATGCCACTGGCATCGTCGAGCTGGCGGGCGTCTTCGTCGAAAACACTCTGCTGGAACTCGGCGCGCAGGGAACGGAACTGATCGAGGAAGGCGTGCAGGCGGTCCGTCCCGTTACTGGCGAACGTGGGCGCCGCCAGGGCACTCAAAAACAGCAGGATGATTGCTCTCAACGGCTGGGCCTCATTGACCCGGCGTCAGCACCGGGTTCGATGGCACAGGCCATCGGCGCTGCAATCTACCCCGATGGCGGCGGCGGCGCCAGCACCTCGCGGGCTCCGTTGGATTGCAGCGGCCCAATGACACCGGATTCCTCCATTTGCTCGAGCATGCGCGCGGCCCGGTTGTAGCCGATCTTGAGACGCCGTTGCACGCCGGAGATAGAAGCGCGGCGGGTGTCGGTGACGATATGCACGGCCTGGTCGTAGAGCGGATCACTCTCTCCATCGGCGCTCTGTCCCGCTAAGGCGTTAACGTCGAAAGTGCCGGCGATTTCGTTGCTGCCGTCGAGAATACCGTCCAGATAGGCGGGCTTGCCCTGCTTGCGCAGATGGTTCACCACCCGATGCACTTCCTGGTCCGAGACGAAGGCGCCGTGTATGCGGACCAGAGTGGAAGTGCCCGGACCCAGGTACAGCATGTCGCCATGGCCGAGCAGGGTTTCCGCGCCCATCTGATCGATAACGGTGCGCGAATCCACCTTCGCCGAGACCTGGAAAGCGATGCGGCTGGGTATGTTGGCTTTGATGAGGCCCGTGATGACATCCACCGAGGGCCGCTGGGTAGCGAGGATCAGATGCACGCCCGAGGCCCGTGCCTTCTGCGCCAGGCGCGCGATGAGCTGCTCGACTTTCTTGCCGGTGGTCATCATCAGATCGGCGAGCTCATCCACCACCACCACGATCAGCGGCAGCTTTTCGAGCACCGGCGCTTCCGGGTCCGCCTCGGTGGGCGTGAACAGCGGATCTCTCAGCTTCTCGCCCTTGTCGGCGGCCTCTTTGAGCTTACGGCTGTAGCCGGTGATATTGCGCACGCCCAGGGCCGACATCAGCTGATAGCGCCGCTCCATCTCGGCGACGCACCAGCGAAGTGCGCTGGAAGCCTGGGTCATATCCGTGACCACCGGCGCCAGCAAGTGCGGAATGCCCTCGTACACGGACAGCTCCAGCATCTTCGGATCGATCATGATGAGGCGCACATCACTGGCTTTCGCCTTGTAGAGAAGGCTCAATACCATGGCGTTGATAGCGACGGACTTACCCGAGCCGGTAGTCCCCGCCACCAGCAGATGCGGCATCTTCGCCAGATCCACGACCACCGGCTGGCCGCCGATATCCTTGCCCAACGCGAGCGACAGCGGCGATGGGTCGCGATCGTAGGACGACGAGGTGACAATCTCGCTCAGGCACACGAGCTCGCGCTCTTCGTTGGGGATCTCCAGGCCGATGACCGACTTGCCGGCGATCACCTCGACGATGCGCACGCTGCCGGTGGAGAGCGAGCGGGCCAGATCCTTGGCGAGGTTGGTGATGCGACTCACCTTCACGCCCGGCGCCGGTTGCAGCTCGAAGCGCGTGATCACGGGGCCCGGGTGCACGGCCACGACTTCCACCTCGATGCCGAAATCCCGGAGCTTCAACTCAACCTGACGCGACATGGCTTCGAGGGCGGCATGGGAGATGGTGTGACGACTCTTCTGCGGCTCGTCCAGCAACCCCAGGGGCGGCAAGCCGGAAGCGTCCGTGGGCAGATCGAAGAGCGGCACCTGGCGCTCCTTTTGCGCGCGCACGCTGGGCTCCACCGGCGCCACCGGCGGCTCGATGCGCGGCGGCTGCCGCTCCTTCGTGTGTTTGTGCGCCACACGCATCTGCGCTTCCCGTTGGCGCCTGGCGAGACGCGCCAGGCGATACTCGGAAAGGCGGCGCGCAACCGCCGCCACCCGACTGAACAGCCATAACGTCCAGTATCCGGTGGCGTCGATGATGACCAGCCACGAGAGGCCGGTGAACAGCGAGAAGCCCGACAGAAACAGGGCCAGCAACAGCAAGGTGGCGCCGAGGCTGCTGAGAATGGCCTGGAGGTTGTCGCCGATGACGGCGCCCAGCACACCGCCGGCGTCCAGCGGCAAGCTGATGCCGGTCTGGTAATGCAGGGCCGCCAGGCCACAGCCCGCGGACAGGGTCAGCACGAAGCCGATGGCCCGCACCGAGAGATGGAAGCCGTCCAGCTGCCCCCCCCTGCTCGGCGCCTTGCCAGCGGGATTGCGCGTCAGCATCCAACCGGCATAGGCCACCATCACGGGAAACAGGAAGGCCATGTAGCCGAACAGATACAGCAGCACATCGGCGAGCCAGGCACCCACCAGGCCGCCTTGATTGAGCACCGATGTGGCGCGGCCGGTGTGGGACCAGCCAGGATCGTCCGGCGAGTAGCTCGCCAGCGACAACAGCAGATACACGGCAGCGGTGGAAACCAGGATGAGCACGCCCTCGCGGGCGCCCCGAGCCAGAGGTGCCCGCCACGCCATGTGCCATGGGGCCTTTTGCCGAGATGCCTGCGCCATCAGTTAAACTCGTTTATAGGTTGATCGGATAACTATGTAATTATTAACGATAAATTCCAAAGAATCCAGTAGCACATCGAAGTCGGGGAAATGCGCCGGACTGGGATGGGACCAGCCTGCCGCCTGGCCATGACGGATATTGATAATTGCCCGCGATTGCTCCATGTTGTGCCGGGCATTGACCGCCGTCCCGCCACGGGTTCGCGGGCAACTTTCCTGGTAAATGAGCACTGGAACTCGAGCAATTCTTCATGGCCGATACCAAACACTGTCGACTGCTGATTCTCGGCTCCGGTCCCGCCGGCTACACAGCCGCCATCTACGCGGCCCGGGCCAGCCTGAGCCCGGTTCTGATCACCGGCCTCGAGGTGGGGGGCCAAATGACCACCACCACGGAAGTGGACAACTGGCCGGGCGAGGTCAGTGGCCTGCAGGGCCCGGACCTCATGGAGCGCATGCGCAAGCACGCCGAGCGCTTCGAGACCGAGGTGATATTCGACACTATCAGCCAGGCGGATCTCGATTCCCGGCCCTTCCGTCTCAGCGGTGACGAGGGCCTCTATACATGCGACGCGCTCATCATCGCCACCGGCGCTTCGGCCCGATACCTGGGCTTGGACTCCGAAGAGGCGTACAAGGGTCGAGGTGTGTCCGCCTGTGCGACTTGCGATGGTTTCTTCTACCGGGATCAGCCGGTGGCGGTGATCGGCGGCGGTAACACTGCGGTAGAAGAAGCGCTCTATCTTTCCAACATCGTCTCCCACGTCACGGTGGTGCATCGCCGCGACAAGCTTCGCGCCGAGAAGATTCTCGCCAATCAGCTCATCGAAAAGAGCGGCGGCGGTAATGTGAGCATCGCCTGGGACAACGTTCTCGACGAGGTGCTCGGCGACGACAGCGGTGTGACGGGCGTGCGCATACGCCACGCGCGCGACGGCGACACCCGGGAGGTGGACGTAAAGGGAGTCTTCATCGCCATCGGCCATACGCCGAACACCCAGCTCTTCGAAGGCCAGCTGGAAATGAAAGGCGGTTACATTCGGGTGCACAGCGGCATCGACGGGGATGCCACCTCCACCAGCATCGAAGGAGTATTCGCCGCCGGTGACGTCGCCGACCACGTTTACCGCCAGGCCGTGACCTCCGCGGGAACCGGGTGCATGGCGGCCCTGGACGCGGACAAGTACCTCGACGCCCTGCGGTCCGAATGAGCCACCCGCAGCAACGGGATCCGCGTGAGAAATGCAGGCTAAACCTGGGACTGAGCCGGCCATCGAGCCTGCCGGCGCCACACTACGGGCGACCGTCGCCGAGGGCCTGTCCGACGTAGCCGCAGCCGATTGGAATCGCCTCGCCGGCGAGGACAATCCGTTCCTGCGCCACGAATTCCTGATTGCGCTGGAGCGCAATGGTTGCGTCGGCGAGGATTCCGGCTGGTATCCGCGCCATCTGCTGGTGCATTCGCAAGACCGGCTGGTGGGCGCGGCGCCCATGTATATCAAGGTGCATTCCTACGGTGAGTTCGGTTCGGACTGGGCCTGGGCGGACGCCTATCAGCGCGCAGGCGTGGCGTACTACCCGAAGCTCGTTAGCGCCATCCCATTCACCCCGGCCGCAGGCAGGCGATTGCTGTGCGCACCCGGCGCCGACAACGCTGGGGTCAAGTCGGTCATCGTCGATGCGGCGCTGGAGATTGCCCGCAGCTCCGGCGTCTCGTCGTTGCAGTGGTTGTTCGCCAGCGAGGACGACTATCGGTTGCTGGAAAGCAAACAGCACGCAGGGCGGATCGGCTGCCAATACCACTGGCGAAACCACGGCTACCGCGACTTTCAGGACTACCTGGAGCACTTACGCTCCAAACGGCGCAAGCAGGTGCGCCGGGAACGGCGCGAGGCCAAATCAAGTGACGTGGAGATACGGGTACTCTCGGGTGGCGATGCCAGCGAAGCGGACTGGCACGCTTACCACGCCCTCTACAGCGCCACCTACGACCGCAAGTGGGGTTATCCGAGCCTGACGCCGGAATTCTTCTGCGAGGTTGGCCGCACCATGCCCGACTCGGCCATGCTGGTGCTGGCGCACCGGGGCCGGACTTGCGTCGCCGGCGCGCACCTGTTTCGCGGGCGCAGCGCTCTCTACGGGCGCAATTGGGGCTGCCGCGAGTATCTGCCCTCCCTGCACTTCGAGATGTGCTACTACCGCGGCATCGAACACTGCATCGAGCAGGGACTCGCCGCCTTCGAAGCGGGCGCCCAGGGAGAGCACAAGATCTGGCGGGGCTTTGTCCCGCAAGCCACCTATTCGGCAAACTGGTTCCGAGACCATCGCTTCCGGGACGCCATCGGTGATTTTCTGCGCCGTGAGCACGCCCAGATCAACCAGCATATGGACATCATGCGCGAGCATCTGCCGTTTCGAAGCCCGTCGGACGAGCGGCATGGATAGTCGGACCGGAGGCAGCCAACGGGGGCAGCTTTGCCCTAAAATAACGGATGGAACAGGGCCTTTTGCCGCTCCAGGAGGGGCTGCCCGATGACGCTGCAACCCATCTGGATCACCGAGGACGCGCCGATTCACGCCTTCCCGGACGTGGACTACGCCATGATCCAGCCTAACGGCTTGCTGGCGGTAGGCGGAGATCTGAGCCCGCCACGTCTGCTGCACGCCTACCATCAGGGCATTTTTCCCTGGTTCAGTGAAGGACAGCCGATTCTGTGGTGGGCCCCGGATCCCCGGGCGGTTCTGCTTCCCGAGGCTCTCAAAATCTCGCGCAGCCTGAAAAAAACGCTGCGCCGGGAAATTTTTCAGGTGAGCTTCGATCGGGCTTTCCCTCGAGTCATCCAGGCTTGCGCGCAGCCGCGTGCCCGTCAGAACGATACCTGGATTACCGGCCACATGATGACCGCCTATTGCGAACTCCATGCCCGCGGCTTCGCCCACTCCGTGGAGTGCTGGCAGGACGGAGCGCTGGCCGGCGGCCTCTACGGGGTCGCCATCGGTAAAGTTTTCTTCGGCGAATCCATGTTCAGCCGCGTCTCCGATGCCTCCAAGGTAGCGTTGACGGCTCTTTGCCGAAGCGGCTACGAGCTCATCGACTGCCAGCTGCCCAGCGACCATTTGAAGCGCTTGGGCGCTACCGATATCCCGCGCCGCGACTTCATGCACCTGCTGCGGTGCTGGCGCGGCGCGCCCAACATCGAACTCGGCGGTTCGCGATTGAGCACCCCATGACGGTCCGCGTCGAACCTGAGAAGCTGCTCTTGTTTGCCACACCGGCCCACGATTGCAGCTACCTGCCGGGTAACGACGCGACCACGCTGTTCGTGGATCCGGAGTTCCCCAAGGACTCCGGCGTCTACACGCTGCTGTCCCGGAACGGTTTTCGGCGCAGTGGCGAGCACGTCTATCGGCCGAACTGCCAGGGTTGCAGAGCCTGCGTGCCGGTTCGATTGCCGGTGGAGATGTTCAGCCCCCGGCGCAGCCAGCGGCGTGCTGTGCGCGATAACCGCGATCTTCGGGTGCTCCGCCGCCAGAGCGAATTCTGCGAAGAGCACTTTCTGCTCTACAGCCGCTATCTCGGCGCGCGCCACGCCCACGGCGGCATGGACAACCCGACCCGCCAGCAGTACCGGGAGTTTCTCTTGAGCTCCTGGGCGGACACGCTGCTGTATGAGTTCCGCCTGGCCGGACATCTGCTGGCGGTGGCGGTCACCGACCACCTGACGGACGGGCTTTCGGCCGTTTACACTTTCTTCGACCCGGATTTCTCCAGGCGCGGCATCGGCACCTACAGCATCCTGTGGCAAATCGAGGAAGCTCGTCAGCTCGGATTCCAGTGGCTTTATCTCGGCTACTGGATCGCGGATTCACCGAAGATGCTGTACAAGCAGGAGTTTCAGCCCCAGGAGCGCTTCATCGAAGGGCGCTGGCATGGGTTTGAACGGTGATCCCGACCCCGCTACGCTTTGCCAGCGTGCCCGGATTTCGGCACACTAGCGTCCGTTCGAAGTCAGGCGCATCTGCGCGCGTCTTAACGAAGCGAGGAAACATTGCCGAAAGAAGAACACATAGAAATGGAGGGCACCGTCATCGAGACGCTGCCCAACACCATATTTCGAGTGGAGCTGGAGAATGGCCACGTGGTCATGGCCCATATCTCCGGAAAAATGCGCAAGCACTACATCCGCATACTTACCGGCGACAAGGTCACCGTGCAGTTGACGCCCTATGACCTGAGCAAGGGCCGAATCACCTACCGCGTGCGTTAGAAAAATAGAGGTAAAAAATAGAGGGACAGTATACCTATTTCCCAGCGCACGCTGCCTGAAATGGTGCCGTGAGGGAAATAGGTATACTGTCCCTCTATTTTTTGGAAATAGGTATACTGTCCCTCTATTTTTTCACTCGTGGGTGCTGATGGCATACTCCCGGTGGCAGTCGGGCTGGATTTCCACCAAGGTGAGGCGCGCCTCCTCATAGCCGTCGAAGCTGTACGCGGCACCGGTGTCGATATAGTGAACGTTGTCGATCTGAACGGTTTCCCGCGTCGGCGTATGGCCACAGTACACGCGCTGCACGCCGCCGGTCACAGGCAGGCTGGTGCACATTCCTGAAATCCGGTTACGAGACCACATGGCATAGAGCGCCGCGTCCCGGTCCCGGGCCTCGAGCAGATCCATGAAACGCTCCCACGGCAACAGCGGCGGCACATCGGCATGCACGATACCGACACGCCCCCAGCGGGTCTCCACTTCGAGTGCCATGGGAAGTTCGATGAAGCGGGCGCGGAATGCTTCCTTCTCCTCGACGTCCAGCTCCGTCCACCATTCACCGCCGTTGTAATTCACCCACACGTCCAGTTGTTCCGGGTCGTTGGAATCGATAGCGAACTGCTCGTGGTTCCCCCGGCAGGCAAAAAACCACGGATTGTCCAGCCATTCCAGGGCCCGGCGAGATTCCGGTCCGCGATCCACCAGATCACCGACCGAGAACAAACGGTCGGTTTTCTCTTCGAACGCGATGTCCGTGAGCAGCCGGCTCAGGTGCTCAAACATGCCGTGAATGTCACCGACGACGAAATCGCGTCCGTTTTCGTTCAATGGGAAACGCACTACCGCCGGCGCGTCCGAGACTTCGGGCGTGGGCAGCCCGTCGCGGAATTCGGAAACCTTCATGTCAATCCCGGCTTCCTCTTCGCTCACTCACGCCCACTCACGCGATCACGCCGCGCTGGTCCGTCCAGGAGGTCATGCAATTCGTCCATGAGTCCCCCCATGCACAGCTCGAGCATATCCAGGACCTTTTCGAAGCCGTCCCCGCCGACATAATAGGGATCCGGGATCTCGCGTTCGCGCAGATCAGGTGCAAAGTCCATAACCAGCTTCACCCGATCTGCATAGTGCGGCGGGCAAATCGTGCGCAATTTCTGTTCATTGTCGGAGTCCATGGCAAGAATCAAATCAAATTCCACAAAATCGTCGTCGCGCACCGGCCGTGCGCGCTGGCTCCCGATCTCGACGCCGCGCCGCCGCGCCGCCGCCACGCCGCGCCGATCCGGTGACGCGCCGGTGTGATAGTGGTGAGTGCCGGCGGAGTCTACCTGCACCCGGTCTTCGAGCTGCTCGTCATTGAGACGTTGCTCGAGGACTCCCTGGGCCATCGGCGAGCGGCAGATATTACCCATACAGACGAACAGCACGCGGATCATGTCAGGCCACTGGAAACGCCGGCGAGCGCGCCTTGAAAGGGACCCGCCGGCCGCGTAGTGATGCCACCGTCATGCCAAGCATAGACCATGGCGAATAGCCCACTTTGCCAGACTCCGGGCATATTTCAACGCACCAGGTCACGGTTTCGCCGTCACCGGCGCCAGCGCGCCAAGCAGCGACAAAAGGCGCACACCGAAGGCCTCCGGGAGTCCGGCCTGGACCGGGATGCACCAGTGCCGTGCGTCGGCGAAGCGGCGGCACTTGACCGCGTCCTTTTCCGTCATCAAGACCGGGATCTCGTCGTCAAAGTCAATATCCGCGGCGCAGAAGGCATGGTGATCGGGAAATCGGTGCCGGATCAGCTCGAGACCGGCGCCCTCGAGGGTATCGAAGAAGCGCCCCGGGGATCCGATACCGCACACGGCATGCACGGGGCCGGCATTAAAGGTTTCGAGGGGCCGGCTGAGCGTCTCTTCGGTCAAGCTTTTCGCGTCGCCGGCACTCATGCGCATGTCGAATTCACCGCCGATGCCACCCCCGTTGGCAACAACCAGATCCACTGAATCCAGCCGCGACACCGGCTCACGCAAGGGGCCGGCCGGCAGACAGCGTCCGTTTCCATGGCGGCGAACAGCGTCGATGACGGCAATTTCCACGTCCCGGCCCATCGCCAGGTGCTGCAGGCCGTCGTCGCTGACAATCAGGTCGCACTCGGCATGGGCCAGCAAGCTTCTGGCGGCCCGCGCGCGGTCCGGGTCCGCCGCCACCGGACAACCCGTCGCCAGCGCCAGCAATACGGGCTCGTCACCAACCATGATCGGGTCGCTGTCCGGGCGGACCTGTTGTGGCCAGTGGTCGGCTTTCCCCCGGTAACCGCGCGAGACGATGCCGGGGCGCAGCCCCCGGGACATCAGGAAGTGCGCGATCCAGATGACCAGCGGCGTCTTGCCCGTGCCACCGACGCTGATGTTGCCGACGACGATCACGGGCGCGCCGAGCCGGCTCACATGGGCGATACCGAGACGGTAGGCGCCGCGGCGCAGAATCGCGGCGGCGCAATACAACCACCCGAGGGGTGCGAGCGCTAAGCTCAGGGGCGACTTCCGGTACCACAGCGAGTCGAGGCGAGATTCCATGCACATGCGATCGCGGTGCCGCTGCCAGCTGCCGGTGCTATCGATCGCTGTCGGGAACCAGGCGAGTTGCGAAAGTGAGGCGCACGAATCCGAGCTCGCGGGCCGCGTCCATGATTTGCACCACGGCCTGGTGCGGTGTCTTCGCGTCCGCGCTGATGATGATCGGGGGCGACTCGATTTCTCCAGCGGCGGTTGCCAGGGCCTGGCGTAGCGTCTTCGACTGTGTATTCAACAGCTGCCGCCCGTTGACGTAGTACCTTCCCGTGACGTCGATGGCCACTTCGATGGCATCGGGCCGCGGTGCTTGCGCCTCGGCGGAGGCGGCCGGCAGTTCGATGCTGAGTTCCGAATCCCGGTCGAAGGTCGTGGAGACCATGAAAAAGATGAGCAGCAGAAACACCACGTCGATCAGCGGCGTGAGATTGATATCGGCAGGTTCCTTCGGTGCCGGACGCAGATTCATGCTTGCCGCCAGGCCGTTACGCCTGTTCCCGTTCGGGACCGTGCATGGCTTCAACCATCTTGAGCGCCTCCTGTTCCATGGTCACCACCAGCTCATCCACGTGGCCACGGAAATAGCGATGAAACATGAGCGTCGGGATCGCCACCGTCAATCCCGCAGCGGTCGTAATCAGGGCTTCCGAAATGCCCCCGGCGAGAACGCCCGGGTCGCCCACCCCCTGGGTGGTGATGACGGCAAACACTTTGATCATGCCGATCACGGTGCCGAGCAGACCGAGTAGTGGTGTTATCGAAGCGATTGTACCGAGCGTGTTGAGATAGCGATCCAGATCGTGAACCACGTGGCGGCCGACGTCCTCGATGCTCTCTTTCATCATCGCGCGGCTGGTGTCGCGGTTGACCAGACCCGCCGCCAGTATGCGTCCGAGTGGAGAGCTCTTGCGCAGGGTACGAATACGATCCTCGTTGAGATTTCCGCTCTTCGCCCATTGCCAGACCTGCACCACGAGATTACCGGGGGTAATGCGTTTGCGCTGCAGCGTCCAGAAGCGCTCTGCGACGATGGCCATCGCGATCACCGAGCAAAGCAGAATCGGCACCATCAACCAACCGCCGGCCTTGACGAGTTCAAGCAAGAGTCGAGCACCTCCAAGAGAATCGCAACGGCGCAGACTGTATCAAACGCTACCAGATCCGCCTAGGAGCGTGTGAGCGGGAGCGACGAAATCGCTCCTGCTCACTCGCGCGCCCGCCATATGCGGTCGCTCGCGGCGCGTTCCAATCTCGGCCTTTGATATCCACGCCCGGCACGAATTTTCAGGGTGATGGCGCCATGGATGGCAGTGTCGAAGATCTCCACCCCCCTGTGGTTGAGCCGGTCGAGCACTTCGGCGTGCGGGAACCGGTAACGGTTACGATATCCGACCGGAATCAGCACCATGGCCGGGCGCACCGCGTCCAGAAATGCCTCGCTGGAGGAGCTGCGCCCCCCATGATGAGGCACCACCAGCACGTCGGCCCGCAGCCGCTCCCCCGCCCGCGACACCAAGGCCGCTTCGCCACGCTCCTCCACGTCCCCGGGAAGCAGCAATCGGCCACCGGGACCGGTGATCTCGAGCACGCAGGAGTCGTCGTTGCCGTGACCATCGTTTCCGGCCTGGGGATGCAGGATACGGAAATCGACACCGTCCCAGTGCCAGCGCGCACCATCGTGGCAGGGCTTTGCGCGCCCCCGCCAGGAGTCGACGTTGGTCATGACCGTCGTCACCGGCAAGGCAGCCAGCAAGGCCTCGGCGCCGCCCGCGTGGTCGTCGTGGCGATGACTGATTATCAGCGTGTCCACGCGGCCGATGCCCTGATGACGTAGATGAGGGGCGACGACATCCCGGCCGGCG
>Ga0255058_10001212_pt1 | contig 14666 bp, 15 predicted proteins | sample Cases_109_9_MG_FD_188637 | JGI IMG/M metagenome (GOLD analysis project Ga0255058, IMG submission 188637) | Seawater microbial communities from Amundsen Gulf, Northwest Territories, Canada - Cases_109_9 | ecosystem: Environmental > Aquatic > Marine > Gulf | place: Canada: Northwest Territories... | reverse complement strand
CGCGCAAAAGCCGTCACTGCGGCTAAACCGATTGATGCGGAATTCGAGCTCGCAGCTTACGCCTACATGCCGGGTGAAAAATGAAGCTCCCGATAACTGACAATCGCACAACCGTGAGCTTGCTGGGGCTATGTGGGTTCATGGCACTGATTGTTCTTGCCGAAGCAACCCTGCACGATCCAGGCGCCGTGAGCGTTGACACTACTGGTGGGGATACGAGCCTCATTTTGCCGGAAAGTCCGGAAGCAATGTTCGCACCGGGACCGCTAAGTAATTTTGCCCAGATCCTGGAAAGGCCACTGCTGTTCGCCGACAGGAGGATGCCGCCGGCACCGGAAGTCGCGGCAGTAAAAGCAAAACCCAGAACACCGTTGCGCCTCAAACTTGAGGGTGTCGCCATCAGTTCCGACAGTCGAGTGGCCCTGCTGCGAAATACGGCCAACAATCAACTGCTGCAACTCGCAGAAGGCATGTCACACGATGGCTGGGCTCTGGAAGAGATTAGTGCTGCGGCCGCCAGGTTTCGTCGCGGCGAGGATGTTTCAGAACTGCTACTGGATACGATCGCAAATTGACCCTGGCTTATTGACCCTGGCTTATTGACCCCTGCCTGGCAATCTGCGCCGCAGTGTAGCCGGTTTCCGCGACGGAGAGGCGCTCGATCAGCGCAACGGAATTCGCCAGGCCCGACATGCTGAAACTGGTTTCGCGGGGCGTGAAACGCACTAGCTGCAAGATTTCATTTGCCAGTGAAACAGCATTGAGATGATCCTGGACGAGTAGTCGACCTGCCCCCCAATGGGACAGTCGACGGGCGCGATCCGTTTGCTCGCGGTTTCGGCGTCCGCTCGACGGCACGAAAAGCGCGGCCACTCCGGATGAAACTGCCTCTGTCGCAGCGCCATAGCCACACTGGCTGACCGACCACCGCACTTTACTCATTTCCGCGCCCAGGTTCGGAACTGAGCGTTTAATCGTAACGGCCCGCAAGTCCCTGGTGAGCCAATGCAACTCCAACCATTCTTTCTCCGCCAGCTTCGGCCCGGCAATTATGGTCATGGGAAGGCGCTCAGCGTCCCATAACAGCCGATGTGACTCTATCGCCGCCCTGAATAGCGGCCCTCCCGTCGCGCCTCCGCCAGCCGACACCAATAGACGACTTGCCCTGCTTGCATTTGCGAGATGTGAATACTGACCCGGCAACAGGAATCCCGTGTGAAACACGGGCGTGCTCAACGTGTTTTCTGGCTGGAAATATTCCTCCAATCGCGCAAAAGAAGGATCGGTATGTACCAATACCATGTCGAAATATTTTTCCAGCAACCTCGCTGTCCTGTCATCTCTCTTTCGTGAGTAGGAACTCACCCTGTTCGGGATGTCCTGTACCCAACAAATGACGCGGGGGGAGCCACCCGAACTGTTTCTTACCTGTTCGAGCAGGGGCAGCAATTCATTCTCCGCATTGCTGTCGCCCAGCGGGAAGGTATCAATCAACAACATTTCAGGTTTGAGTTCTGCAATTATTCGCAGAATTAAATCCCGCCGCTCAGAATTCTCCGGCGCGTGTTTTTGCTCCCCATGAATATTAACGACACTCGCTGTAGGCGAGTGCTCGCAATCGGGTAACTCTATGACATCGACCCCTGCTGGCGCTTCAATACCGTGCGGCAACGCGCAGCAATTGAGCACCACTGGTCGATATTGATCGCGAAGTGATTTTGCCAGTGCGAGGCAGTACAGAAGTTTTCCGATGCCCTCGGAATGGAGGCGGTAGATCAGGATTGCCGGCTTGCCCATGTAGCTCGCTCTTTCTTGCTGTGCGTTGTTGTCCGCGTAAAAAACCGCCAAGCCAGGTGACCCGCTATCACTCCAAATTTGACCCTGCTACAAGCATATCGCTTCGCCAGATTGAACAAACTCCCCGATGGGACAGTTGCAGCCAGATCTTTCGGTTATCGCTCGTCACTCGCCTGTTGGCCTTGTATATGTGCTATTTTCGCACATATACAAGGCTATGACAAGTTATTTGTTATTGGCAAGGGGAGCGATACGAAACCGGACCAGGTCGTGCGTGGCCCCTGTTATGCAGGACACCCGGTACTCTCTGGCGAGCTCGCCTTCGCTCTTGAGGAATACCAGTGTCTCGACTTTGATCTCCATTTCCTCGAGGTTTTTTTGGTCGAGCCCAACGACCTGGTGAACCACGCGCGCTGCGTTGTCATAGTCCGCGTGTCGTCCGATTTCTGCAACGCATGCCTGAATATGCTCATTCGTGATGCGCATGCTGCGGGCGGAGTCTGCATTGGCGTCGGATACAACCGACAGACCCAGCAGAACAAGAATTGTCAGTGACGATATTGATTTAATATTACTCATTTTGAAATCTCCTTTAACTCTGGATTTGGGGTGAAACTCGATTGCGTGACCGCGGTAAAGCGACTCGCGTACTCCGGGTGCTCGGTTTTCATCCAGCGATCCCACCAGGTGAAATAGAGGCCGAAGTTGTAGCCGCCATGCGAATGGTGCAGATCGTGATGGGTTGTCGTTGTGATGGCGCGAAGCAATGGCGTTCGCAACCACCAACCCGGGAATAATTCGACTCCGGCATGGCCAATGACATTGCGCACGATCATGTGGGTCACAAACAGCAGCACCGTGAGTTCGTGCAACGGTAGAAACAGGCCCGCCAGGGGCAGGATTCCGGCCTCGAGCACGGCCTCGGGCGGGGAGAAGGCGTACGCAGCCCAGGGCGTCGGGGTACGTGACTTGTGATGCAGTCGATGCACGCGTCGAAACAGCCAGCGGCTGTGCATGGCGCGATGCGCCCAGTAGAAATAGGCATCGTGCAGCAAGACGATTGTAAGGAACTCAAGCAGCAGGCGACCCGCACCCGGCAGAGCACCACCGTAAATTCGGAATATTCCGTGCTGGCTACCGACGTAGACGGTGAAGCCGACGAGCGAAAACATGAGAGCGGTATTGATTGAATATGCGATCTCGCGACGCACATCCGCATTGCTGGCCTGTTTTGACTGGATGCGGCGGCCCGCGAAGGGGCCGGCGAATACTGCCAGAACTACGGTCAGCGCACTCGCCGCGACCAGGTACCGGGACAGATCCAGCGCGAAGATGATCGGCCAGATCGCGACGAAGAGATCAGAAATGCATGGCGTTTGCGACATGTTTGCGCTCCGAATGTTGGATATCGAAGTGCAGGGTAAGGCCCAGGGATGCGTTGTATCTCGCCGAAAGCAACGGATGTTCGTCGATTTTAAAATCGGCGACGTTTATTCAGAATTGGCGCTGTTTTGGTCCAGGTTCCGCTGGCGATAGTCGCTTGGCGTCGTACCCGTCGCTGCCTTGAATGCCCGATTGAACGGCCCGAGAGAGCCATAGCCCAGTTCGAGTGCGATGGTCAGCACCGGGATCCTGACACGCGCCGGATCAGTGAGTTGTCGTTTTGCCGCCTCGATTCGGTAGCTATTCAGGAATGCCGAGAAATTCCGGTAGCCAAGATGCCCGTTGATCAGCCGGCGCAATTGATGCTCCGGATGTTTGAGCTTTTCGGCCAGCATGCGAATAGTCAGGCCGGTTTCCTGATGGTAGCCGGAGTCCATGAGTTCAAGCAGTCTCTGCTGCAGAATACTGTCCGCCGCGCTTAGCGAGCTTGTTTCTGCCGTCACAGCTTGCGAATCCGCATCAACCTGAGGCTCAAAGAATTCCGGATTCAGTCGCAACATCGGAATCGCGAGGCCAATCGTCAGCAGCGCGATCATGATGACATTGCCTAATTCCAGCCACGCCGGCGGTGCCGTCGTACCGAGTACGAGTTCTACGATCAGCACGAGCAGGGCTTGCGCCGCGACAACGACAATGAAATATAGCCTGAGCGTGCGACGATGCTCGATCAGATCGTCAGGGCGACCTTTAGCCGTGAGCCAAAGTGCGTGCAGCACGATGGCCAGCGACGCAACATGCATGACGATGTTGGCAGGGTCGACCCAGTTGCTCATGCCGAACTCGCCGGCCACAAAGATCACCCACACAACCACAGCGACGGACAGGAACGCCGACACCACCCACCATTTCGGCCATGGAGACTCAAAGACCGCTCTTGCGAATGCCCACAGGCAGTAAGGCACGATCATCGCCATCAATACGACCAGCGGCAGCAGCTCGGGTATGGCTCCACGCAGGCTGGTGTCTGATCCATACAGATAGCCGGCCACGCTGACCATCAGCATCGCACCACTGATTCGTGCCGCGCGCGTGCCGCTCCCGAACAGGAAGATCGCGGCGATCAGGAGCTCCTGCCCGATCACGATCAGACGAATCGCTGTTTCAGTGCTTTGCATGGCTGTGATCAGGAGAAGTCATACCCGGTTGCCGAGATGACCCATCTATAGCGAATTGAGCGGGATTTTCATATAGCTGACCCCGTTGGACTCCGCCGGGGGCATTTCGCCTGCCCGTATGTTGACCTGGATTGAGGGCAAGATCAGCCTGGGCACGCCGAGTTGCGCATCCCGCTTTTTGCGGAATGCAACGTACGCCTCTTTCGACGTACCATCACGAATATGCAGGTTCTTCTGCCGCTGTTCCGCGATCGTGGTCTCCCACGCGTATTCGTCGCGATTCGGACCCTTGTAGTCATGACACATGAACAAGCGAGTGTCAGCCGGTAGTTCGAAGATTCGCTGGATGGAATCGTAGAGACCCTCGGCATCGCCGCCAGGGAAATCGCAACGCGCGGTACCGAAGTCCGGCATGAACAATGTGTCACCAACGAACGCAGCATCGCCGATGACATAGGTATTGCACGCGGGTGTGTGACCCGGCGTGTGCAACACCCTGCCCGAAATATTGCCTACATTGATTTCATCACCATCCGAGAGCAGTACATCGAACTGCGAGCCATCCGTCGCTACATCGCCGAGATTGAAAACGCCGCCGAAGACTTCCTGTACGGCTGTAATATCTGCACCAATCGCCGTCCTGGACTGCAACTCCCTCTTCAGGACAGGCGCGGCCGTAAGGTGATCCGCGTGCACATGCGTCTCGAGAACGAGATCGAGACTGAGATTCCCGTCGCGGATGAACTGGATGACTTCATCAACCGATGCCGTGGACGTACGACCGGAGGCGGTGTCATAGTCCAGTACCGGATCGATGACGACACACTGCGCCGTCTCCGGGTCGGCGACAATATAGGTAACTGTGTTGGTCGCCTCGTCAAAAAAGGCCGTTACGTCCGGACTTGCCATCTCGATCTCCAGTCATTCGTTCGCCCCTGCCCGCCGGCAGGACGCTCAATGATAAGGTCAGTCGAGATTTTCGGCGAGTAAATCCTCAATTGAATTTGCTATCGCACTGGGAACGCCGACATTTGCTGTAAACGCCCGGTAGCCGGAATCCCAGAAGTAAAGCTGCATGCGCCACATCTGACCGTAGTGCAGGACCCTGGTCCTGCCCTCCTCCTTAATGATGAGAATTTCAGTCGGCAGGGCAGCCACATGGTCCGTTCCCGGATAAGGCGCAGCTTGCGACTTCCCATCTTTACGAAAACGTGAGTTGATACGGATCATCTTGTCTTCAATGTAGGGATTGCTGATACCGTAGTACACTGCGTCGTCACCGAATGCTATTTGTACGATCGGCTCCCAGCCGGTCGATTCTTCGGCGTCCGATACCTCTGAATCTGCAAGCACCTTCATGACGGCGGCGGCCGTAGCATCGAACGCAGCCTCGTCTGTTTCGTGGATGAGCAACTGGCTTTTTCTGAACGTCCGGAATTTGGTCATCATTCGCGCGGGGCCGTCGCCCTTGTACTTCCGATAGTGTTTTTCCTTGCGCTCCGCTGCTTGCGGCCCGCTCATCGCCTCACCCGGAAGCCCTGCCAGCGCCGTTCTGATCCCGGCCGCGGCGCTTTCGGCACCGGCCAGCAATGCATCGTAGTTGTCGGACTGCGCATAAAACAGCATTGCATGCGGCACCGGATTCGCCATGTTGACGAACGTTTGCAGATCCTCGCCCCAGGTGAATACAGCCACGCGGAGGACCTGCGCAGATACCGTTCTTGGCGATTCATTCGCTGCCAGCGCCTGGTATTCGGGCGACGTCAGTACGAATACGTGCGCCTTCTGCGCCTCGTCCGGCACCCGCACCTCATGTTCGGCGTGCACAGCGAAAGCGGATTTTCCCAGCGCCTCGGCCACCGCCTGCACGGTCGTGTCGTAATCGGCGGACGACTGATGGATGGATTCGAAAATCCCGTACTTGTCCGCAGCAAGGGCTACGGATGAGATGAGAGACAAAAAAGCGATGGCGCAAATGCGGGCCACAGTTTGCTTGCTGGAATTCACGGTACTCTCCCCTGGCCACTCGCATCGTCAGCGACAGCGACCTTATATTAAGTTTATTGAATATACAGATTTGCCCGCAAAACGCAATGCCGGCGTCCTCGGTGTAAACGGTATCTGGATCGCAATTTCGTTCAGTGCCATATTGTTCATCCTCATGTTCAAGGTCCTGAAAGATCGATATGATTAGGTATGCGCCCGCACGACCTGACTCCTGAGTACCTTCGGCAACAAATTGTTGGCGTCGATTCCACGTTCGTGACGCCGTTTGGCGAGCGACTGATGGTTTACTGTGACTACACGGCCTCGGGACGCTGCCTGCGCTTCGTGGAGTCCTACCTGCAAAGTCTGCAGCGCGTATACGCCAACACGCATACCGAAGACGACATCACCGGACGCAGCATGAGCCAGTTGCTGCAGGAGGCCGAAGCGGCTATCAAGCGCTCGGTGAATGCCGGGCACAGCGGTCGCATCATCGCCTGTGGCACGGGCGCAACCGGCGCAATCGATAAATTACAGCAGATCATCGGCGTGGCGCTGCCGCCGGCAACGCGTTCCAACCTGTACGCACAGCTCGACGCAGCCGATGCCGCGATGGACAGCGAAGCTCTGACCGGCATACTGGCCGACACCCAACCCGTGGTCTTCATCGGTCCCTACGAACACCATTCGAACGAGATCTCCTGGCGGCAATCGATGGCCACTACGATCGAGGTGCGACTCGATGCGAGCGGTCAAATCGACCTTGCGCATCTTGCGGAACTGCTGAAAGACCCGAGATACGCGGACCGGCTTCGCATCGGCTCCTTTTCGGCTGCCTCAAATGTCACGGGCATGCGCAGCAACGTACGTGAAATTGCCAGCTTGCTGCATGCGCACGGAGCCATCGCATGTTTCGACTTCGCGGCCTGCGCACCCTATGTCGAGATTGACATGAATCCGGAGCCGGACGTTGCAGGCGAGGATCCGAGCATCGACGCGATTTTCATCTCGCCGCATAAATTCCTCGGCGGCCCGGGATCGAGTGGAGTACTGGTCTTCAACGAGCGTATCTATCATCGGGAGCTGCCACCCAGTGTCAGCGCCGGCGGCACGGTTGACTATGTCGGCTTGCATGGCGAGGACTTCATTACCCATATCGAGGAGCGCGAAAAAGCAGGTACACCGGGTGTGTTGCAGACACTCAAGGCCGGGCTCGTTTTCCAGATAAAGGATACGGTCGGCGTTGATGTCATAAACAAGAGAGAACATGAGCTGACTCAGCGCGCGATGCGAAGTTGGAGTGAGGAAGAAGGCGTTGAGATTCTCGGCAACCCGGACCCGGGCAGTCGCGTCGGAATCATCTCGTTCAACATCAAGGATGCGGACGGCAAATATTTGCACCACAAGTTCGTGACGGCTCTGCTCAACGACTTGTTCGGCATCCAATCGCGCGCCGGTTGTTCCTGTGCCGGACCTTACGGGCATCGCCTGCTCGATATCGATCATGACACGTCAGATCGCTATCGAGATGCCGTCCAGAGCGGCTATTGCGGCATCAAGCCGGGCTGGTGCCGGGTCGGTCTGCACTGGGTCATGGATGATGCGGAGGCCGACTTCGTCATCGAAGCCGTGAACTTCGTCGCCCGGGAGGGTTATCGATTCCTGTGCCTGTACGACTTTGATCTGTGCACCGGCACATGGACGCACCGGCAGACCGCGACGGAATTACCGCAGTTTTCGCTGGATGCTGCGCTGAGCCATGAAGCCGGCGAACCGGCTATTTTGTCGCTGGCACTGAGACAGCAACTCTACGACCACTACATGACGGCAGCGGCGCGTTGGGCAGACCGCCTGCAGGACGAGCCCACGGTGGAACTCGAGTCGCTGGAAGGCGAGCTTGCCGAGCTGCAATTTTTCTCGCTGCCCGCCAAGGCGATCCAATAATACGGGGCAGAGTACGTTTTTCTTCTTTAAATTGCTGCCATGACGCGATTGAGTTTCTCACGGACCTGACCGGCCAACGGCAGGATGTCGTCGTTGTTGACGAGGCCCAGAACAGACACGGGATCCATAAAACTCACGTGCACAACACCATCGTCATCTTGTCGCACGAGAACATTGCATGGCAGCAACAGGCCGATTTCCGGTACCGCCTGAACTGCCTGGTGCGCCAAAGCCGGGTTGCACGCCCCCAGGATGCGATACGGCGGCATGTCCTCGTCGAGTTTCTTTTTCAGGGTTGCTGCAACATCGATGTCTGACAGCACGCCGAAGCCCTCCTCACCCAGCGCATTTGTCACGTTATCAATCGTTGCGTCGAATTTGCTCGTGACAGATTTTCCGAACCCGAATGCACTGCTCATTTCCAATCTCCATGATGTTATGTTTTGAATGGTGGCCGCTGCGCCGGCCTATTTTACGATCCAGCTGCGCCACAATAAACCGATTTCTTGTTCATTCGTTTTACGGCAGTGCGACAATCTTCTGCATTATCACCTGCCCGATGAAGCCGTCCACATAGAACCAGATCCCGACGCCGAGACCCGCAGTTAACACGGCCGCGTGAACCCATGACCTGTGTCTTTTTTCGTGACCGTTGTTAGCCTGCTTCATGGCGGAGAGCGCCGGAACGATTGCGAGCAGGGGCATTGTTTCATGTATCGCACCGCTGACCATAAGACCAAAAGATACTGCGAGGGCCCCCGCAAAGAGGTGCCGATCGCGGTGTCTACGGCCGCGCGACCAATTGAATTTACGTCTGTTTAGCTCGTATGCGCCGGCCACGGCCAGGTAGCTCCACGCAATACCTAATAAGCCGGCAACCAGTTTCCCGCCGGTAACAACGCCAACAACGCCATAAACACCTATGAAAATAATGGGAAAACCCAGGAGCACGGCGATCACCGCGCCGGAATTGATGAGGCCACCACCGGTCGGTACAGTTTCGCTGGTCTCGGGAACGTCGTTGATTTGCGAGCCCTCCTTGCTACGACTCGCGACTCATTTCCCAGTTTGAGTACACGGGCAGTCGCCTCGCCAGGACCATTATGGTTGCGAGATATCCTGCCAGTAATCCAAGCGCCAATGCGATGTCGATCCAGTGACCGAATGGTCGATTGTCGGGCGAGAAAACCGGCACGATCATCAGGTACTTGTTGAGCCATATGCCCAGGTTAATGGAGAACGCGACGATGCACATGCCGACAATCGATCGCTTGACGATGGCGAACAGGGCAGCGACAAGCGGCAGGAAAAAACAGGTTGAAACCATGGTCCAGAAATAGGGCGCGTAGTGACCGTCCATCTGCCGCCACAATGGCTCACTTTCGTGCGGCAGATTACCGAACCAGATGACAAAGAACTGCGCCCAGAAGAAATACAGCCACAACAGCGTGAACCCGGCAACCAGCATTCCCAGACTCTTGATCTGATACGGCCCGAAGTGAGCGCCACCATCTGCCCGCCGCATGACAGCCGCGATCGCAATCATGGCGGCAGTTCCGGCGAACAAATTGCCAAACCAGTAATGAATCGGAAATACGCTGCTGTGCCAGTGTGGGATCAGCATCATCGCAAAATCCCAGGCAATGAACGTATTGCAGACAATAAACGCGATCAGCACGATGGGTGAGAGCAGATACATCTGTTTCTCGACCTCGTCGCGATCGATCGCCAATGCTGCATCACCGTTGGCCATATCCACGCGCAGACTTTTTCGGGCATAAATAGCCGCAAGGCCATAGAACAGCAAAAGCCCGCCGAGGTCTCTGATCACGAGCCAGTTGATGTTCAGCCACGGGCTGATGTGATCCTCGGGCGATGCGTGCAGCCACCAGTAGAAAAGATCGTCGCGTGCATAATAAATGATCAAGAGAAAGCCAACGATCGCGAACGGGAAATACGCCAGCGTCGAGAGCTCAGCCAGTCGATACCACGGTTTGCCCCAATCGGATTTGACGAGGCGAAGAATCGCCGTAAACACGACGCCGGCCTGGCTGATACCGAGCAGGAACAGAAACGAGACGGTGAACAATGCGAAATCCGGCTGAGTATCAGCGCCCGACACGGCGAAGACCAGACTGGCCACACCAATCAGAAACATCGCGATCAGCACAGAAAATGCGATACCACCGCGTTGTGACTTCGTATTAATCACCTTGTGGTCACGGCGTTCATGTGTCACCAAAAACTTCTTTGATAAAGTTCACCAGGTGCCAGCGATCTTCGGCCGGCATTGCCTGTCGATAAAACGGCATCGCGATACTGCCGTGGCTGATCGTATAAAAGAGCTGACCGTCAGGTTGCAGCTGCACATAGTCGAGGTTTAGTTCCATAGGCTGGGGTACGAACTTTTGCCCTACGGGGCCGTCTCCGCGACCCTGCTCGCCGTGACAGACCAGACAATGCAACTCGTACATTTCCCTGCCCCGAGCAAGAGACTCCGGCGACTTTGGCACAGGATTGACCAGGGTCTTGCCGGCCTCCAACCGGGCTCGAACCAGGTCGATGATGTCTTTCGGTGGTGCGTAGCTGTCTTTGCCGCCCGCCGGCACAGACGTGCCGGTGGTCTCAATTACCGAATCCTGAGGCTTCTGGGAGGGCTGGTCCCGCATGTCCTTGTCCCAGGGCAGCGTCACGCCTGCAGCCGGGATCACCAGGAAGCAAACGACGCACGCCAGATAGCAGATTTGCCGACTCCTCACTCGTCTACCTCCACATGCCGAATCTCGTCGGCTCCGGCATCCCTGATGATGGCTTCCGCCCTCGCAACCTGGTCTGCCTCAGCGCCTTCCACGACGACGACAAAGCGATCGATATTGGCCGATGGCAGGTATGGCTTATCGCGCCATGCAGGCAAACCGGAAACGAAATGAAACCCCAGCAACGTAAACAACACGCCGAACAGAATCGTCATTTCGTACGTGATTATGAGATACGGCGGGATGGTGATAATAGCCCTGCCCCCGGTTGGCAGTATGAACACCAAGGCGGTGCCGGCAGCCATCGCAAACCCGGATATGGCCCCGATGATGGCGCCAGCCAGGGCAAAACGCCTGACCGGCGATTTGCCGAGCCCGAGCACTTCTTGTGCCTCTTCGAGTGGCAGTGGTGACAATAACGAAATATTGTCGAATCCCGATGATTTGAGATTTTCTGCAGCGCTAATAAAATCCTCCTCATACATGAAGGTTCCCATGATAGCCATCAGGCATCCCTCCTGAGGGGCTTGAGCGTTTCCTTGACCTCATAAATCGATATAGCCGGCACCCATTTGATGAAGATCAGGAATAAGGTCGTGAAGATTGCGAACGAGCCGATCGTTATCGAAATCTCGACAAAGCTCGGGACATAATAACCAAAGGCGTCCGGCAGGAATTTTCGCGGCTGTGACGTGGCTACGATAATGAATCTTTCGGTGAGCATACCGATGTTGATCAACACAGAGATTACGAGCATCTTGTTCCAGGACCAGCGAATCTTCTTGAAAAGCATCAACAAGGGAACGAAGGCGCAAAACAGAATCATCTCCCAGTAGAGAGGTGCATAGAATCCAGTTAGCCTGAACATCAGCGCCTCGACTTCAAACGATGTGCCACCGTACCAGGTGCTGAAAAGCTCGAGAATGTTGATGTAACTCCAGATCAGCGACAATGTGATCAGGAGCTTGCCGAGACTGTCGAGATGCACCTGACCGATGTACTTCTCGAAATTGAGAAACCTCCGCAGACAGTACATCACGGTCACGATGCCCGCCGTACCCGAATAAATGGCACCGCAAACGAAATAGGGAGCGAAAATCGTGTGGTGAAACCCGGGCACGGCTGAAAGTGCGAAGTCCCAGGACACGATGCTGTGCACCGAGACTGCGAGGGGAACGACGAAAATCGCAAAAAAAGTGTAGGCCCATCCAAGCGTATGCCATTCTCTTGCCGTGCCGCGCCAGCCGAAGGAAAAGATTGTATACAGCCGGCGACGCAGGCCGGTGCTGGCATCCCGAACAGCAGCGAAATCCGGCACCGATCCCATGTAGATGAATATGGAGCTGGCCGTGAGGTAGGTCGTGATGGCCATGACGTCAAACATCAGAGGCGATCGAAAGTTCGGCCACAAGCCCATCTGATTGGGAATCGGGAAACTCCAGTGTACGAACCACACGCGGCCCACGTGTACCATGACAAACAATGCCGCGGTCATCAGCGAGAACAGCGTCATGGCCTCTGCACTGCGATAAATCGCCTTGCGCCATGGACTGTTGGTGAGATGCAGTACCGCGGACAGCAAGGTTCCGGAGTGACTCAATCCGATCCAGAAAATGAAGTTCGAAAGATAGGTACCCCAGACTGCATTTCGATTCATGCCGGCGGCACCCACACCGACGAACAGCTGATAGATCCAGGGCATAAAGAAGAAGATTCCGGCGACGCTCATCGACGTGCCCAACAACATCCAGTATCTCGGACCGGTCTCCAGCATTGTGGAGAGAATGTCCTTGTTGACGTCCGCGTAACTTGGCTGTCCGTGATCAAACATCGATTATGTTTCTTCCTGGTTCAAGAATGCACCTTCGACAAATAGACGATCGACGGCGTCGTATTTAGTTCTTCTAAAACTTTGTAGCCCCTGGGGTTTTTCATCATCTTCGACACTTTTGCTTGCGGGTCATTGCTATCTCCAAAAACCAGGGCCTCGGTCGGACAACTCTGAACACAGGCCGGGGCGACTTCGCCATCACGAACCCGGCGCCGATCATCATCCTTTGCGTTGTCTTTGGCGATGCGTATGCGCTGGATGCAAAAAGTGCATTTTTCCATGACACCTTTCTCGCGCACGCTGACATCCGGATTCAGCTGCTGCTCCAGCGGTTCGTCCCAGGTGTAGGTAAACCAGTTGAAGTAGCGAACCTCGTAAGGGCAGTAAACGGCGCAGGTCCGAGTGCCGATGCAGCGGTTATAAATTTGCGTATTCAGTCCGTCCTGGTTGTGATAGGTCGCATACACGGGGCACGCGGTTTCACAAGGCGCATCGTCGCATTGCTGACAGAGCATTGGGATAAAGCCCATCTTAATATCGGGATACTCGCCTTCCCAGTAGCGCTCTATACGTATCCATTTGATTTCCCGGCTCTGGGCGTAGCGTTCTTCGCCGACAATGGGAAGATTGTTTTCAGCCTGGCAGGCGACCACGCAGGCCTCACAACCCGTGCAGCGATCCAAATCGATCGTCATTGTCCAGTGGTAATCGAATTTCTCGTAATAACCGGGTTTACGGTATTCCCTGAGTTTTTCAACGAATGTACTCACCACCGCTCCTTAACATTACGCATGATCGTTCCCGGGCCCCAAAATTTGACGGCCGAGGGTTCGGGTTACGCCATCCGTCTTGACGATCTGCAGGTTTTCACCCGTGTTTTTAATTTTTACTCGCGTGGCTGCCCACGCCAGATCACCGGCCCGATCGTCCATAAGCGTCGCGACAATATGAATCGGATTGACACCCCGATCCCTGGCATAACGACCGTAAGCTGCGTGGCCCTGACCGATAGGCATTGCCACTACGCCAGGCTTGATCGCCGGGAAAATGAGCGCCGGAACGCGAATGCTTCCGGCCGCAGACTCGACCTCCAAAACGTCTCCTTCCCTGATGCCCAACTCGTCGGCTGTCACCGGGTTTAGCTCCGCCCAGGAGCCGTACACGACACTGGTCATCGGATCGGGTAATTCCTGCAACCACGGCAAATTAGCTCCCCTGCCATCCAGAAAAGTTGCCGTCAGATACGGATGCAGCACCAGCGGATACGCACTCGAATCGCCGGCAAACTCTGACACCGGATCTGAAATCGAAGCAATCATCGATGAGCTCGAAGGCAGGGCCTGGTCACCGGCGGCGGCACCGGGTTGCCCCCACACGCCGGCTTCGAGTGCGGCCCGCCAGAATTCCTCGAACTCCTGATCAGCCGCCTCTGTGCCACGCGCTTCATATTCTTCGCGCCAGCGTTCCTTGATGAATTCTTCCATCGTCGCCCAGTGCATTGACACTGGAAGCTCACCGCCAATCTGCCGGGCCAGGGACAGCACGATGTCGCCGGTGGGGAGCGTGTCGTACAGCGTTGCCACGACGGGCTGGGATATCGACGCGATAGGGAAGCCGACACCGGGATCCGGCACATCGTCGCCCCAGGACTCCAGGTAGGTGCTGGTGGGAAGGATGAAATCCGCCATTTCCGTCGTCTCATCCCTGAAACTCGATAGCGCGACGATCAGTGGAACATTTTTCATCGCTTGCCGGAACCCGACGTTTGCGGGCAGGGCGAACACGGGATTGGTG
>Ga0255058_10001211_pt1 | contig 14669 bp, 14 predicted proteins | sample Cases_109_9_MG_FD_188637 | JGI IMG/M metagenome (GOLD analysis project Ga0255058, IMG submission 188637) | Seawater microbial communities from Amundsen Gulf, Northwest Territories, Canada - Cases_109_9 | ecosystem: Environmental > Aquatic > Marine > Gulf | place: Canada: Northwest Territories... | reverse complement strand
CCCGGCCTTGCTGAGTCAGGAGGGGCGCTACGGGCTCGGCGCGCAGGCCGGCGAGGCTCGCCTACGCGAGGTACTGACTCCTTCGGGTTTCGGCATAGTGCGACGCGCTGCCGAGACTCCGTTCAACTTGATCCTCGAGGCGCGGCCTTGAGGCACATTCCGTTGATCACTCACTTTCGACATATCGGAGCAAACCCACTATGACCACTCTCAAGAACAGCCCCCGCATCACCAACGGTGTCAACGTCACCGCCCTGGGCCAGATCGTTACCACCATCCAGCAGCAGCCCGAGTTGGGCGCGTCGATGTTCCGTTCCGCGAGCCGCTGGGACGACGACCGCCGCGTGACCACAACCGTCGACGATTTCGCCGTCTGCGGTGGCGAGCTAACCCGGCCGCATCCGCACCGGATCGACACCGATGTGCCGACGACGATGACCGGCACCGACCGCGGCCCCACGCCGACCGAACTGTCGCTGGGGGCGCTCGGCGCCTGCGTCGCCACCACGCTGGTCACTCACGCGGCGTTCAAGGACATCCACCTGGACTCGCTGCAGGTGAAGGTCGAAGGCGACATCGACCTGCGCGGGTTCTTGGGCATCAGTGACGAGGTCCAGGTCGGCTGTCACAAGGTCCGCATCGACATCCAGATCGAGGCCGCCCTGCCCGAAGCCCAGCTGAGGGAGTTCGTGGTCTCAGCGAACCGCTTCGCGCCGGTGCTCGACCTGTACCGCCGCGGCACTGAGGTCGAGATCGCCATCAACTCACCGACCGCGAGCTGAAGCGCAGAGCGAACGCGGCCGTGGGGGCAGTCGGGTAGGCCGGGGAGATCGCTCTCTCCGGCCCCCCACAGATCCGGACGTTCTGCATCGTCAAGGAGATCCGCGCACGGATTGGTATTTCGCGGTTCAATTCACGGACAAAGCTTGGAACGAACTGAAGCTTCCGATGCTCGACGGCCTGTATCTCCTAAACATGCTGCGTACAGCGGAAGAGGAACGTGTAACAGGCAGTGAACACCCACCGAGTTCGTGGTGAATGGCAGCGAACTAGCACAGTTCTGACACATTCCAGTCGATTCCCGGCAACTGCACAACTGGGGCAGTCTCTCTAACCCACTGAAAACAAATGGTGCCGGAGACAGGACTCGAACCTGTACGGGGTCGCCCCCAGAGGATTTTAAGTCCCCTGGCCTCGACCCAATCGAATGAAGTGATATCTCGCAGGAGGCGTCGGGACACCTTTCCCGCCGCTTTCCACTATCTCTCCACGACTGGGGAGGACTCTTGGGGACTCCAGGGGACTCACGGGGACAACGAGTTAGCCCGCAACTCGTTGCCCCTCTTCGATTTGGTTACGAAAGTCGCGCATCGCAGGGTTTTTCGAAAACAAGGGACGCGGGTTCGATTCCCGCCGCCTCCACCAAAGTCTTCCCCGAAGTCTCTTTCTTGTAAAGAGATAGGGACGTGCACGGCGCGAGAGAGCCTTCCCGCGTCCTGCGTGCTTCGATCGTGCAGTAATCGGGGCTTTAGCCATGAGGCAAGGGCCCGTCTCCAGAATGTCTCCAAGTTCTCCCCCGTCCACCGGTCGTCAGTTGACCCGTTATACTCGCCAGGATGGTGATCGAGCCCGGACAGCACCTGCTCCACTACCGTCTGATCGAGAAGATCGGTAAGGGCGGGATGGGCGTCGTCTGGAAGGCCGAGGACACGAAGCTCCACCGCGACGTTGCGCTGAAGGTCTTGCCGAACGAGGTGGCCAGCGATCCTGAGCGGCGCAAGCGCTTCGAGCGCGAGGCGCAGACGGTCGCATCTCTCAACCACCCCAACATCGTCACCGTGCATTCCGTCGAAGAAGCGGACGGGACGCACTTCATCACCATGGAGCGCGTGGAGGGAGACACCCTCTCCGGCCTCGTGCCCAAGGACGGCCTGCGGCTGGCCCGTTTCTTCGAGCTAGCAGCAGCCATGGCCGATGCGGTCGCTGCGGCGCACCAGCGCGGCATCACGCACCGCGACTTGAAGCCGGACAACATCATGGTCACAGCAGAGGGCCGACTGAAGATCCTCGACTTCGGTCTGGCGAAGCTGAGGGAAGAGGCACATGGCTTGCGCCCCGACTCGCAGCTCGCCACTGCTACGGCGACGGAGCCTGGGCGCGTCCTCGGCACCGTGGCCTACATGTCTCCTGAGCAGGCCCAGGGCAAACCGGTTGATCATCGCGCGGACATCTTTTCGCTCGGCGTTGTGCTGTACGAGATGGCCACGGGACGTCGACCGTTCACCGGGGACACCTCGGTCTCGGTCCTGTCGTCGGTCCTGCGCGATACGCCGCCCTCGGTCACCGACGTCAAGCCCGGACTCCCGCGCCATCTGGGGCGAATTGTGCGGCGCTGCCTGCACAAGGACCCCGAGCGCCGCTACCACAGCGCCAAGGACCTGCGGAACGACTTGGAAGAGTTGAAAGGAGAGATAGACTCCGGACAGCTCGAGCTTTCCGCGAGCGCACCGTCGAGGCGTTCGCGTCTCAGGCTTATTCTCGTCGCGGGAGTCGGAACGATCGCGCTGGCCGTCGTCGCCTACTCGGTCTTCTTTTTTATGTCTCGGGGCGATCGACCCGCCGAGGCGTTGAAGATCAAGCCGCTCACCGGGGCTCAGGGCTTTCACGGACACCCAACCTGGTCACCGGACGGTAGCTTCATGGCGTTCGTGCGGAATGAGTCGGGGTACATGCGCATCTTCGTTCAGGCCACCGGAGGCGGCGAGCCGGTCCTACTGACCCGACAGCCGGGAGACCATAGTGCTCCGCGCTGGTCTCCGGACGGTCGGCAGATCGCCTTCGTCTCCGCACGCAAGGGGCACGTCGGGATCTACCTGATCCCCCCGCTCGAGGGGCAGGAGCGCCTGCTCGTGCAGACCCTGGGCAATACGGAGATGGGCAGACTGCTCGCCGCCACGCCCTGGTCTCCCGACAGTCGTGAGCTGCTGTTCACGCGCCCGGACGGGATCGGGAAGATTAACGTCGCGACGGGCGAGGAGAGCCATCTAACAGGAACCGGTGGGCCGGAGATTCTCGATCAAAACGCCGCCTGGTCGTTTGACGGGAAGACGGTCGTTTTCGAACGACACGTAACGGAGGAGGCTGGATTGTGGCTCATCCCCGCCACGGGTGGCGAGCCGCGCCTTCTGCTGGACGACGGAGTGCAGCCAGCCTGGACGCCGGACGATCGCCGGGTCGTTTTCAGCTCGAGTCGGACCGGTTCGGAGAACCTCTGGGAGATCGAGATCGAGTCCGGACGCCTGCGGCAGCTGACCGTCGGAGCGGGGAACGACAGCGATGCCGTCGTTGCCAGAAACGGACGGCTGGCCTTTCACCAGTGGAGCGAGGAAGCGGACCTGTGGGTCAGCCAAGTGGAGGACGGCAGTGCTCGGCGGCTCACCTCCCACACGAGCGGCAGCTACAACCCCCGCTATTCTCCGGATGGAAAGCACATCGCTTACCAGTCGGGACGCACCGGAAACTGGGCAATCTGGCAGCTCGACCTCGATTCCGGAGCGGAGCGGCAGCTCACATTCCACGAGGCGTGGGAGGGGGGCGCAGAGTGGTCCCCCGACGGCAAGAGAATCGCGTTCATCTCCCAGCGCGACGGCGCGGATCGGCTATGGGTCCTGGATCTCAGCGTCGGCTCGCCGCGACGACTCACCGCCGAGGTACTCCTCCAGACACGGCCAAAGTGGTCTCCCGACGGAAGCCTCATTGCCTACCACGTCTTGAGAGACGGACGTCAGGTGATCCGGGCCGTGGAACCGGATGGAGCCAACGCTCACGACGTCATCGCCGACATCTCCGAGGCAGGGGTCGATGAGGGCGAGTTCGGCTGGTATCGCGACAACCAGCACATCATCTATTCCCGCTCTCCGCTCGAGCCGAACGACCTGAGCGGACTTGAGATGGTCGTGAGGAATCTGGACACGGGCCGTGAAGCTGTGCTGTACCGTGGGCCGCACGCCGAGACGATCTTCGCCCCCGACGGTCGCGCAGTTGCCTTTTGCGCCGACTCACACTTCCGCCAGGACATCTACGTCCTGCGTTTGGAACCGCCGAACGCCCCCGACGGCTTGCCCACACCCGTCGGCGAGCCGGTCCGCATCACCGATGCGCAGGGTCAGTGGCATGTGCATCTCGGCGGCTGGTCGCCGGACAGCAAGGAGATCGCGTACGCCCACTGCGCACCCCAGGGCGACATCTTGGTCATTGAGAACTACCGCTAACGGGGCGACCGCACGGCGGCGCGTTAAAGGTCAGTGGCTGTAAATATCCTTTCAGCGAAGAAACGCAGCAGACCCATCTTGAAGGATGTTCAGCACGCATTGTTTGGTTGCCTCGATGACTGGGTTCGCCACATCGCTCGTGTGGAAGACTGGTATGTGGACTTCACCGCGCGCCAGTTCGACCTGAAAGCGGATTGCCCGGTAATCGCCAACGACCTCTCCCCGTTTCTTCGCGAGTGGGGCCGCGCCGTCGAACCCTTACGCGTGAGTTCGCCTTCCGCATAGAAATGCGAACTGCGCCCCCTCCGCCTCCTCCCAGCCCAGAGCCCGGCACGAATCGACCAGGCGTCGGGACACCGTTCCCGCCGCTTTCCACTATCTCTCCACGACTGGGGAGGACTCCTGGGGACTCCAGGGGACTCACGGGGACAACGAGTTAGATTCCAACTCGTTGCCCCACAGCGATTTGATCACGAAAGTCGCTCGCCGCCGCTGTTTCTCGGAAAAGGCGGGACAGGGTTCGATTCCCGCCGCCTCCACCATTGAACCCGAGTCGCATCCATTGACTCGTGTTCTCTGTTCCCGAAGAGCAGAGGGCCCCATAGGAAGTGAGCCTGGTTCGCCGAAACGAAGATACAATCGCACTCAAGTGGCCCGGCGATGGAGCCGGTGAGGGTCAAATTGGGAAATGTCAGTCTACGGCTTCACGGAGGACTACCATGGCTGATGCGCACACCCTTATCGATCGCAACCTCGAGTTCGCAAACAGCTTCAACCAGGGGGACCTGACCCTGCTGCCGCGCCTGTCGACACTGGTGCTGACCTGTCTCGACGCTCGGGTCGACCCGGCGCACCTTTTCGGTCTCGAGCTGGGCGACGCCGTCGTGATGCGCAACATCGGTGGGCGAGTCACCGACGAGGTCATCGAGCAAATCGCGATTCTCCGGGGGTTGGCCATCGTCGCCGGCGGGGGTGCCTTTGAGGTAGCCGTCGTCCATCACGCCGATTGTGGAGCCAGTCGCTTCGCCAACCCTCAGGTTAGACAGAAGATTGGCCAAGCCGCCGGGACCGGCGAGGCAGCGATCGAAAGGCTTGCCATCACCGACCCGCGGATCAGCGTGACCGAGGACCTCGACCGGCTCCGAGCCGCGCCGACTCTACCCGACGAACTCGTCGTTGCTGGCTACGTCTATGACGTCACCGACGGACGCGTGCGCGAAATCATCGCACCGGCCTCGCTACGTTAGTCGCCGTGGGAGGCCAAGAGCGCGTGTTGGATTCGATCAAGCTCGAGCCGGTCGATGCGCTTACGGTCCAGATCCTAATGGACAACGTCACGGATCCGCTGCTTATGGACGCCGGGCCGGTCAAGCGTGCGAACTTCTTCAACATGGCATCGGGGCCCCGCGTGCCGGCAGCGGTGCTCACCGGCGTCGAGGCTCCCGCCCAGCTCGTGGCCGAGCATGGTTTCTCGGCGCTCGTCACCGTCACCAAGGCTGACCGTGAGCACCGGATTCTCTTCGATGCGGGGGTAAGCCCGTACGGCGTCGTCGAGAACATGCACCGACTCGAGATCCCGCTCGGCGACGTCGAACTGATCGTTCTAAGCCATGGCCACTGGGATCACGTCACGGGCATGGAGGGGATCGCCAAGGAACTCGGCCGAACGAACGTGCCCGTCTTCATCCATCCCGAGTTCTGGAGCAGGCGCCGGATCGCGTTCCCCGGCATCGACCCACTGGAGCTACCGTCACCGAGCCGCTCAGCGCTGGAGGGCGTCGGGTTTGAGATCGTCGAGCAGCGTCATCCGTCCTTCCTGCTTGATGGCTCGGTGCTCATTACCGGCGAGGTCGATCGGACGACCAAGTTCGAGGTCGGCTTCCCCGGCCATGAGGCGCATCGCGACGGCGCGTGGCAGGCCGACCCTTTGATCCTCGACGACCAAGCGATCGTGCTGAACCTCCGCGACCGAGGCCTCGTCGTGATCAGCGGCTGCGGGCACGCCGGGATCGTGAACACCGTCCGCTACGCACTCAAACTGACCGGGGAGCGGCGCGTCTGCGCGATCATCGGCGGCTTCCACCTGAGCGGCCCGATGTTCGAGCCGATCATCGATTCGACGATCGACGGGCTCGTCGCCCTCTCCCCGTCCTTGTTGGTTCCAGCCCACTGCACGGGCTGGAAGGCTATGCAACGCCTTGCGATCCGGTTCCCCGACGCGTTCGTCCAGAGCGTTGTGGGAAGCCGCATCCAGCTTGACCCAAATCCTGACCCGTCCTAGGAGCTCAGTCATGATGACCAAACCGCTAAAGTTTGATGTGAATAGGGAGCTTTATCCGTTCGAGCACAAGTTCCTGGAACTCGGAAATGGCATCGACATGCACTATGTGGACGAGGGAAATGGGGAGACCCTGCTCATGCTGCACGGCAACCCCTCGTGGTCATTCCTGTACCGCAAGCTGATCCTGAGATTGCGAGACACTTTCCGCTGTATCGCGCCGGACTACCCAGGATTTGGTCTGACCGAGGCGCCACCTGGATATCAATTTACACCACGCGAACACAGCGACAATATTGAGAAGTTCGTTGACAAGCTCGGCATCAAAGATCTGACTCTCGTCGTTCAGGATTGGGGCGGACCGGTGGGACTCGGACTTGCCGGGCGACGACCCGAGCTTGTGAAGCGGGTTATTGCCGGAAATACATTCGCGTGGCAGATAGGGGGAGAGCGGAGGAACAGAATCTTCAGCTGGGTGATGGGGGGTCCCATCGGTAGAACAATGGCCTACTCGTTCAATGGCGTAGCGAGATTTTTCTTTAGGAGGGGCCTGGTTCACAGACCGGAAAAGGAAGTGATGCGAATGTACCTCGCGCCGTTCAAAGACCGCAAGAACCGCAGGCAGACCTCCATCTCGCCTCGGTTACTGATCAAGGCCGCGGATTACCTCGACGAGGTAGAGGTCGGCTTGGACCACATCAAGGATAGACCCGTGCTCTTGACTTGGGGTACGAAGGACTTTGCGTTTCGCGATGCTGACCGTCAACATTTTGAGCGAGTATTTGCGAATCACAAGACCGTCCTCTTGGAAGCAAGCCACTTCTGGCAAGAGGATGCAGCCGACGAGGCATCAGAGGCAATCATCCAATGGGATTCAACATAGAGGAGAAAGAGGATGGCGAAACGGTTCTTCTTTGCAACGGTTCTGGTGCTTGTGAGCGTGGTGTGCGCTGCCTCGGGCGCCGCTCTTGAAGTGAAGGGGGAGGTCCTGGACAAACGCATGTCAGATTTACAAACCTTACTAAAACGTAACCAACAATTTGCCAGTGAATACGAAGGCGGCCTGAACATATTGCCCAAATTCTTCACCTTAGTCCTCTCCTGCGTCGACGCCAGAATAGACCCGGCCCACTTCCTCGGTTTGGAGTTGGGGGACGCGCTGGTTTTTCGTAACGCCGGTGGGCGCGTCACCGATGACTTAGAGCTGGACCTGGGCGTTTTGTGGATGTTGGGCGCCGGGATGGCCGGCGAAAACTTCCCCGGTCTCTCCCTCGCGGTCGTTCAGCATACCGATTGCGGCTTGGAGCGGCTGGCGAAACCGGAGATGGCCGCCGCCCTCACCAAACGGATGGGGCTGAAGCAAGCGCAAATTGACGGTCTGGTAAACACCGACCACGCTCAACGCATCCGCGAGGATATTGAACGCCTGCGTAAGTCGGCGCTGGTTCCTAAAGGGCTGATCGTTTCCGGTCACATTTACCGTGTCGAAGACGGCACGATTGAAGAAGTGGTCGCGCCTGCGCCCCTGGAAAGGATGTAATCTGAAAACTAGGAATAAGAGGTTACCATCTTGGATCGCACCACGACTGAAACCGTTCGCTACGCTCGCATCAATGATCGCATGAGCCTGCGCTACAAACAGACGGGCTTTGGCGAACCGCTCGTTCTGATGCACACGATCCGCACGCAGCTTGAGTACTTTGACAAGATCGTGCCGATCCTGGCGCAACATTTCACGGTCTACACCGTTGATCTGCCTGGGCATGGTTACTCCTCGATCGATACGCACGCCGCCTACGACGAGCCCTATTTTAGGGCCGTGGTCGTATCCTTCATCGAGAAACTCGATCTCAGAGATGTCACCCTAGTCGGCGAGTCCATTGGCGCCGTACTCGCGCTCACCGCGGCCAGCACTTTGCCTGATCGCGTGAAGGCCGTTGTTGCCTCGAACCCCTACGACTACGACCACCGCTACGGAGACGGCGTGCGGCGCGGGAACCTGTTCGCCAACATCGCGATCGGCAGCTACGCGGTTCCGGTCTTCGGAGCCGTCAATGCGGCCCTTGAGAACAGGCTCTTTCTGCGCTGGGTCTTGAGCGGGGGCTTCTATGACAAACGCAATCTGCCGCGCGACCTGTTATCTGAGTTCGATCGAGTCGGGCGGCGAAGAGGCTACCGCTACGTCGAGCGCAAGACATTTGCCGGCTGGCGGTTATGGAGCGAGGCCCGCGCGCTCTACAAGGGCATCAATGCGCCGGTGACGTTCATTTATGGCGACCATGACTGGTCAACACCCGAGGAGCGCCGGCGCAACGCGGACGAACTGCCAAAGGCGCGCCTGATCACGTTGCAGCAGACGGGCCACTTCGGGGCTCTCGAGCGCCCGCGCCAGATCGCAAACATCATCGTCGGAGCCAGCGAGCACACTGCTGCCGCAACGGCGTAAGGCGCAATGATATGGCTGTAGAAATGCTGGTTGGTCTGAATGTCATAGACGATGAGGCATATCAATTGTATCGTGACGAGATGACCCCAATTCTCTTGAGCTATGGCGGTGGATTTGGCTACGATTTCAAGATTTCTCAGGTTCTCGAGTCCAAGACAGAGGCACTGTAGTACGCCAGCGAATTTGACACGACGACGAGAGGCTCCGGGCCGCTCAACACTACGGGAACGGCGTGAGGAAGCGTCGCGGCAGCCGTGATTCGAACCGCATGCGCTTGCCGGTCGTGGGATGCTCGAGCTCGAGCGCAACGGCGTGTAGGGCAAGGCGCCCGATCGGGCCGGCGCGGTCCTCGCCGTAACGGCGGTCGCCGAGGAGCGGATGGCCGGTCTCCGCGAGGTGCACGCGGATCTGGTGCTTGCGGCCGCTTTTGAGGACGACCTCGAGCAGCGTCGCCGCGGGAGCGCGGCACAGGACCCGCACGTGCGTAATGGCGAGCTTGCCGCGGTGCCGATCGGCTGTGATGTACATGCGCAGCGCCTTGTTCTCCGCGAGATACGACTTCAGGACGTCCTCGTCACGCGGATAGGAGCCGCGTACGACCGCATGATAAGTGCGGCTCGCGGTGCGGTCGTGGAATTGCGCCTGGAGCACCCGCTTCGCCTTCTCGGATTTGGCGAATACGAGGAGGCCGGAGGCGTCGCGATCGAGGCGGTGGACCACGAACACGCGGCCGCCCGGGTGGCGGCGCAGCTCGATATCGAACAGTCGCCGGTAGAGCGTGCGATGGTGCTCGCGGTCGGTGCCGATCGTCAGCAACCCGGCCGGCTTGTCCGCCACGACGATGTCGTCATCGTCGTGCACCACGCGGACGCGACGCATCGCGGGGATCCTGGTTCTACCGGGCTTGCGCGCCTCTTTCTTTCCGGCTTTCATTACACGCACACTTCACAATCCGCGCCACGCGTCGACTATCTCCACCAACGCTTGAACTAGTGCCCCGGGGGCTCGATCGTCCAGCTCTGCAGCGGCTCGCTCGGAACGATGACGTGCGGGTGCGAGGTCGCCAGCTTGCTCGCGATCTCGGCCCGCTCGCGTGACGGGATGTGGCAGGCGATGACGTGGCGAGCCAGCAGGTGCTCCTCGACGAGCGCGCGCCCGCCTCGCTCCACGAAGTACCAGTACGGCACGAGCGCCACGTCCAGCTCGCGCCCGGGGAGGGCGTAGGGCCGGAAGTTCCTTGCCTCGGTGGCGGCGTCGCCGAGGTGCAGCACCCGCTGCCCTCCGACCGTGATGACGTGCCCCAGATTCTGGAGGGATGCAAAGTTCCTGCCGTGGGACAGGCGCAGGAACTCCACGCGCACGCCGTTCCGCTCGACGACGCTCGTCTCACCGGGCTCCGGCAAGTATGCCTCGTGGTTGGACACCCCCTCTTCGTCATCACCGACGACGATCGCGAGCGCCTGGGGCGACGTGGCCAACAGGGTGTCGGGGCTCGCCGCCAGGAAACGCCGGGCCGGCTCGGCCTGGACGTGGTCGGCGTGCTCATGACTGACAAGAGCCAGGTCGATGCCCTCGAAGGGCGTCTCGGCCCCCTCCAGTCGTGCGAGCACCTCGGCGGGCAGGGCGTCGTAGCCCGCATAGGGCACGGACAGGAACGCATCGATGAGCACGGCCTGCTCGCCGCTGCGCAGCAGAAAGCCCTCGTTGGCCAGGGCCACGACGTCCAGCGGCCGGGCGTCACGAGCGGCTCCGACGTCGGCGCTCTCGGTCGCTCCCTTCCCTGGGGGCGGGGCGGTCTGGCCGCAGGCAGAACCGGCAAGCAAGGCCAACAACATGCAGAGGACGTGCATCGTTCGTTTCATGGCTTGCCGATATCATATGCCAGGGCAGGTCTCACCCTCTGTCTCCCCGGTATCGGCGCCTCTGGACCTTGCGGTACGGCTTCGCTCGACCCATCGGCCCGTAGGGGTCCTCAAATCGATTGGAGCGTTCGATTTCTTGAAACTTGCGCTTGTCCGTGACGTAACTAACCAGTAAGTTAATAAACAGGAGGTACAGCAATGCGATTCTCTGGTGATTCAGGCGTGGTGTTGATCTTGGTCTTGATCCTGGTGTGGCTCGTCCCTTCGGTCGGCGTGGCAGCCGATCCGGAAGACGGCGTCGTCGATGACTCGCGGGCCCACTCCCGCTACCTCGAATTTCGCATCTACACGGCGAAGGAAGGCCAGCGCGACCGCTTCCTGAGCTACTTCGAGGAGCAATACCTGGAATCACAGGAAGAAAAGGGCATGCGCATCTGGGGCCAGTTCCGGGATCTGGACGCCGCGAATCACTTCGTCTGGATGCGGGGCTACCGCACGATGGAAGAACGGGCGAGCAGCCTGATGGGTTTCTACATGGGCGCTCACTGGAAGGAAACCAGCCCGCTGGTGGGGGAGATGCTGGCGAGTGCGGAGCACGTGCACTTCCTCGAGCCGGTCACTCCCGGCGAGGCCCTGGACGACCGGCTCGGGCGTTCCTCGGACGGGCACCAGGTCGGCGTGATCGTCGTCCAGCTGTTTCCCGTCGAGCAGCAGGCCGGACCGTTGATCGAGCGGATCCGCGAGACGCTCATCCCCGCCTATCGCAAGGGTGGAGCGACCACCCTGGGGCTGTTCGAGAGCAGCGATGAAGAGAACAATATCCCCCAGCTGCCGTTCATCGAGGATGAGCCGGTCGTCGTCTGGCTGGGGAGCTTCACCGATCGCGCCGCCTTCGAAGCCGCCCGGAAGGGCCTGGACCTCCAGCCGGCGCCTTTCGAGACGTTCGTTCTCGAGCCCGGCCCTCGTTCGCGGCTCTACCATCGAGGAGGCTGATCCGTTGCGGTGGTATCCTGCGTCGGCGTGAGTCCTCGAAACCCCGCGGTGAGCCGCCAGCGCCTGATCGAAACGGCGGCCACCCTGTTCTACCGGCGCGGCATCCAGCGCACGAGCATCGACGAGGTCGTTGCCGAGGCCGGCCTGACCAAGCCGACACTCTACCGGCACTTCCGTTCCAAGGACGAACTCGTCGTGGCCGTCGTGGAGTTCCGCAGCATGAACTGGGTGCGGGCGATCGAGGAGCGGGTCGCCGCGGCCCGCACGCCAAAACGCAGGCTGATGGCCGTTTTCGATTTTCTCGAGGAGTTCATCGGGGCGCGAAATTTCCGGGGCTGCGCACTGGTCAACGCCTCGGTCGAAGTGCTGAACCCGTCGGATGCCGGACGGAAGATCGCCAGCCGTAATAAGCAGCAGAACCGCGAGCGTCTGGAGCAACTGGCCCGGGACGCGGGTCTGCCGAAACCGCAGGCGCTGGCGTCGGCGCTCTCGCTGCTGTTCGAGGGTGCGATCGTGCAGGGGTACGTGGAGAGCGATCCGACCGCCGGCCGGGAGGCACGCCGGGCCGCCGAACAGCTGATCCGTTTGCATCGCTGAGGGGATCAAGACCCTCGGATGGAACTCTTTGGTTTCCACCGTGTCCAGGGATTCCATGGCGTTGCGTAGATGGGATGAAGCGGCTGGCCCCGCTAAACGTGGTGGCTCATCAACATTGGAAGCTTGACACGGGACCCCGCTTCACAGAAGAGTTTGCGTAGAGTAGAACTACCACCGACAGGCGGCGTGCCACTCGCCGGACAAGTTCGTGCCCGGTTCACGGACCTATCCCGGATGCAATCCAATAAATGGACCACGTGGGCTTGGCGAGTGCCCGACGCGTCGTCCCATTCGGCTTTCCGTTATTCTATCCGCACCATGCAGGGACGGAACATCTACTGGCTCATCACGGCTCAGTGGCTGGCGCATTTCGCCGACGAATGGATGTTCGGGCTTCCAGCCTGGTGCACACGGAACTTTGAACCGCTCCCTGGTTCCTTCTGGATCAATATGATGACCGTTTTGACTGTGCCCATGATCATGCTTGGCTGGACGGCGTCGAGACCGTCCGCGGGTTCGGCGATACGTTTGTTCTGCGCCGGTGTCCAAATGCTCTTCTTCAGCAACGCCTTCTTTCATCTGATCACGACGTTCGTTTTCGGGGAATACTCACCCGGGACTGCAACTGGGGTCGTCCTCTTCCTGCCCCTGTCTCTGCTTCTCTGGCGGGTCGTGCTGCGTGAGCCTGAGGTGACCAAGAGCAGCTTCGCGACGGCGTTGGTCGCCGGTTTTGTTTTCCATGGCGTCGTGCTACTGAATCTGCTCGTGGACAAGAGCGGCTGGGTGGCTGGGTGAAGGAACAATGCTGGAACTCGGATTCCCGGCAACCGGGAGTGTCCAGGAGATCCGTGGCGATTTCAGATCGAAGAAAACCAATCAAGCGGAGAACATCATTGTGAGCGAGAAACTTGCCAAAGAGCTGCGCCTACTGAAAGCCTATACAGTCGTTGCAACAATAGTTTGTGCGGCGTTGTTCACTTTGCTATTTGCAGGCGTAAATAGGACGCGGGCATTTGAAGAGATTGATGTTGAACGTATCAATATTGTCGAAAAAACCGGCGAACTAAGAATGGTCATCTCCAATCAAGAACGCCAACATCCCGGCATAGTCAATGGAAAGATCATCGAACGAAAAACGGCGCGTCCACCCGGAATGATTTTCTTCAATCACCTCGGCGATGAAATGGGTGGTTTGATTATGGGTGAAAACGGCGGCGACGGACATTTTGGTTCGCTGACTTTCGATAAGGTACGAGGTGACCAGACGATCGGCTTCCGACACGTGGAAAGCGACGATGGCACCTACACAACCGGTTTGGTGATCTGGCAACAACCGGACATCCCATCCGACGTTGTCCATGCCAAGTACCAGGAAGCGATCAAGCTCGAAGATGAAACCGCGAAGACCGCCGCAATCCAAGCGATGAAAGACAACAACGAACTTACAACCGAACGACTCTTCCTCGGCAAGAACCGCGACAACACGAGCTATCTAGTCCTGTCCGACATCAAGGGCAATCCGCGAATCGTACTGTCGGTCGCGGCTGACGGAACTTCCAAACTAGAGTTCTGGGACGAAACAGGCGAAGCCGTTTACAGCCTGCCCGAATGACTCAAATCGTTTCCAGAGATTCCATCGCGGTGCGGCCTGACACGATGAGCAGACGAACAGCGGCGACCAGTGTCCTGGTCCACCGATTCTTTGTTGCTCTCCCTCTAGTTTTAACCACTGCTGCGCTCGAAGATTGGCAAACACTGCTTGAACTGGTGGGCCCACCTGGACTCGAACCAGGGACCAGATTATGAGGGCAAAACGTCATGGCGCCATTTCAATTTTGTCTTGAGATGGCGCCTATCTTGTTTTCCAGGGTTTCAACCAGTGTCCAGGGATTCCATGGCGTTACGTAGAGTTCGCCCAATCACTGACTCCAAGCGTAGTAAGTTTCCTGATCGAAGCTCGACCTGTGCGGTCGCGACTGCCGATCGTAGACGGAGGAGGTGGCTGCATGCGCCGTATTCAAGTGCTTCTGATGTGCGCCGTCGCAATCGATTGCACCAGCGCGCCGACCGGCCCTTGGCCGGAAGCCGAGACGCGCACCCTGCATCTGACGCCAACGCGATACGAGCTCGATCTCGCTGTCGACTACGAGGCGGAGACGCTAACCGGCCGAGCAAGGATCGAAGTGGAGAATCTGGCGGATACGACGGTCAGCGAGATCCCG
>Ga0255058_10001210_pt1 | contig 14671 bp, 16 predicted proteins | sample Cases_109_9_MG_FD_188637 | JGI IMG/M metagenome (GOLD analysis project Ga0255058, IMG submission 188637) | Seawater microbial communities from Amundsen Gulf, Northwest Territories, Canada - Cases_109_9 | ecosystem: Environmental > Aquatic > Marine > Gulf | place: Canada: Northwest Territories... | reverse complement strand
CAGAGAGCCCGGGATGTAAAGGGGGCGCCAGATGCGAGAGTACATCCTTCGCCGACTACTTCTCGTCGTGCCGATCATGCTGGGCGTTGCGCTCCTGACGTTCTTCTCGTTTCAGTTGATCGCGGGCGACGTTGTCGACTTACTCTGTCCGCTGACGTGCCCAGAAGAGGTGCGTCAGGCGATTCGTGAAGACCTCGGTCTCACGAGGCCTTTGTACGAGCAGTTCGGAGACTGGCTATGGGGTGTGGTGAGGGGCGATCTTGGTGAGTCGCTGGCGACCGAGGTGCCTGTTACCACCGAGCTGGCGCGTCGCCTGCCGGTTACCGGCGAGCTTCTCGTGATGACGATGGCTCTATCGCTGCTTTTCGGAATACCAGCCGGCGTCATTTCCGCTGTAAGGCCCGGCTCGATTATCGACTCAGTGGTTCGTGTGACTAACGTGCTGTGGCTATCGGTGCCTTCGTTTTACCTGGCGATCCTGGTGATCCTCTTCGGATTCGTCTGGTTCGGGTGGTCACCGCCTCAGTTCGGTGCGGGAGGGTACGTATCGTTTTTCGATAATCCCTGGGTCAATCTGCAGCAGTTCCTGTTCCCGGCGATGGTGCTGGCACTTGGATCGGCGGCGATCATTATGCGGCTCGTGCGATCCTCGATGTTGGAGGTGCTGCGCCAGGATTACATTCGTACGGCGTGGGCGAAGGGGCTTCGTGAGCGTGTGGTGGTGTCACGCCACGCGATCAAGAACGCATCAATTCCGGTGGTTACGATCCTTGGCCTGGAGGCGGGAGGGCTGCTCGGCGGGGCGGTGATCATCGAGAGCATCTTTGCGCTGAATGGGGTTGGTAAGTACCTGCTCGAGTCGGTCATATTGCGAGATGTCTTCGTAGTGCAGAGCGTGGTGTTGTTCTTCGCCGCGACCTACGTGATCATCAATCTCGCGGTGGATGTGTCCTACGCGTGGCTCGACCCGCGGATCCGCTACTCTTAGGGCGATTAAGCGACGAGGCGTGTGATGCGTTCGCGGCCGTCTTCGCGTACCGCACCTTCAAGATGTCGCTGAGTTGTCGTCCAACGCCTCGGCGACGACTTCCATGTCCTTGTCGCCGCGTCCTGAGAGACAGACGAGGATGATGTTCTCTTTCGGCAAGGACTTTGCCAACTCGGCGGCGTAGTGGATGGCGTGGGCTGATTCGAGGGCTGGGATGATCCCCTCCGTCTCGCAGAGGAGCGTCAGGCCTTCCAGCGCCTCGCGATCGGTGACCGCGACGTATTCGGCGCGGCCGGAGTCCTTGTAGAAGCTGTGTTCGGGACCGACGCCGGGGTAGTCCAGTCCGGCGGAGATGGAGTGTGTCTCGGTCACTTGTCCAGCATCGTCCTGTAAGAGATAGGACATCGCGCCATGGAGGACGCCGGTGCGCCCCGCGGCGAGAGTCGCGGCATGCTCTCCGGTCGACAGGCCGGCGCCCGCGGCTTCGACGCCGACGAACTTGACGGACTTGTCGCCGAAGAACGGATGGAACGTGCCAATGGCGTTGGAACCGCCTCCCACGCAGGCGACGGCGTAGTCAGGAAGACGGTCTTCGGCTGCCAGGAGTTGTTCACGGGCTTCGCTGCCAATCACCGATTGGAAGTCGCGTACCATTGCCGGATACGGATGCGGGCCAACGACGGAGCCGATAAGGTAGTGGGTGGTGGCGACATTTGTGACCCAGTCTCGGATCGCCTCGTTGATGGCGTCTTTAAGGGTTCGGGAGCCCGAGTTGACGGGCCGCACCTCGGCACCCAGGAGCTTCATCCGAAAGACGTTGAGGGCCTGCCGTCGTACGTCCTCCTCGCCCATGTAGACGACGCACTCTAGCCCGAGCATTGCACAGACGGTTGCGCTGGCGACGCCGTGCTGGCCGGCGCCGGTCTCGGCGACGACCCGTGGCTTGCCCATGCGCTTGACCAGCAGGCCCTGGCCCAGTGCGTTGTTGATCTTGTGGGCGCCGGTATGCGCGAGGTCTTCTCGCTTGAGGTAGATCTTGGCGCCGCCCATGCGCTCCGTCAGTCGCGCGGCGAAATAAAGGGGCGTGGCGCGGCCCGCGTAATTGCGTAGAAGGTCGTCCAGTTCGGAGCGGAACTGCTCGTCCTCCCGCGCTTCGACGTACGTGGACTCAAGCTCCGCGAGGGCCGCCATCAGCGTCTCAGGGACGTACTGCCCGCCGTAGGGGCCGAATCGGCCGTGCTCGTCCGGTAGCTGAATATTGGCGTCAGTCACCGGCTGACTCCGAGGTATTCTTGGCGTTCTGGATGAAGGCCCTAATCTTGTCGGTGTCCTTCTTGCCGTCTGTCTCGATGCCGGATGACACATCGACGGCCCAGGGTGTGACTTGGCTGACGGCTGAACGTACGTTCTCGGGATTGAGCCCGCCCGCGAGGATAGTAGGCCGATCACCAGCGATCTCTGAGGCTACGCTCCAGTTGAGCGTTTGGCCGGTGCCTCCGTAGGTGCCCTCGACATAAGGATCCAGAAGGACGATCGCGCCTTCGTGGAGGTGGTTACGGAGGTCGTCCGCATCCTCTCCTTCGCGGACTTTCATGCACTTGAGCACGGGACGGTTGATGTGCCCTATGACCTCCCACGGTTCGGAGCCGGAAAGTTGAACGAGGTCGAGTCCTACTTCTTCCGCGATGTCATTGATGGTGTCGGCGTCCTGATCAGCGAAGACCCCGACGAGCAGGGGGCGGCGGCGGGCCAACGCGGCCTCGATAGCCTCGCTGGTATGGGGTTTGATCACGTCGCCAGCGGACTTGCCCAGACCCGCCGCGATGCGTTTGGCGTCGCCGATAGTGACCTGGCGGCTGGATGGTGCGAAGACCATGCCGACCAGGTCTGCGCCGAAGGCCGCCGCGGCTCGGGCATGGTTGGCTTCTGAGATACCGCATATTTTGACAAGCGTCATCGCCGTTATCCGATTAGTTCTCTGATCTTCGCAGCTGGATCTGGCGCCGTGACGATCGATTCACCGATGAGGGCCGCGTCTACACCTGCCGCCTCGATCCGCTTCATGTCCTCCCGTGTGTGGATACCGCTCTCGGCGACGATGGTGGCGTTCGGAGGCGCTAGCGGTCGCAGCCGCTCGGTGGTAGCGAGGTCCACTTCGAATGTGCGTAGGTCACGGTTGGTGACACCGATCAGTTCGGCGTCAGAGGCAGTGGCACGCTCCATCTCATTCTCATCGTGGACCTCGACGAGCGCACTCATGCCGAGACCGATGGTGGCAGCGAGTAGTGATTCTAGAAGGGGCTGTTCGAGGACGGCGACGATGAGGAGTACGGCGTCGGCACCGTGGACGCGTGCCTCGATCACCTGGTACTCGTCGAAAACGAAGTCCTTACGTAGCAGCGGCGGTCCATCCGCGAGGGCGCTCCGCACGGCGTGGAGGTCGTCAAGAGATCCTTGGAAGTACTTCGCATCGGTGAGTACTGATATGGCAGAGGCTCCCGCTTCTTTGTACATCGTCGCGAACTCAACCGGATCGAGATCGCGGCGCAGAGGACCTTTCGATGGCGATCCTTTCTTAACCTCTGCGATCAGTGAGATGTCGAGGCCGCGGAGGGAATCAACAAACGATCGTGTGGGTGGGGCGGTGGCTAGACGATCGCGTAGTTCGCCGACCGGGACCGCCGCCTTCGAAGCGGTGAGCTCGTCTCGCTTGTCGGCGACGATCTTGTCGAGGATGGTATCGGTTCTCTGGGTCATAATTCGTCAGTTGGTATCGAAGCTCTGAGTGACGGTAAGAAAGCGGTCTAGTCTCGTGAGCGCTTCGCCAGAGTCGATGGCGGTCTCGGCGGCGCGTGCGCCCTCGTTGAGATCCTTGGCGAGATCTGCGGCGACCAGCGCTCCGGCGGCGTTGAGCACAACGACGTCTCGGAGCGGGCCAGCTTCCCCGCCGAGGATCGCTCGGAGCTTGTCCGCGTTTTCTTGCGGGGTTCCACCTTTGACCGCATCGAGCGGGGCGCTCGAAAGGCCGGCGTCCTCCGGCGAGACCTGATACTCCCGGTTGTCGCCGTTGACCATTTCGAACACGGAAGACGGTCCGCTGATCGAGAGTTCATCGACCCCGCCGTGGCCATGGACGACGAGGACATGTCGGCTGCCGAGTCGACTCAACGCCTGAAGCATCTTCTCCGCAAGATCCGGCCGTGCGACGCCGAGTAGTTGTGATGTGGCGCCCGCCGGGTTTGTGAGCGGTCCGAGGATGTTGAAGATCGTGCGGACACCAAGCTCGCGCCGGACTGGAGCGACGTGCTTCATCGCTGGGTGGAACGATTGCGCGAACATGAACCCGAAACCGGCTTCGTTGATGCATTGCGCAACTTGGCTGGGCGTGAGGTCAATTTTCGCGCCCAAGGCTTCGAGCACATCGGCTGAGCCGCAGCTGCTGGTCATCGCGCGGTTGCCGTGTTTGGCGACACGGCCGCCGGCACCGGCTACGACGAACGCTGCGGCCGTGGAGACGTTGAACGATCCGCTGCCGTCGCCGCCGGTACCGCAGGTGTCGACCAGTGGGCCTTCGACTTCGACTTTGAGGGCATATTCTCGCATCGCGCGCGCCATGCCGGCGATCTCGTCAACTGTCTCGCCTTTCATGCGGAGGCCAATCAGCAGCGCGCTCAGCAGGACAGGGCTCGACTCGCCGGAGAAGATCTCTCGCATAGCGGCGTGAGCCTCTTCTTCGGTGAGATCGCGGCGATCGTTGACGATCGCTTGAACAGCGTGATCGACGGTCATGCGGAAGTGGCCCCCGTGACCGGAGCAGAAGCGGCGTGCGAGATGGTAGCGCTCCTCATGAGTCCAGGAAGTTCCTTAGCAGGTCCTTACCGACGTGGGTCATGATCGATTCGGGGTGGAACTGAATGCCCTCGATGGGATGCTTCTTGTGGCGGATGCCCATTATGACCCCGCTGTCGGATTCGGCAGAGATATCGAGTTCATCGTTTGGGAATCCCTTTTTCTGGATCGAGAGTGAGTGGTAGCGAACAGCCTCGAACGGGTTGGGCAAGCCGGTGAGCGCGCCCTTGCCGTCGTGGTTGATCATCGATGTTTTACCGTGCAAGATCTCGCCGGCGCTGCCAACGGTGCCGCCGAACGCCTCACCGATGCACTCGTGGCCGAGGCAGACACCGAGGAGCGGCTTTCTGCCCGCGAAGTGCTTCACTAGAGGAACGCTTATGCCGGCCTCTTTTGGGGTGCATGGTCCCGGCGAGATTACGATCTTGTCTGGGTCCATTACATCGAGGTCTTCGATGTTTGCCTTGTCGTTGCGCACGACTTCTACCTCCGCGCCAAGTTCGCTCATGTACTGGTAGAGGTTGTAGGTGAAACTGTCGTAGTTGTCTATCAGTAGGATCACTGCTGTACCTCTGGCATAAAAGTGTCGCGATTGACCATCAGTCCGGTGTGAACGGCGCCGGCGTCGCTGCACAGGAACGTCACCATCGGCACGAGGTCGTCTGGTTGGCCGACGGCACCCTGTGAGATCGCTGCCTCGATATCTTCTTCGCTTCGGAGCGCGCGCCAGAACGGTGTGTCTGTCACGCCTGGTCCGATGGCGTTGACGGTGATCCCGTACTTCGCGACCTCAGCGGCTAGCGAGTACCTGAAGTTGATGACGGCAGCCTTGGAAGCGGCGTAAACGGCGGCCTGAGGAAACGCTCGGAGGCCCGCACCGCTGGCGGTGTTCAGGATACGTCCGGACCGTTGCGGGATCATGTGCTTAAGCGCGGCGCGAGAGCAAGCGAACGTGCCCCGGACGTTTACGGCGAAGACGCTGTCCCAATCTTCGTCGGACATGTTCGTCACCCAGCCGCCACGCGCTCGGCCCGCGTTGTTCACGAGGATATCGATTTTCCCGAAACGTGAAACCGCCTCGTCAACCATTAAGTTCACGCTGGCGGTGTCTGAGACGTCACATTGGACAGCGGCGGCTTCACCCGTAAGCTCGCCCGCGACGGTCTCGGCTGACTTACCGTCGAGGTCGGAGACGAGTAGACGGGCGACCTCGGCCGAGAACCCGTGAGCGATGGCTCGGCCGATGCCGATGCCTCCGCCGGTTACGATTGCAACCTTGTCCTTAAGCTGCATCTTGAACCGACGGCTTTCGCGCGCCGAGGATCAACGTCCCGGGCACGGTTGCGTATTTATCGTAGTCGTCCATTTGTCCCCACCCGGTCTCTAGCCAGGCGTTGTCGTCGCTTGGCCGCGGTTCGAGCAAGCGCTCAACCACGAATCCTGCGTTGGTCAGCAGCTCAAACCAGTCAGCGATGGTGCGGTAGTAGGAGCGGAAGCGGACGTCCTCCGCGAGATTGTCCCACGGCCACTCGTGCTCTACATCGAAGTACGGTTTCTCGAATCCGAATGGCGATTCGTCGCGTGTGGACGCATCTGCTGGATGTTGGACGCTGAAAGCGAACACGCCGCCAGTGCGGAGAACGCGATAGGTCTCGGAGAAGCAGAGGTCAGCGCGCTCGACATAATTCAGGGCGTGAACGGAGATAGCGATGTCTACCGATCGTGAGTCGATGACAGCCAAGTCCTCGACCGTACCCCGCACGAGCCGGGTGATCTGGAGCACGTTCTCTGCGAGCAGAAGATCGCGGGCGTGATCGAGTCGTTTGGTTGAGACGTCTACGCCGATGATTTTGGTCGCCCCCATCTTTGAGAGGGCAGCGATATCCTGCCCGCCGCCGCAGCCGAGAACGAGGGCATCGGTGCCTGTCACGTCGCCGAGAAGTCCCAGCTCATCCTCGAAGGGGCAACGGACGCCCCAAGCGAGCCGGTCGGACGGCCAGCCGAGCCGCTCCTGATAGGCCCGTGACACGGCGTCCCATCCTTCCCGAATGTCGGGTTGGTTTCGAATCATGGTCATGGCTAGTACCCCAAACTTCCGCTGTCGACCACACCGTCCTCTTCCATGGATTCCGCTTTATCGATCGCCACTAGCATGCTTCGCGCCTTGTTCAGGCTTTCCTCGAATTCTGCCTCGGGAACGCTATCGAAGACCACACCGCCGCCCGCCTGCACGGTAGCGACGCCGTCCTTCATGACGGCAGTGCGGATTGTTATGCACGTATCCATATTCCCGGAGAAGTCAATATAACCGACGGCGCCGGCGTACGGTCCGCGCCGGTCTGGCTCGAGCTCAGAGATGACCTCCATCGCGCGGATCTTAGGAGCGCCGCTGACGGTGCCCGCGGGGAAGCAGGCTCGCAGGGCATCGTACGTGGTGAGGTCGGAGCGGAGCTTGCCAGTCACCCGTGAGACGAGGTGCATGACGTGAGAGTAGCGCTCCACGACCATGAAGTCACCCACTTCGACGGTTCCTGGCTCGCTGACTCGCCCGATGTCATTGCGCCCAAGATCGACGAGCATCAGGTGCTCCGCGCGCTCCTTCTCGTCGCTGCTCAACTCGCGTTCGAGCGCCTCGTCCTCAGCCTGGTCGCGGCCGCGCGGGCGTGTGCCTGCTATGGGATGGGTCTCGACGACCCCATCCTCGACCCGGACGAGCATCTCCGGCGAGGCGCCGATGATTTGTGAATCCTCCATCGAGAGGTAGTACATGTACGGCGACGGATTTACGGTCCGTAGGGCGCGGTAGACCGAAAGTGGGTGCGCGGTCGTGCGGCGCGATAGGCGCTGCGACGGCACGACTTGGATGAAGTCGCCCGCAACGATGTACTCCTTGCCGCGCTCGACATTCTCGATGTAGCGATCCTTGCCGACGCTCGAGCGAACCTCCTCAACTACGTGAGACGGTGGCTCGACCGGATAAGGCGACGCTGGAAGCGTCTGGCTTAGACGGCGAGACAACTCGTCGATCCTCCAGCAGGCCTGTCTGTAGGAGGTTTCGATGTCGCCATCAAGGCGGCAGTGCGCGACGACTTTGATTGTGTGTTGCAGATGGTCGAATACCAGGAGCGAGTCCACGAACATGAACAGCGACTCGGGGAGGCCGAGGGTGTCTGTTTCGGGGATCTGTACGCGGGGCTCGAAGTGGCGGATGACGTCGTAGGCGAGGAAGCCAACCGCGCCTCCGGTGAATCGAGGTAAGGCGGCGCGTGCCTCGTTGTCACGAGGATGGGAGAGCCGGTATCGAGATAGCTCCTTTTCGACCTCGCGCAGAGGGTCGCTGCCCTCGCTGAGGTCCGCGTAGGGTCCGTTCTTGATCACTCGGTAGGGCTCGGTGCCGATGAAGCTATACCGTGCCAAGCGCTCGCCACCTTCGACGGATTCGAGGAGAAACGAATAGTCACCACGGGCCACCTTGAGGAACGCAGAGACCGGGGTCTCGAGGTCAGCCTGGACGTCCGCAAAGATCGGCGTGAGGTTGCTCTCGCCCTCCGCGGCCATGGCACGGACGGATTCGAGATCGGGCTGATAGTTCATCTGCCAACCTCCACTTTCTGCGCTCCACGGAAATACGTTAGTCCCATCGCTTCCCGCGCTTGCGCAAGCGTACTCTGACACACTGCCCGGGCGCGTGCGGACCCGTCTCGAATGACGTCATCAACGTAGCCCTCGCGGGCCGCGAACTCGGCGCGCTGTTCGCGAATTGGGTCGAGGAAGCGGTTGATGGCCTCGGCGAGCTTGGTCTTGACTTCGACGTCGCCGACTTTCCCGTTGCGATAGCGGTCTTTCAAGTCGTCCACCTCGTCTTTGTTGTCGTTGAATTCGTCGTGGTAGGTGAACACCGGATTGCCCTCGACGGTGCCCGGTATGTCTGCTCGTATCCGCTTGGGGTCGGTGTACATGGACCGCACTTTCACCTCTACTGTTTTGGCGTCGTCGGACAGCAGGATCACGTTGCCGACCGACTTGCTAGCCTTCGCTTGGCCGTCAGTACCTACGAGCACCGGGACAATCGGTGCGTCCGGCTCAGGGAATACTTCGGCGTACGTCTGGTTGAAGCGGCGGGCGATCTCCCGCGTCAGCTCGACGTGCGAAGCTTGGTCCGAGCCCACCGGTACGACGTCTCCTTTCACCATGAGGATGTCGGCGGCCTGCAGGATGGGATACGACAGCAGCGCCATGGACGACGTTTCGAGCTTCAGATCGCGGACCTGATCTTTCAACGTAGGGATCCGTTGGGCTCGCGGCACGCCGACCAGTGGCATGAACAGCCAAAAGAGCTCCAAGACCTCCGGTACCAGCGATTGAAGGTAGATGGTGGTCTTCTCCGGATCAATCCCGACGGACAGGTAGTCTAGGACGACGTCCCGTATATTGTCGCCGATCTCTTCGAGGCCCTTAGTGCGTGTGGTAAGGACGTGAAGGTCGGCCATGAGCACGAAGCACTCGATCTGAGTCTGCAGGTTCACCCGCATCTTCAGCGACCCAATATAGTGTCCGAGATGAAGCGGACCCGTCGGGCGATCGCCCGTTAGCATTCGCTTCCAGGTGGGTTTCAGTTTGGAATCAGTCATGTGATGTTCCTACGGTAGCGTCGGCTGGCGGTTGGTGGTTCGAGATGAGTCAGACCCAAGGACTCCGACGGTGATGTTCGATTATCGCCTGACTACTCATCGTCCCAACCTCCGGTGCACCGAAAATCAAAAACCCCCTCGCCCTAGGGGCGAGGGGTCTCGCGGTGCCACCCTTGTTCGTCCCTCTGGAAGAAGGACATCTCGTTAAAGGCACGTCCTCTGGAGGGGGAGATGCCCTGGGCCTGTAACGGTGCCCTTTCCGGCTCAGGCTACTGGCTCTCGCGTTCGCCCTGCGGCTCCTGGGCCCATTCACTCGCAGCGCTGGCACCGGGTTTCCACCTGCCCCCGGCTCTCTAGACCTCGCTTCGCGGGTTACTATTCCCATTCGCAGCCGTTCAATTTGATTGTGCAGGAAGTGTAGCAGTCGTTTCGAGAAGCCGTCAAGAACGCCCGCTCCTATGGATCGATGGAGATGGGTTGTCGTCCGTCCCTCCCTCGTTCGCGATCGAGAATCTGCTCGATCTCATTGGCGCAGCGGTCGAGGCCATCGTTGACGACAGTGTGGTCGAACTCGGGTGCGGTTGCCAGTTCCTCGGCTGCGATCCGGAGGCGCATGTCCATCTGCTCCTCGGAGTCGGCGGCGCGGTCGCTAAGGCGGCGTTCGAGCTCTTGCGATGACGGGGGCGCGATGAAGATGGTGATCGCACCTGGCGCGATCGACTTGATGTGTCGAGCGCCCTGGATATCGGTGCGCATGATCACGTCTTGTCCTGCCGCGAGGGCAAGACGGATCGGTTGCTTTGGGACGCCCTTTTCCTGGCCGTACACCATGGCGTGCTCGAGAAGTTCATCGCGGTCGACCATGCCTGCGAATTCGCTCTTGGACACGAAGTAGTAGTCGACTTCATGGAACTCGCCGGTGCGAGGTTCGCGTGTCGTCGCGGTAATCGTGAAGTGGTATGGTCGGTCGCGCTGTTTGAGGACGTTGAGGACGGAATCTTTACCGGCGCCGGATGGTCCCGTGAGAACCACGAGTAGCGGGCCGGGGTCGCTCATCTAGTCGCTCTGGGCCTGCGCGACCTTCCCAGCACGGGCTGCCGAAACGCGCCCAGCCAGTGCCTCTGGAGTGATGGCGACGAGGAGAATGTTCCCGGACTCCGTGAACACTGCCGCCTTCGTGCGGCGGCCGCTGGTGACGTCGATAATCGCACCGCGCTTCTTCCCCTCGCGGATCATTCGCTGGATCGGTGCTGAGTTGGGCGTGACGATCGCTAGCACTTTGTTCATCGCGACGAAGTTGCCGAAACCAACATGGACCAGGTCCGCTCCTGAGCTCTGATTCTCCGCCATTCGTCCCTCCTTCTCATCCTCCTCCGATAGCGCCGCGTGGCTTTGGCTTAAGGGCCTATCTTCGGGTTAGTTGTGCGTAATCTTGCCAGAACCTCGGATATGATACCGCAACGGCCTCGGCGGCGCGAATGATAGTCTGCCCGTCAGCAACGGCCCCGGCGGCGCCGAGCATCATGGCGATCCGGTGGTCTCGGTGCGACGATACGGTGGCTGCTCCCAACGGCGTTGGCCCGCGGACCACTAGTCCGTCCGGACGTTCTTCGATGTCTGCGCCCATCCTCCGCAGCTCCGTGGCGGTCGTCTTGATGCGGTCGGATTCCTTGAGCCGAAGCTCGGAGGCTTCCGTGATTACCGTTTCGCCCTCAGCGAAGCATGCTGCGAGGGCGATTAGCGGTAGCTCATCGATCGCTCGGGGAACGAGATTCCCGCCGATGGCCGTGCCGTTGAGCTTCGAGGAGCGGACGACGATGTCGGCGACGGGCTCAGCGCCCCAGGTACGCTCTTCCTCGAGTTGCAGGTCAGCACCCATTGCTTGCAGCGCGTCGATAATGCCGGTTCTAGTTGGATTAACGCAGACGCCCTCAAGTCTGATTTCGGCGTCCAGGTGAATCGCTCCGAGGACGAGCCAGGGGGCGGCTGACGAAATGTCTCCCGGTACCCGGAGCGATAGACTCGAAAGATCCCGCTGTGAGGGACGAATCGTGATCCGAGGTCCGTCGCCGAAGCTGATGTCGGCTCCCATCGCCTGAAGCATCCGTTCCGTGTGATCGCGCGTCGTCGCTGGCTCTGTGACTGACGTTTCGCCGTCGGCGTAGAGACCAGCCACAAGGAGTGCGGTCTTGACCTGGGCTGAAGCGACGGGCATCTCGTAGCTCATGCCTTTCAAACCACCGCCCGAGATGGAGATTGGGGCCTTCGTGCATCCTTCGCGTGCCGCAATGTTCGCGCCCATCTGAGTGAGTGGCTCTATCACGCGTCCCATCGGTCGGCTACGAATTGACGCGTCACCGGTGAGGACGGAATGGAACGGCTGCCCGGCGAGCAGACCGGTGAGAATGCGGATTGTCGTACCTGAGTTCCCACAGCTGAGAACCGTACTTGGCTCGGCAAGGCCGTGGCCACCGACACCTTTGATCTTTAGGGTCCCTTGTTCGTCCAGAGATGAGCTGACGCCGAGCGCTTGGAGGCAGCGTAGTGTCGATTTGCAGTCGGCGCCTTGCTGAAATCCTTCAACTATCGCCTGGCCTGATGAGATAGCGTTGAAGATGGCAGCGCGGTGTGAAATTGATTTGTCGCCCGGCGGCGTTATGGTGCCACGTAACTGAGTGGCGGGCATGACGGCTTGTTCCATTCTCCAGTTAGGTCTTGTCGTTGTCGTCCGGGCCCTTGCTGGCCTCGCCGCGCTCCGCTTCGAGCTTTTCGAGGTCACGCCGGACGCCTTCGGCGATCCGGTCGCCGAACGAAGAGCGACGCTCCCCCTTTTCGTCGGGTTTGTCTCGTGGCTGCCGTTTGTCGGTCGAGCGTTCGGACGCTTCGATATCTTTTTGGGCTCGCCGGACTTTGTCAGCCACCATCCCACCGACGAGCATATCGAGCATGATGCCCCGTGAGTCGTCTTGGCCGGGCATGCTCGATTCGGCAGTTCGACGAGGCGGATCTAGCAGGAATGAGTCCCGCTCGATTTGAGTGCGAGCGAAGGTGTCGAGGAGTTCGGCGTCGTTCGCGTCCTCGAGGAGCTTGCGGAAGCGGCCGAGTTCACCCTCCATCCGTTCGAGCCAATGGATGATGGCCTCGCGGTTGGTCGTCCAGATGTCGTGACTCATGGTTGGGTCGGTCGAGGCCAGCCGCGTGGTATCTGTAAACCCGGATGATGCCATCTGAGCCATGTCTTCCCAGGACGGACTCGTGCGCATCAAGTTGAAGAGCGCCGTGGCCATCATCAGCGGCAGATGACTGATCGCGGCAGCGTACTGATCGTGCTCGGCGGGATCGATAAAAATCGGGTTGGCGCCAACCGACTCGGCGAGGCCCAGGATCGTCTTAACAGAGGATTCCGATGCAGATACGGAAGGGCAGACGCAGTACGCGCGGCCCTGGAAAAGGGCTCCATCGGCGACATCGATGCCTTGCTTCTCCTTGCCGGCCATTGGGTGCCCGGCGATGAAGTTCACGTGGTCCGGGAGCAGCTCGTCCGCCCATTTGAGGACATCCGCTTTTGTGCTGGCGGTGTCGGTGACGATGGCACCGACTGCCAGGTCCGGTGCGATCTGGTCCATCACCTCTCGCATGGCCAGCACCGGTGTCGCGATGATGACCAAGGACGCGCCTCTTACGGCGCGTGGGAGGTTGTGCTCGGCTTTGTCTATGGCCCCGCGCTTCTTGGCCTGATTCGCGGTGCCTCGATCGCGGTCGTGCCCGACGATCTCGACGCCCGGAAAGTTGGTGGCCTTCAGAGCAAGCCCGAGGGAACCACCGATGAGACCGGTGCCGATGATCGTGATCCGCTTGAGGTCAGAGTCAGCCATTTTCGTTCGCCGCTTTCAGTATAAGCTGGTTATGAGTCATCGTCGGCGGTACGCAACTGGACGTGTGGCTGGCCGTTCTGAGAACGGTCTTCATGATCCCGGATCAACTTCACTACTTGTGCCGATGCGCCCATCGATTCTGCGAACCCAGCCCCTACCTCCGCATGGTTCGCCAGGACGGACATCCCGCCGCGACTTCGAGCTAGACGGTTCAAAAGAGAAGGGACCGACGCATCCAGAAGTACGTAGGCGACACGATGCCAGAGCCGTATGCCGGCGCCGCTCAGGCGGCCCTTACCACTATCGTGGAGGAGGGCCGCGGTCAGGGTGTCCTCATCGTCACACCCGGAGCTGCGGAGCTTCGCGTAGACGTCGAGGCAGTGCCGACGATCGCGGAGAGTCATGGACTCGAAGAGGGGCGTAAGTCCGGGCCCGAGGAGAGATCGTGCTTCTCGCAACTCCGCCTCCCGGATTCGGGGTTTCAGCGCACCTATGAACTGCCGGGTCCGGTAGAGTGGTCTGCTAACCAAAGACATCACCCTCGATCCCGGCGAAGAGCTTCGCCAACAGCTGGATGGCTGGTGACATCGCCTCGAAAAGGATGCCAAACCTGCCACCAGTCAGGAACGGAAGAGCGATCAGGGCGATCAAGATGATTGGACCGTACTGCTCGAGCTGGGCGAACGATCGGGATAGGCCCCGAGGGAGCAGACCGACGGCGACCTTGAAGCCGTCCAGTGGCGCGATTGGGATCAGGTTGAAAACGCCGAGAATAATGCTAATAAGCACGATCGAGCTGAGGTACAGTCCGATATACTGATCGGTCTCCCAGCCGCCGCGAATGAGGCTGTTTATGACGCCGACGTTGAACGGAGGGAGCCACGGAACGATGTCCAGTTTCAGGGGCAGTCCCGCTATAGCAGCAACGATGAAGTTCGAGAGTGGCCCCGCGCCCGCGGTGATGGCGAGAGAGGCCTTTGGGTTTTTAGTGGCGTTGGGGTTCACCGGTACCGGTTTGCCCCAACCAAAGCCAACGATGAGCAGCAGGATTGTGCCCGCCGGGTCCAGATGTGCTAGCGGGTTGAGGGTGACGCGCCCCATGCGCCGAGGCAGCCCGTCGCCGAGAGTGTCAGCTACGAACGCGTGCGAGAACTCGTGGAATGAGAGGCCTGCGATCAGCGCCGAGGCTAGCGCGCCAATGAGGACGAAGGCGGCGAAGACATCGACGTCAAGAAGGTCGAAGAAGACGAATATCAAGTTCCTTCAATCATATCAGGAGCGTTGCTGTCGGATCAGATGACGCCGATACTTGGGTCATGGAGATCGCC
>Ga0255058_10001209_pt1 | contig 14675 bp, 26 predicted proteins | sample Cases_109_9_MG_FD_188637 | JGI IMG/M metagenome (GOLD analysis project Ga0255058, IMG submission 188637) | Seawater microbial communities from Amundsen Gulf, Northwest Territories, Canada - Cases_109_9 | ecosystem: Environmental > Aquatic > Marine > Gulf | place: Canada: Northwest Territories... | reverse complement strand
GCCCGCTGACGGCGCTCCCTGAGAGCCAAAAATAGCGAAAAATGCCGAATTTTACCGAAAAAGGAGGAACTAATGCCCCGAATAGAAGACGAGCTTCATTTCAAGTGCTCTAAGGTCGGCTTAGAGTGTCGCTTCTACAACAAGGTCGAGAGTTCGTGTAAGCGTGCCGCAGGTGTGTACCCACACACTCAGCACGGCAATGACAACACCCTGGAGTGGTGCAGTGAGTACATGGCGGTTCAATAGAAACTGGTGTACGTCCAAGGGGGGGCATCTATGTGGTATGGCTCGCGCGAGTTCCCCCGTGCCCCCGCATTTGCGCGCACTCGCACCCACCCGCCTATGCGCACACTGCGCACACACATGCGTAAGCAATAACCGCGCGCACTCACGCACCACATGCGCGGTTTCCTAGCCGCGTGCACTCGCGCGTATGCGGCTTGCCGTGATCTATTCGCTTTCGATCAAGTCTGCATTGCTTATATCACTGCTAACCTATTGTAATCGTTAGCTTATTCCTTAGAGTTCCCCTACTGAAGAACAGGTCAAACCGGATATACCAGATATACAGAGTATAGTTAGCTAACCGGATCATACCAGATAAGCAACTATCCTACATAGACTTGATACAAGCAATCTATACTATACACTGATAATAGACTAAGCCATGTATATAATCTTATTTGAATTATGTTACTATACCCTGTATTACTAAATGCAATCCACCAGATACGTATCTATTAGCTAACTATGCCATTAGCAGTATATGTCACACTTGGCTTATAGTAGTTATATATGCACTATACGCTAAGCGGTTGATAACACTCGCTTATATCACTGCTATTGCAAACCATATTGATATGTGACCATATAGCAGTCGTCGGAAGCAAGCGGCTCCCGACCCGAGCCGGCCCGCAGGTCGGACACTGGCAAGGCCAGCGACTGCTAGAATGCCAAAGCGCCTTGCGCAATGGTCGCCGCCACTGGGGCGGGATAGAAATCCCTGCCACTGGGACGCGAAGCAGCGTCACGCTTGACAAGGCGCAGTCCGTGCAAGGCGGAGCCGCGTTAGGCGGATCAGAACTGAAAACGAGTAGCAGCTTAGTCCAGCAACTAGGTGAGCGCTACCTGCCGGGTGAACGTGTGCACCAGAGCACGCCGGTCGAGGCCAGAGCGAAAACGGCTCACGGTTGGTTTGCGAAAGCCGGTCCAACCATCAAGTGCACTGTCCGAAGGGACGGCACAGCACATGAAACTCGGTAACGGGTGGATTGCGATACTTGCGCATTGCAGGTTGGGACAAGCCAAGGCCGCGCTTTGTGTCCAGCGCAAGCTGGTAGGACTAAGAGTGCACTTGAAGACTGTCAAGTTAACCACCAGCACTGCGTATGCTGCTTTAAGCTGCGCCAATGGTGACTGGGAGTGACAGGGTTACGGTGGCAGTCTCAAAGGGTCCGCGAAAGGAAGTGCCATGCAAGAATGGATTTCAGTATCGTTGGTTCTCGCGTTAATCGTTGGCGGTGTCTACATGCAGATTGTTTGCACGGGAGGTTTGTTCTAGTTTAATTGTTCCTGATTGTGTATCAACTGACCCTTTGAGTTTACCACCGTAACCGAAGGGAAAGACCATGAAACTGATTGTTGAGAAAGCTGCCTTTGAAGCTGCTATCAAGTCCATTGCCTCTTGTGGCAAGCGCTTGGACGCTGCTATTCACCGAGTGGCCGTTTCAGCCGCCGTTCACACTGCAAAGAACGGCAACCCAGTTCACGTCAATGCTTTGATCGAGAACATGCCGAAAGGCTCTCGTGTCAATGCAGTGCGCGAATGGTTTACACGCTTCGGGCCAGTGTCTTATAACAGCGAAACCAAGCTGTTTGAGACTGACAAGGAACACGCAAAGCTGATGTTGTCCGAGATGGCAGCCGGCGCAGTTGTGCCGTCTGACGTTCTTGAGGGTATCAGCACACCGTGGACCGATCTCAAGCCCGAAGGTGCGTATGTGCCAATCGACTTCACTGCTATGATCGTCAAGGCAGTGACAACCGCGCAGAAGCGGATTGACGCAGACGAAAACAAGGGAGACAAGATTGACCAGACCTTGCTTTCCCAGATCACCGAACTGGTGCTTGCCGAATAAGTGAGCGCTTCTTGATCCACAGACCGGGGCGGCTGCTGACCTGAGTGGCCGCCCGCGATGCTATAGCTGGAACGCGGTATTCCTCCACCAACATGCCTGCCGAACAGCGCAGAGCCAACAGCGTGAGTGCGCGTTCCTGCTATACCACCGCAACCAATGGAGTGATCGTTATGTGGAATGTCCACGGAGTGAACCCTGACCGCAGCTTTACGCTGCCGTTCTTGGGTTGTGATGTCACGAAGGAAGTGGCCGCGACCTACGCCCAACGCTACGCTGCCAAGTACATCGGCAAACAGATGCCTAATGGTGCTGGTACGTTCCCGTGGACTGCGTTTGTGTCCATCCCTGTTGCCGATGCCGCAGACATATGCTGATGTTCGCAATCATGCTGTTCATCTGGACAGCGCAAGCCGCATTCTTCCTTGGACTGTTCGGCTTGATCGCCTTCGACATATATGCTCGCAATCATCCGAACAAGCGGAGTGCGCTGGCGCTTATGGCTGTAGTGATCTTCTGTGACTTGGCAGTCGATTACCTGCTGTTCCTGCACTGGTTCGCATGATGTTCGCACAGTATTGCAGGTTGAACCTGCGGATCACGGATAGCAACCGAACGCTACTTCGAGTGGCGTCTCGCAAGCTAGTGAGAGATCACCGCTTTAGTCGGCGTGCTCGTAGGCTGCGTCACCAGTATTACCGCAACATGCTCGCTGAGCACAAGGACGCTCAGGACCTATACCGGAGTGTCGTGCTATGCTCGTAACCGTTGACGCCAGCCCGATGATAGTGATCGCGCTGTGCTCCACCGCCGTTCTAGTGACCGCAGTTGTATGCTGCTATCTGGACGCCCGCAATCGCTGCAATGAAAGGGACTAACATGCTCGTAACTCGTGAGAGTGCTGCCGCGAAGTACGCCGCAGCTAACAAGACCGATCCGTTCGCTTATGACCGGATTATGAACGACATGAAGGACGGGCGAGAGAACGCCTTCCATGTGCAAGCTGACGCAGAGCGGATCATCAAGCACGCTCCCGTCAATCCCGTCATGATTGCAGCGGCACAGAAGGCCGGACTGCTCTAAAGGAGAGAACGATGGACAACTACATCCTCAAATACTTCGACGGCAGCGAAGTGCCTTCAAAGATCAAGGCGATCAAGGCCGTGCGTATGATCCTCGGGCTTGGCCTGAAGGAAGCCAAGAACATCGTCGAGGGGAATGGCCGCTTCGAGTACGGAGTGATCGTGTCCAAGCTGCAAGCCTACGCCATCAGGGGTGCGTATGTTGAAGCGTTCTGCTTCAGTGACACCCTGAAGGCATCGTGCTTCAGTGACTTCACCTTCGAGCCGATCCCTCCGGTTGAATACCGCGAGAACTTCACGAGTGCTCTCCCGCTTGGTGATCCGAAATGAGCAAGTACAAAGTCAAAACCAGCATCGGCTGGCGTGTGCTCTCCTGTCGCAATGACGGTGGGATCATAGCGCGAGACGCAGGCTATTGGACATCCTCGTACCTGAACAAAGAGGAAGCCATGCACCATGCAGATCGAGTGAGTGGTCAGTGCTTTGAAGTCACGAGCCGCTTCCTCTACAAAGGCAACACGCTTGAGTTATTCGTAGGCGAAACTTGGGAGTTACTGACATGAAAGACCCTAACGATAAAGCGAACGCAGCATGGTGGGCAGCAGGGTGGACGTTCACTTACGCCGCCTTTCTCATCTTCGCGTACTACCTGAGTGTGTCATGAACACGCTGCTCACATACTACATTGGTATGTCAAGGCGCAGGCCCGAGTTTTGGGACTATGTGACCAAAGAGGCGTGCTTAGTGGCCGGTGGCTGCACTGTTAACAGCGCTGAAGGTCACTGGGTTGTTGGTGCACATGAAACGCAGGAGATGTATCACGGCTGCACAGAGCGTGAACTCTCAATGCAAATCGAGATCGTAGTGCCAGCGGACGACGCGAACCGCGTTCGACAGCACATGAAGTACGCGATCATCTATGCTGCAACAGAATACGATGTGGACATTGACTGGGTGCATGTAACATCTCAGATCGTCAATACACATCACTTCTCAATAGCGGAGGATGCGCAATGAAGTACCTAGCTCTCTTTCTAGCTCTCTTTCTAGCTTCACCGACTACCGCACAGGAACGCAAGTTATCGCCTGTTAAATGGTGGGCGGTCTACGTGGATCAAACGAATGCAGGACGCCAGTTCATAGACTTCAACACCATCCGGCGTGGGTATCCAAAGTCATACGTAACCCGTTTCGTGTGTGAAGTAGCTGGCCAACTGCAAGCAGACCAGTGGAATGAAGCCGCAGGCGGGATGAACGCTTATGCTAACACAACAGTTGTGTACTGCATTGCCGCCCGCAACAAGCTGCAACTACGGCAGCACCTTCGCCTTCTTGACCTTAACTTTGGAGGACGACCAGCATGAACCCGTATGCAGACTATAAAGCCAAGGTACTCGATGCCCGTGACGCCGCTCGTGAAAATGAGGGTGCTGTGACTGGCACCGCGACAGGCCCGACCGCTCTCGTCGAAGACCTCGATGCGCTGCGCCGGGACCTTTGGCCGGTTATGCCTGACCCGGAACCAACGGATAGGCTCCGTGTGGTAGAGGGTGTGCAGGCTGCGCGTCAACGGATCAATCCGCACTTGCTGCCACATCAATTGCAAGGTTCGTCGGGACCGACAGCCGACTACCTTGACCAGCGCCGGCGAGAAGCTGACAAGTATCGTAGATGGGTACAAGAGTATCGTGCCGGGCAGGCTCTTCGCCTCCGCGAATTAAATTCAACCCCTGACGAGGATAAGACATGAACAAGTTTTCCATCATTATGACTATTGTCATGGAGCGTATTCAGCAGGCAGTCGAGTGGCTGGCTGTTGGTAAGCGCAAATGGTATGCACTCGGGGCCTTCTCGGTCTTGATGCTTATCGTTGCGCTTACGTAGTTGGCCTTGCGGCACTGACATTCACAAGGCTCCAACTGGAGACACATTCAAGTGCACCATGTCTGCCCTAGTACGACAAGGTCCGACGAGTGTGTCTCTGGATGCAGCCCGCATCAAGGAGAGAACGACTATGAACCTTTATGACTTCAACGATCTGAGCGATCTGCCCGCCGACCTCGGCAAGCGTCTCAGCACGTCCGCAGTTGCGAACCCCAACGTCGCAACGTACTCCGGCATCGTCGAAGCGGCTGCGGTCGCTGGACTGAAGCTGCTCAACATTTCGCAGGTTGAGGCGATTGCCGTCCGCATGGGCTTGACTGTCAAGTCCCAGCAGACTATCCGCACCGCACTCAACAGCGGCGTCAAGGCTGGCTTGCTCGTCAAGCCGTCACGGCAGACTTATGCCGCCGCCGAGGCTGGCACGGAAGTCGTGAGCGAGGCCGCTCCTGTTGACGCGATGGAAGTGGAAGCTACCATTGATCCGGTTGCTACTACAGCAGACGGACAGATCGACCCGCTGGCATAATATGTCATAGCGTATAATTCATGCGCTTTGATATGTCATAGCATATAATTGCCGGGAGGGTGAAAGGCCCTCGAAGGAGAGAACCATGCACGACCTGAAGAAAACTATTAGCTGGATCGTAGTCGTGATCGCAGCGTTCATCATTATTTCAAATGTCCAATCCGATCCCACAGTTGGCGGCATGTATGAAGTGCCGGATAGCTGGTACTGGGACGGCGCACCCAACGGAGACAAGTGATGAACCTGACCTACATCTTGCATCAAAGCAAGTTCTACAAGCAAGCGCTTGAGCAAGCCTTTACACGGCTCCGCTTTGTTAACCTAATCAAGCAGTTCAAGGAAGCTGGCATACATGCAGCAGTGTCCACGGAAGGCCCGGTCATACTGATGTGCACTGTGAACGTGGCCTATCCGCTATCAACACCCCCTGCATTGTTTGCCATGCACGTTACAGACGCTACCTGTAGTCCGTTTGTGATGGCGTTGGACGAACTGGCTCATAGTAAGTCCACTGGTTACTACATGATTATGTGGTATGTGAGCGCTAACTGCATGGAAGAAATGAAAGAGCGAGGGTTCAATGTGGACAACTTTAGCCAAGACCTTGAGGATTGGCGAACATCGAAAGATTAAGTGCTGCGGCCAAGGCCCGAGTGCTATAATCAACCACAACGACAACGGTATCTCTATTTATTGCTTTCGTTGCGGGCGCAAAGAGTTTGAACCACATGGACCACGAAGTCTGCACGAGATCATGGCGACGCGCAGGGCATACGAAGTGATTGAGAGAGCCGCTTCCATGCCCGAGGACGCAGTCGCCTTGATGGCTGGCCCGCCCGAAGCCCTTTGTTGGGTACTGAAGGGCGGGCTGGCCCCGGAAGAGGCGCACAGCGTGTACGGCTTCTGCTGGCACGAGCCGACGCGGCTTGTCTTGATCCCGCTGGATCGCGGCTTGATAGGCCGCAATGTGCACGGTGGACAGCCGAAGTACAAGATGTTCGGCGCAGGGCGCTCATTCCGGCTTACAGAGGGGGCGTCAGGCACCATCGTGGTCGTGGAGGACGTTCTCTCAGCTATCGCCGTGAACCGTGCTGGGTGGGCCTCTCTGGCCGTCCTTGGAACGGGGTTTTCGAGTATCCAAGCGACTTATGCCGCCAGTCCGCTCGTAGTGGGTTGGTTTGACGGCGACAAGGCCGGAGATCGAGCTTGGGTACGACTTAGACAGGCTATGGCCTTATATCCCAGTCAAATAATCAGGCTACGGACTGATAAAGACCCGAAATGCATTCACCGTGCGGAGATCGTCCGCCTATTGGAGAGAGCGACATGCGAAAAATAATCAATGAGCAATACGACCGAGGGTACGGCGACGGCTCAGTAGGCAATATGCACGAGCCGGGGCTGGGCCTGCAAGAAGATGAGCACCGTTCGTACACCGAGGGCTTCGCTGACAGCCGCTTGTCGGAGCGTTGGCGTCAGACCCGTAAGGACACGCCCATGCCAGTTGGCAAGCCCCGCAAGCAGAAGCCAGTGAAAAGAGGATGGATGTCATGACCCTTGTTGTACGCTACCCGTCGAAGAAGAATATGGGCGAACACATTGGGGAGCCGTTGCAGTTCATTGAGACATCACAGTTCGGCTGTGAGTATCATGGCAACGGCATCTTGACCGTCGCCAATCGTCCACATATCACTAACATAGGTCGCGAGTTCTTTGCCCGCGTCACCATGAAGGACCATCTGATTGTGAAGGTCACATGACCCGCCGACCAGAGAAGGCACGGGACTTCGAGAAGTTCCCTCTGCTTCAGCACGAGATCGCACAGCTTCAGAAGGCGCAACGCCAGAAGATACGGAAGCTGATCCGACAGAACAAGCGCGACAAGTTCAATGTCCAAGCCCGCGTCAACAACACCATACATGGGATCAAACCCCGTGTATGACTGGCTAGACTACACAGTCGCCATCCTGGCTACCGCATTCATTGTGTTACCGATCACTCCGTACCTTGGCTTAATAGGTGTATGGTGGTGGCGCAGACGCCGAAAGAGAAAGATACTCACTCATGATTGATCTGGCTCTACTTCAGATGCTTCGTTTCAAAGAGGACTTTCTAAGAGTGCAAGGGCGCATACCGGACGCAAGTTTGGACCCGCAGACCCTCGCCTTGATAACGGACTTCGGGAAATACTTTAACAAGTTTCCCGAGCACGACGCTGTGGACATGGTTACGTTTCTGCCCATGTTCCATAGCTGGCACCCGACACTATCGACCGACCAATTCGCGGCCTACGAGGCCATCATTCAAAACGTACAGAAGGAGTTACCCGATGGAACACGAGAAGGCGTTCTGGATACTTTGCTTGAGTTGCGCTTGGGGACCGATCTTGCCTCTCTTCTGGCTCGCTATGATGCCGGGGAACTCCCCGACATCAACGGAGCACTACAACGAGCTTTAGAAGAGTTCAAGGCAGACGCGAGTGGAGCAACCGTTGACTACGTGGAGGACGACATAAGTGACTTACTCAAAGAAGAGATCGACAACTCGGGACTGCACTGGCGGCTCCAATGTCTCAACGAAAGTATGCGAGGATTGCGACCGGGTGATTTCGGTATCGTTGCCGCACGGCCAGATAAAGGAAAGACCACCTTCATCGCCTCCGAGGTCACTTATCTCGCGTCTCAACTTGACGCAGGTAAGTGCGTTCTGTGGCTCAACAACGAAGGCCCCGGTAAGCGGATCATACCACGGCTGTATCAATCCGCACTCGGGGCCACAATACCAGAACTCGCAGCCTTGGATGGCGGGGGTCTACTGGGTCGGGCCTACGAAAAGGCAATGTGCGGAACAGACCGTATCCGAGTGGTCAACATTCATGGCCGGGACGCCTTCACGGTGGAGCAGATAATCGAGCGTAACAACCCCGGTGTCGTGATCTACGACATGATCGACCACATCCGAGGCTTCGGTGACATGCCCCGCACCGACCTGCAACTCGAAGAGATGTACAAGTGGGCGCGTATCGTGAGCGTCAATCACGAAGTTATTGGGCTTGCGACAAGTCAGATTAGCAATGAAGGCGACGGACTTCAGTACCCCACGCTAGGGATGCTCAAGGATAGCAAGACTGGCAAGCAAGGCGCTTGTGACTTCATGCTGATGATCGGTGCGTCGAATGATCCCGGTATGGCAGGGGTGCGTTACCTTGGCCTGCCGAAGAATAAGTTGCGGAGGCCGGGAAGCGCCGGCGATCCGCGAGCCGTGGTGAACTACGATCCTCAGATCGTGCGCTACTCCGATCTCCCCACAACAGTTGAGGATACGACAGATGACGAAGCGACCGAGTGACGACTTAATCTGGCATACTTTCGTAAGGCTGGGCCATCCGTATTTTCGTGGTGCCGAGCTAATGCGCGATTGTGGCTTATACTCTTTTCGCGATAGCTGGATGCGTGCTCGCCTTGCTTACCTGAAGGCCGAGGACCTTGGCAAGCCGGGAAACATCGAGAGCCCCGACAAGCGGCGGCGCAAAGCCACGGCGCGGACGATGGTGTTTACCTGCGCCCAGTCTAATACCAAGGTGCACCAGCCTTTTCTGGACAGCCTAAAGGTGTTCTGCGAGCACCGGAACGCGGAACTGCACATCAGCAGGTACACGTACAACAAGGGCGCGTATGGACGGCAGTCGGTCAAGCCCGGCACCGCCGAGAAGCCGAAGGAACTTTGGTACGACGACGCGATCCAGCCGTTCATAAGCGACGAGAGCATACAGCTTGCCCCGGACCTTGTTTGGTGTGGCGAACTTAACGTGCTTCCGACCATGAAGTTCCCGCTGACGCAGTTCAAGACCTACACCCGACAGGACAGTGCCATCGTGCCACATGCTAAGATTAGCATGGAGAGCATACCGACCATGAAGAACGTGCCAGCGAAGATGCTGTACTCGACCGGGACGGTCACACAACGGAACTACATCCAAAAGACTGCTGGACAGGTTGCGGACTTCCACCACGTCTACGGCGCGGTCGTAGTCGAGATCGACGAGCTAGGAAATTGGTGGGTACGCCAGCTTAACGCCAAGAACGATGGCACGTTCTACGACCTGACCGACTACTACTATCCCAATGGGGTACAGGGCGAGCGGCGAGTGGCTGGTATCACGCACGGTGACATTCACTGGGATAAGACCGACCTTGACATCCTGAGCGTAGTGTTCGACGAGGGTGGCGTGGTTGACACGCTGCATCCCGAGGAACAGCACTTCCATGACATCGTGGACTTCATGCCGAGGAACCATCACAACATCAAGGACCCGTGGCATCTGCACGAGATGCACGCCAACAAAACGTCCAGCGTGGCCGGCGAGTTCATGGGCGCTGGGGTGTTCCTCAGTCACCATGCATATCGACCGTGGGCATGGAACTACGTCATCACGAGCAATCACGACCAAGCCATCGAGACATGGCTGCGGAACCCGGATGCAATGAAGGACCCAGTGAACGTCAAGTTCTGGCACCAAATGAATGTGGCAGTTCACTCAGACATCACCCGGCACCATATACCGCGTCCTTTTGCCGTCGCGATCAAAGCGGCAATATCAATGCCGGCTGCGGACAGAACTACCGTTATTCACGAGGATAAGAGCCATCAACTTCGCGGAATTGAGGTCGGCCTGCACGGACACCTTGGCCCGAACGGAGCGCGGGGCTCACCAAAGAACCTGCGCACTGTAGGGAAGGCGAACACAGGGCACACTCACACGGCGGGTATCTGTGACGGCGTGTACACCGCTGGCCTATATGGCCTGCTGGATCAACGATACAACAAGGGCCTGTCCTCGTGGTCGCACAGCTTTGTGGTCACGTATGACAACGGCAAGCGAGCGATCCTGACCATCAAGAACGGCAGAGCATACCGCGACAACCCAAGAAAGGAATGCAAATGACCGCTGGACCCGTATATAAAAAGTGTGGGTACTGCTCCATATCGACCACAACACCCTGCACCGATGGTAAAGCAGCCATGGCGTGCGCAAGAGCCACAACTGGGCCGATGAAGAGGACTGAGACTAACCCATTGGGTGACGCCTTCCTCGAAGGAGAAAAGCCTAAGATCGATTTTCCCGAGGGCATTCCCCTCGAAGATTGGCGCAAGGCTGTGGAAGGCACGAAGGACGACGCCGGTAAGCCGCGCATGGACCTCCTGCCGCCTGAACTGCTATTCGCCGTGGCGACTGTGCTAGCCTTTGGAGCAAAGAAGTACGACGACCGAAACTGGGAGAAGGGTATGAGTTGGGGCCGCGTGTTCGCTGCCCTGATGCGCCACTTGTGGGCGTGGTGGCGTGGAGAGAAGACAGACGACGAAACCGGCTTTAGTCACCTGTGGCACGCCGGGTGCTGTATTGCGTTCCTCATTGCTTTTGAGGCGCGGGACATAGGTGAGGATGACCGCAATAAGGAAACCAAATGACCAAAACTTATGACACCACTGGCTGCGTGTTCACTGAGCGCGGAAGCCTTATGCAGGTAGGCGATGGGCGGGTGTTCTACCCGCTCGACCCACGACCCGAGGAAGTTTACATCAAGGACATCGCACGCAGCCTGTCACGGATCATCCGGTTCAACGGTCACTCTGATCGTCCGGTGACTGTGGCACAGCACAGCGTGCAATGCGCTTTGATCGCCAAGCGCCTTGGACATCATCGGCACATGCAGCGCTTTATGCTGTTGCATGACGCTGCCGAGGCGTACATCGGTGACATGGTTCGCCCTTTGAAGGTCGATATGCCTGCGTTCCGTGCTGCAGAGGACAACATCACGAAAGTAATTCAAACCGCACTAAGCATCGTCCCCGTGGATGAAAGGACGGTGCGCTACATCGACAACGTCGCTTGCGCATGGGAGAAGAGAGATATGTTCAAGTCAGCTATGCCGTGGGAAGGAATGCCCGATATCGAGGACCTTCACCTTGGACCTATGAAGCCGTGGGGAGATCGCGTCTCTGAAGTGATCTTTCTCGAAGCGTACAAGGGCCTCACAACAGACGACCTTCCGGTCTTTGATACCACCGAGTTCGGTCGGCGCATGGCAGAGGAGGAGCCTGATGTACCTGATCTTCGACAGTGAGACCCAGATACACAAGTCGCACAAGCGAACGGCGAACCCGTTTCATCCCGAGAACTACGTGGTGATGCGGGGCTGGAAGAAGCAAGGCGATCCGCACTGTACCAGCCAGCGCTTCGAGATGTACGACGACCAGAACTGGCTGGGCATCGCAGACGATGTGGACGTGCTCGTGGGCTTCAACATCAAGTTCGACCTGCTGTACGAGATGCAGGCGGGGAACCCCGACCTCATCAAGTTCTACAAGCGCGGTGGGCGCATCTGGTGCTGCCAGTACGCCGAGTATCTGCTACAGGCACAGGCACGGAAGTACCATATGTGCAGCCTCGACCAGATCATCGAGGACTACGGAGGCCGCAAGAAAATCGACGGCATGAAGGAGCTTTGGAAGGCCGGCGTGCAAACCGCCGACATCGACCCGGAGCTTGTGAAGGACTATCTGATCGGCACCGAGGCCGAGGGCCGCAACAGCGGCGACATCGGGAACACGGAACTGATCTATCGGGGTCAGATCGAAGCCGCCGAGGCGCTAGGCATGACTAATGCCATCCAAGCGCGTATGGAGGGCCTAGCGTGCACGACCGAGATGGAGTTCAACGGCATCCATGTCGATCTCGTCCGAGCCCGCGTGGACCTTGGCAAGCTGGCGGTTAAGCAGAACACCGCCAAGATTGCGCTGGACGAGTATGTCAAGGACATTCCAGCCGAGGTGGGCTTCTCGTGGACTTCACGAGTGCATACATCCTGCCTGATCTTCGGTGGGCGTATCAAGTACAGCAAGCAGGCCGCGTATATCGACCCGGAGACCGGCGTCAACGCTAGAAGGCGTTCAATAGAAAAGTGGCCAACATTTTCGGGCGAAGTTCAAGACCCCGCCGAATGCGTATGGAGTGAGAGCAAACAGCTTTGGGCAATAAAACTGTTTGGTCAGTGGATACCGCAGGACACCTACGTCAGCGGCAAGCGCAAGGGCGAGGGGAAGTTCAAGAACGTCAAGGGCTGGGGCGAAGAGAAGGTCAAATTCCAAGACCATTTCTACGATCTGCCCGGCTACACCACGGGACGCCCCGAGTGGAAAACCTTGAACCTGGATGGTAACGGGGTGCCGTGTTACAGCATTGATGAAAGTATCATGCAGATCATTACCAAGCTGGACATTCCGTTCCTGCGGACGATGGGCAAGTACCAATCGTTTAACAAGATGATCTCGACGTACTATGTGGTACAGGAAGGAGACAAGCCCGCCAAGGGTATGTTGACCTGCGTTCACCCGGACGGCATTGTTCACCACATGCTGAACCATACTACCACAGTGACAACGCGGCTGGCGTCCTCGAACCCGAACGCACAGAATATCCCCACAGGCCACAAAGGCGACGTGAAAGGGATGTTCAACTCCCGCTTTAAGGACGGTGTCGTGGGAGAGATTGATTACAGTCAGCTTGAAGTGGTCGTGCAAGGCTGGCTCAGTGGCGACAAGAATATGTGTGCCGATATACGCAACGGGATTGACTTCCATTGCAAGCGCGTGGCGCTCAAGAACGGCATGGCCTACGAGGCCGCACTCATAAACTGCAAAGACGAGAAGAACTCTTCGGACTATCCGAGATGGAGCAAGGAGCGTAAGAAATGTAAAATCTTCTCGTTCCAGCGAGCCTATGGAGCCGGCGCTGCAACCATCGCAGACGAGACCGGCATGGACATCGCGGACGTGAAGCAGATGATCGTGGACGAAGAGAAGGAATATCCCGGCGTCAAGGCGTTCAATGCCAGGGTTGCGAAGATCGTGACCGACAGCGCGGTGTTCTTCCGCGACCACGAGAGAGGCTACCGCCCGTTCCGCAAGGGACAATGGCAGTCACCGACTGGCACGATCTACGAGTGGAGAAGCTGGGACAGTCCCAAGTTCCTCCGCGACAAGGGTGTCATGGACAGCTTCAGTCCCCCCGAGATGATGAACTATCCCGTGCAAGGCACTGGCGGAGAGATCGTCCAGATGGCTTGCGGAATGCTCTGGCGCTGGTTCGTCGCGAACGACAACTTCAATGACCGGGCGTTCCTCGTGAACACCGTGCACGATTGCGTGTGGTTTGACATGCAGCCGGACATGGTGGACATCGTCATGCCCGGAGCAATCAAGATAATGTCTGCAGTACCGCAACTGTTAAAGATCAAGTACGGACTGCATTGTAATGTACCGTTTCCCGTCGATGCTGAGACTGGCAAGAACATGCTGGACCTGCATCATTACACACCAAAGGAAGAATTGAAATGAGTATCACCGTATGGTTCCTTGGAGCCTTTATGCTTTTGAACCCGGCTACTAATGAAACGCAGTCAGGCGTTGCCATGTTTGCGTCTGAAGAGGCGTGTCAGACAGCCACCATTCCCATTATCGCAGTCGCAGAAGAAAACGACTGGGACGTATTCACCATCTGCGTTAACACCAACATTTCAACCGAAGGAGAGAACATACAATGACTAACCCTCTAGTGGCACAGGCTAACGCCGTTGCCGAGGATCAGACCGAAGACACTGGCGGCTTTGAGCGCAGGCTCATTCCGGCAGGACCCGCACTGTCCCGCTTCATCGGATACGTTGAAGTCGGCAAGCGTCCGCAGAAGCCCTACCAAGGGAAGGCCAAGCCCGACTGCATGGAAGTGCGGTTCAGCTTTGAGCTTACCGGACCAGCCCACGAGTTCGTTGTCGGTGAGGGCGAGAGTGCCAAGACCGTCCGCGACGTGATCGGAATTAGGATCACGAAGAAGATGGGCGACAAGGCAGGCTTTGTGAAGCTGTTGAAGAAGATGGCTTACGGACGCCCCGACAAGCTGAACTTTGGTTCCATGCTTGGCGAGGGCTTTCTTATCAACATCGTCCACAACCCCGGCAAGAACAAGCAGGGCGAGGACGTGATCTGGCGAAC
>Ga0255058_10001208_pt1 | contig 14679 bp, 11 predicted proteins | sample Cases_109_9_MG_FD_188637 | JGI IMG/M metagenome (GOLD analysis project Ga0255058, IMG submission 188637) | Seawater microbial communities from Amundsen Gulf, Northwest Territories, Canada - Cases_109_9 | ecosystem: Environmental > Aquatic > Marine > Gulf | place: Canada: Northwest Territories... | reverse complement strand
ATTGCCACCATAACCAGTGCAGGCCGTGGTCTCTGCGTTTCTCAGGGCAAGGTGCCCGAGAATCTGGTGAAAACCATTGAGAGTTATTACGAGCATGGTAACCAGATGGAGGTGAGCGAGGAGGACTGGATTGATACCCTGCAGTGGATGGAGGAAGAACTCCAGGAAGAGCTTCCCGGTGCCACCATCCCCATCGACAAGAAGGGGGCCAATCTTCTCTACACGGTCAATGCCAGGGAGCCCAAATTCTACCCCATGGACATCTCCCAGGCCGCCATGGTCTTCTATCTGGCCGGCGAAGATTGGACCATGTCTTCCAAAGGCTGGGATGACACCAATCTCGCCATGTTTGCCGGCGATCTAAAAGCTGCAGGCTATGTGTCTCAACTGGTCCGCGACGCGGCCGAGGAATTGGAGGTAAAACGCGTCGGGATCACAGAATGAGGCCACGCCCTGCGTGCGCTTCAGTTTGAAGCGCCTGTCTGGTTGGGACGCGACCACAAGTTCGAGGTGGTACACAGTGTAACCCTGTTTGCGCAATATCTTCGCGAGGGGCGGCTCAAGTTGGACAAGAACGTCTTCGCCGATGAGCGCTGCACTTATCAGGACCCCTGCAATGTCAGCCGCAACGGCGGCTGTGGCAAAGATGCCCGGGAAATCATCCAGTATCTCTGTGAAGATTTTGTTGAGATGGAACCACACGGCGACTATAATTTTTGTTGTGGTGGCGGTGGTGGTGCTATACCCATGGCGGGAGCTTTCAGGGACAGGCGAATAAGATCCGGCAAGGTGAAAGCAGACCAGATCCGGGCCACCGGAGCGAGCATCTGCATTACCCCGTGTCACAACTGTTACGATCAGATCAGAGATCTGGACAAAGAGTATGAGCTGGGAATCAAGGTGCTTTCTTTCAAGGAGATGTTCGAAGACGCTCTGATAATTCCGGAAGAATTGAAAGCCAAGGACGAGGAAGAAGAGTAAGAAAAGGAATTGAGAGTAGTGCTATCTTGTGGGAACGGCTTTCTAGCCGTGATCTATCGGAGGCCAAGCTGCCAAAGTCGCGGCTGGAAAGCCGCTCCCACAGGGGCGTAGTGAAGATTGCCGATCAGGAGTAAGACTATGCGACGGGGACGTTTTCTGGTATTGATGGTGATTCTGAGTATCGCAAGTTTCTTGTGGGCGGTCAACCTGGATGCTCAGCCAGACGACATCCTACTGGATGAGCAGTCGGTGTTCGCCAAGCGGCAGCGGTCGGCTGTGGATTTCCCCCACATGCAGCACATTGATGCCGAACTCGAGTGCAGCGACTGCCACCACCAGTTTAAAGGCGGAGAAAACGTTGTGGATGAGGCCGGACTGGAAGAAGATGCTGAAGGTATCAAGTGTGCCGGTTGCCATAAGAATGAGCCCGGCTTTAGGTTTAAGCCCGACCTGGATCCCACCAAACGGACTCTGCAGCAGGGTTATCACCGGATGTGCATGCGCTGCCATCGCAAATTGAGAAAGGAAAAGCAGAAGGCTGGCCCGATGACCTGCGGTGCATGCCACCCACGGAAAAAAGCTACCCAATCATAAGCTGGCTTGACCCTAATATTTTTTGCGGGCTAGGGGGGCTTTTGGGTTGAGATCAGAGGAAGACTAGGCTAAAATTCTATGACCCCGGCAATGGGGGGTCAAATCCACTTAACGTCTTTCAGGAGTTTCAATGGTAAAAAAGCAAGGATACACCATAGCCATGGCAGGAAAGGGCGGGACCGGCAAGACCACTCTGGCAGGATTCCTGGTCCGCTTTCTGAAAGAGCATGAGATGACCCCGATCCTGGCGGTTGATGCGGATGCAAATTCCAATTTGAATGAAGTACTTGGCCTCGAAGTGGAAGAGACCCTGGGTGAGGCCAGGGAGATGATGAAGAAGGACGTCCCGGTGGGGATGACCAAGGATATCTTCATAGAAATGAAGGTTGAGCAGGCCCTGGTGGAGTCCAATGGCTTCGACCTCATGGTTATGGGTCGACCGGAGGGGCCGGGGTGTTACTGTGCTGCCAATAGCCTGCTGAGTAAGTTCATCGAACGGATGATGGATAACTACCCCTACCTGGTGGTTGACAATGAGGCAGGGATGGAACATTTCAGCAGGCTTACCACCAAATACATTGATTTGCTTTTGATAGTGAGCGATTCCAGCCGGCGTGGGATTCTTTCAGCCCGTCGCATTTATGACCTGGTGGATGAGCTTAATATCAGAGTGGGCAGGAAGTACCTTTTGGTTAACCAGTATCGCGATAAGCTGGAGGGGTTGGTTACTAAAGAGACGGAGACCTTCGGTCCTGACTCCGTGAGCACCATCCCTGAGGATGATCTCATTTACCAGTTTGATCTGGAAGGGAAGCCCACGGTGGAGCTGCCGATAGAGTCTGTGGCACTACAGGCGGCCAACGAGATTTTCAGGAAACTCTTACTTGAGAATGTGGCTTGAGGCGACGTCTGTTGTGCGCTGCGGAAACACCAAACCAATCAATCAATTTCTGCTGTAGTACTCCGCAGTGCCATACAGCCAGAGGTGGTTACACTCTGCTAATGTTTATAGAAGAGCTGTAGGAGCGGCTTTCCAACCGCGATTCGCTGGTGGTTCAACGAAGAAAAGTCGCGGTTGGAAAGCCGCTCCTACAGTATGCCGCGAAAGGGGGGTTCTATGTCAAGGAAGATCCAGCGGGCAGTTCTCAGTGTCACGGATAAATCTGGGCTGCTCGAATTTGCTCAAGAGCTAGAGAAGTTCGGGGTGGAGGTTCTGTCCACAGGTGGCACCGCCCGCATGATGAGGGAGGGCGGGGTCACTGTGCAGGATGTTTCAGATTTTACCGGTTTCCCCGAAATGCTGGACGGGCGGGTCAAGACCCTGCATCCCAAGGTGCATGCGGGAATTCTGGCGCAGCGGGACAACCCGGAACATATGAAAACCATGGCTTCCCACCATCTGAAGGTGATCGATATGGTGGTGGTCAATCTCTATGCTTTTGAGAAGACCGTTGCTCGCGAGGGTTGCACCCTGGAGGAGGCCGTAGAGAATGTAGACATAGGCGGTCCCACCATGCTGCGCGCTGCTGCGAAAAATTATCGGGATGTGGCCGTGGTGGTGGATCCGGGGGACTATGCTTCCATCATAGAGGAAATGAAGGCCAATGGAGGTCAACTCAGCCTTGAGACTCGTTTCCGCTTGGCCAAAAAAGTCTTCCGCCTAACACATGAGTACGACGGCGCCATTACTCGCTATTTGGAGGGAATAGCCTCAGCCCTTTAACCCAAAAACAATAACCCGGTTGGGAATCACTCCTGCCCCAACCGGGTTATTCTATTTGAGACTGGGATTACTTAAGTGCGAAGGAATTTCTGAGTGAGTTTCTCCCATGACAGCTCAGGAACTCTACCGACAACATCATCAATGGCACCACCATCGGCATAGGTCATCCCCACTGAGCTGACCATCTCCGCCAGAGCCTGGTGTTCCGTCTGAAGCCATTCGGTGCTTTCTTGGCCGTAGAGGAGAGCCTTCAGGTCTTCTTTCATCTCAGTTGGTTCGAGAACCATCAACCAGCCCTGGTTATAAGGCTCCTCTTTCACCATGCTAGGATCTTTGGTCGTTTGATAATTGACCGCAGCAACCACCCCCGAGATGGGAGAGAGCGCTTGAGCCTCCTTGCCCATCCGCTTAAAGGCAAGGCCAACTTCACTAAATTTTACCTCCTCCCCGGTCAGCGGCAGCTCTAGTGAATCCATCTGTCCGAAAACTTTCACCGAGAAGTCATCCAGTCCAACCCGGATGCGACCACCATGCTCAATCCTGGCCCATGCATGTCCGAGATGGAAGAAATGTCCCTCGGGCAGTCCATAGCCGTCCACCTGGGGGATGTTGGTTAGCCGAGACGGAATCTGTAACTGCCAACTATCCTCCAGCATTTGGTCGAACTCACACTTGTGGCATTCAAACTCATAGGGGCAGAGCCGATAACTAGTCCTGCCGGTGAGCGTGTGGCGACACTCGCGCTGTGCTCCTGGGCGCTTTTTCATTTTTTCCTGCCAGGAGATGATGTGCGCCTTTTTGCCTGAGGGCTCCAGTCCCTGCCGACCTATTTCCGCATTCTTATCGGCGACCTGCTGCATGGCCTTATCAAAGGGACACGCAGAACAGTTATAGTAATAGTTACACAATTTGTAGTCGATGACGCCAGCTTCCATCCATATACACTTTTCCTCGCCATTGGGTACGGCCTTGAACCCTGACATTTGACTTTTTGCTTTCATGGCGAAACCTCCTTCTCAAAAATGAATATTAAATTCTATAAGTGCTTATCTGGGTTTTGTCCTTACTACGAGCAAGGGGCGTGCCATTCTTGTTTTTGACGGATAAGTTGCTGAACATACTAACAATAAGTCGCAATAGAGGTGAGTGCGATAGCTGCAAGAAATGTAGGATAAATCCACACCAAAGATAAATTATTAAGATAACATATTGATATAATTATTAAACTATAATATGAGGTAAAATGCTACAGGGAGTTGCTTTTTGCCACACATGCAGTTTAGAGGGGGAAGGACAATGGCGGTTGAGACAAGTTACACTTGGTGAGTCTAATGGGGCTAGGCCTTCAGAAAGAGGTCGGTGCTAAGATGCCAGAGCATGAGCTCTCGACAGGCAGTACAGAAGTAGGAGAACTTGCGATCGGCGCACTCCAGTCCAACAGAATACTTCATGACGCAATCGGGATCCACACAATGCCTCAATCCGAAGGTGTGGCCCAGCTCGTGAATCGCCTCTTTTTCCAAGCGGCTGATGAGCGGCGGGCAGCCGATTTTGGTTTCGTTCTCTGGATTGCCCCGGAGTCTATGGCTGGAGATCACCGCACACTTACCTTTGAACTGGGCCTCTCCAAACACAAAAGAAAAGATTGGGTTAAAGAGGTCAGAAGTGGTCACCCCCAGGACCTTCAGGGCATCTGGCGCTGCGTTGTCGATCAGTTTCCGCAGAATCAGATTGGAGTTGTACTGCTCTCGATCCGCATCCAGGGCATAGACGGGCAGCCCCTGATTAGCGGCAATCTTGACTGGCAGGTCAAACTGCTCCTGGATACTTTCTGCGATGATTTCAAGATGTTTATCACCTACATCCCCCAGGGGTATCAGGTAGATGAATTGGGGGTTATTTTTCATAATAGCTTATTGTTGTCTTTTCAGACCGGACTTCTTGATTTTCTTGTGAAGGGTGGTGCGATCTATATTCAAAAGACGTGCTGTTTTGGTGATGTTCCAATCATTACGTGCAAGCATTTTTTCAATGTGGAGCTTTTCCACATCCTGCAGCGTCTGGAGATCCTCAGTAGGGAGCAGTTCAACATTACAAAAGGGCAAGTGATTTACCTTCACTTCAGGACCTTGGTCTATCACTGTGGCCCGTTCAATAACGTTTTCCAGTTCACGTACATTACCAGGCCAGTGATAATCGATCATCATGTCCATAGCCTTCCGTTCTATGCGGTCGAACTTCTTGTTGAATTCCACATTATACTTGTTCATGAAATGGGCTGCTAGCAAGGGAATATCGTCTTTGCGTCCCCGTAGGGGCGGAAGGTGGATGCTGACTACATTGAGGCGGTAGTAAAGGTCATTGCGAAAAGACCCCTCGTCTATAGCTGCGACTAAATCGCGGTTGGTGGCAGTTATCAGGCGGGCATCCACTTCAATGAGGTCAGTCCCTCCGAGGCGACGAAAGCTCTTTTCCTGTAGAGCCCGCAGGAGTTTGATCTGGGTCTTCATGCTAGTGTCACCCACTTCATCCAGGAAAAGGGTGCCGCCATGGGCCAGCTCAAACCTCCCTTTCTTGGTGCGATCGGCACCGGTGAAAGCACCCTTTTCATAGCCAAACAATTCGCTCTCCAAGAGGGTCTCGGGAAGGGCGCCACAACTCGTGGCCACGAAGGGACCATAGCGCTGGGAACTGTTGCTGTGAATAGCCCGGGCCACCAGTTCTTTGCCAGTGCCGGTCTCCCCGGTAATCAGTACGGTGGCGTTGGTGTCGGTCACGGCTTTGATCGTTTCGAAGACCTCCTGCATGGCCTCGCTCCGACCAATGATGTCCTCGAACTCATATTGTTCGGTCAAACTCTTTCGAAGCAGGATGTTTTCAGTGATCAACTGTTGATGCTCGACAATTCTGTTAAGCATCAGGGTGAGCTGATCCACATCGAGAGGTTTGACAACGTAGTCGTAAGCTCCCTCTTGCATAGCCTGAACCGCTCCGGGGATGGAGGCATAGGCAGTCATCATGATGACCACGGTCTGGGGGGCAATCTCTTGAACCTGCTTCAGCACCTCGATACCGTCCATGCCTGGCATCCTTAGATCAAGAATCACAATATCCCAGTTTTCCTCGCGCAAGGAGGCGATAGCCTCTGGACCACCCCCAACTGCCTTGGTAAAATAATTCTCCTCCTCAAGCCAATTGGTAAGGGCAAGACATACCATTGGCTCATCATCAACCACCAAAATCCGTGCATTTTCTTTCATTGATTCACCCGTCGGTAATGTGTTGAAATTGGGGGGTTCGTTCTTTCTTTTGCTGCCAACTGCCAGCTGGGCATCGCTCCCTATGCTAGGCGTCTTCCTTTCTTATTTATCGAGGGCAGCAGCCTGGAAGACACCCTCTTCGTCCTTCTGGTCTTCAATGGACAGGGTGCGAGGACCTGCAGGAAACTGAATGGTACAATGAACGCCCTCACTCTCGCTTTGGATGTAGAGCTCGCCCTCATGCTGGCGGATGATACCATAGGCTACGGAAAGTCCCAGGCCGACGCCTTTGCCCTCGTCTTTGGTAGTAAAGAAGGGCTCGAAAATCTTCTCCACATCATCTTCCGAGATGCCCACGCCGGTATCATTGATCTTAACCTCGATAATATTCCGCTGCTGGTCAAAATTTGTGGAAACTGTAAGCACTCCACCTTCTGGCATTGCCTCAATCCCGTTCCAGAGGATGTTAATAAATGCCTGCTGCAAGCGCTTGAAGTCGCATGACAGAAATGGCAGCTCAGCGGCATAATCGGTATGAATCTTGATCTCGTCCAACTCGGCTCGATGCCGCAGGATATTGAGTGTTGTATCCAGAATTTCATGGATGTCATTGTCTCTAATCTCGATTTGACTCTGGCGGGAAAAATCTAATAAGTTTCGAGAAATTGTGGCGCACCGTTCAGTCTCGCTGTGCAAATAGGAGATATAGTCCCGCAACTCAGCCACTCGATGTACCGGAAAAGGCTCCTGCTGGAGGACGCTGGTCACTAGTTTGCTGAAAGTGAGAACACTCGTCAGAGGATTGTTCATCTCGTGAGCGATTTCTGCTGCCAGCCTGCCGATGGAGGCCAGCCTTTGTGATTGCCACAGGGCCTTCTGCCCTTTTTTCCTCTCGGTGATGTCCCGGAGAAAACCGATGGTAGCTACCTCGCCGTCATGCTGAGATAGGGCAACAGTCTCGTACACTGTGATGGACGCTCCATCTTTGCGGACCATCTTGAATTCATGGCCCTTGGGCAGAATTTCTCCGCGCTGTCTGAGTCGGTGGCGTTCCATGGAAGCTTGCAGATTATCTGGATGGACAAGATCAGCTAAACTCTTTTGCAGCAGCTCATCCGGCTCATAGCCGGTGATCCTGAAAAAAGCCTCGTTCGCGTAGCGAAATTTTGCCTCCGCGCCCTCATGATTCTGCAGGATAAAGATGCCCAGCTCAGCGCTATTGGCCGCATCAGTAATGGCCTCCTGCCGGCCTGCGAATTCCTTGATCTCCAGTTGCAGCTTTCTCTTTTCGGTGACATCTTTCAAGTGGGCCAGTTTGCCGATGGAACCGTCCTGCAGCTTGATGGGAATACATCTTATTTGAAGGGTTCTTCCTGTTTTCGGGAAGCAATATTCCTGAAGACAGCAACCGTCTTCCTGCTCGATCTGATCCATCGATGACCAGGGACACGGCGTATCTCGTTGAAACAGGGCCTCATAGCACACCTCGCCTATATGGTTACCGATGAGATCAATCAGCGTCTGGTTCATAAAGACGATCCGGTGGTCTTCTGAAATGACATAAATACCATCGTTGAGACTGTTTGCCCACTCAAAGTTATCATTCTCGAGCTCATGTGCAAGTTGGCCATATTTCTCGACCGTGATGTCATTCAAGACTCCTTGTACAGATAAGAAGTCACCATTTGCATCGGTAGTGATAAAACCCCTTATCTTTATCCAGGATAAATCACCAGATTTTTTGACGATTCGGTATTCGGCAAGATAGTATTTATCGGTTTTTAATGCCTGCCTCACTGCATCTCGGGCTATCTCTTCGTCTTTGTCGTAGACGATGTCCAGCCACTTTACCTTTCTGTCTAGAAAATCTTCCAATTTATAGCCGGTGATGTCTTCTATTTTTCTGTCGTACAAATCCAACGACCAATCCCTATATCCCTTAAAATAGATGAGATCTCTGGTGTTGAAGTAGAATTCTTGCGGGGAAATCTTGAAGTTGACCATTTTCTCCAGCTCCCCCACCCGGCGCTGGAGCTCTTCGTACGTTGGTTTGGCCATGGAATTCCTCTATGAGTTTGGGTTTGTCTACACCGAATCCAATTATTATAACACACTGTTTTATTAGCCCGGATCTTTCATGAATTGTCGTCGCGAGACCGTGAAGATGGACGTGCCACCGGGCAACCGCAGGGGGTTGGATCCGAGGCGTACTTAAAACAGTACGTCGCAAGGTCCGACACCCGAGGACGCCCGGAAGGACGCTTATATCCGCGGTCGTAGCAGACAATTCGTGAAATATTCTGGCTAGGTAGTCATAGCGATTTTAAACACTATTACTCTCATAAGGCTGCGATAGAGCAAGCCCACTTTGTCTGATGGACGCAGTAGAGGCAGGGAGGGGCGGATTTTCAGTTTGACTCGTCTTTGCCTTTTTGATACCTTCCAACAGTAGTCACAAGGAAAATTCTCTTTATAGTTGGTCAGTTAGCAGGGAACAGCGCAAAAGATTGAAATTTCGAAATTCGAAATCAAAAATGGGGGAGTGCATGAAGGTACTTGTCATCGGCAGTGGTGGGCGCGATCATACTATCGCTTGGAAGTTTTCCCAGAGTTCCAGGGTGAAGAAAATCTATGTGGCCCACGGGAACGCCGGGATTTCGCAGACGGCAGAGTGTGTTAATGCCCGGACCATAGAGGAGATGCTTGCTTTTGCCGCCCGTGAGAGTATCGACCTTACCTTTGTAGGGCCGGAGAGCCCTCTTTCAGCCGGCATTGTCGATCTCTTTGAGAAGGAAGGGCTGGACATAGTTGGACCGAGCCAAGCCGCAAGCCGGCTGGAGTCTTCCAAATGCTATGCGAAAGAAATAATGCGTGATCTTGGGATTCCGGTGGCTGATTTCGAGATCTTTGACGACCCGGATAAGGCCCGGGACTATGTACGCGGCGTGGGATATCCGGTGGTGGTCAAGGCGGACGGCTTGGCGGCAGGTAAAGGCTCTCTGGTTTGTGATGATGTGGCCCAGGCAGAGGATGCCGTCCACCTGCTCATGGAAAAGAGAATCTTCGGGGACTCGGGTAACAAGGTGGAAATTGAGCGGCGGCTGTATGGTCGAGAGCTCTCATTCTTCTGTTTCACAGACGGCAACTCGGTGATGCCCATGGTGGCAGCCCAAGACTACAAGAGGGCTCGGGATAACGACGAGGGCAAAAACACCGGTGGCATGGGATCCTACTCTCCCCATCCCTGGCTCACCGAAGAGATGAGCCAGACCATAATGGATCGAGTGGTGCAGCCGCTCATTACAGGCTTCAAAGAAAAGACCGGCATCGTTTACAAGGGCGTTCTTTATGTAGGGCTGATGTTGGTGGAAGAGCAAGATACCATCACTCCTTATGTGCTCGAGATTAATATTCGCCAGGGCGACCCCGAGGCCCAGGTTATCTTACCGAGGCTGGAAACCGATCTGGTTGATATATCAGAGGCTATTGTTCAGGGACGACTCCACGAAATAACGCCAAAGTGGAACCCAGATTATCGATTGTGTTTGATTGCTGTGAGCGGCCGCACGAAAGGTAAGAAAGGGTGGTACAAGGGATATCCTGAGCGTTACAAGATTGGCTTGCCCATACACGGGCTGGACGAAGTTGATCCTGAATGCCTGGTGGTTCATTCAGGGACTGGATTCGGCGGCGAGGGTCAGTTGATCACCACCGGTGGCCGGGTTTTGTGCGTAGTCAGTCGTGGCAAGACTCTGAGGGAGGCGAGGGAGAAGGCGTACGCGGAGGTGGAGAAGGTAGAATTTACAGGCATGTACTATCGCAGTGATATAGGTGAGGAGTGAGCCGGATGCAGCACAGCAAAGAGTCTAATCAGCACCCGGTGAATTCCCAGCAGCATCCCATGGTCGGTGTAGTTATGGGAAGTGACTCTGATTTGCCGGTAATGCAAGAAGCTCTGGAGGTACTAACAAGTTTCGGAATTCCTGCCGAGATCACGGTGGCGTCAGCGCACCGCTCACCAAAAAGGGTGTATGAGTATGCAAGTTCTGCCAGTAAACGAGGTCTCAAAGTACTGATAGCAGGTGCTGGTGGAGCTGCCCATTTGGCTGGTGTCCTGGCGGCTGAAACCGCGCTGCCGGTAATCGGTGTGCCCATAGCCTCTTCTCCTTTGGCGGGGTGGGATGCACTTCTAGCCACCGTACAGATGCCGGCGGGTGTGCCGGTGGCCACCATGGCAGTGGGTAAAGCCGGAGCCAGAAACGCAGCCATTCTGGCGGCACAAATACTGGCAGTGGCCGACAGCGAGTTGGAGAAGCGACTTGAGCGCTACAAGGAAGAGTTGGCTGAGCAGGTGGCCGAGAGAGCTGCAGGACTGCACGAGAAGTTGTCCACTCCCTAATCAAGGCAAACCAGGAATCGAACCACGAAGGACACAAAGAGCACAAAGTTAGTAACTTGCCTTTGTGCCCTTTGTGATCTTTGTGGTTTAGGTATTGATTGTTAAGATGCCACTCATACTCAAAGTGGAGAAAGATCCTTCCCGAAGCGAAGAAGCCATAAGGCGAGCCGCCCAGCTCATTGTCAACGGCGGGGTGGTAGCTTTTCCGACGGAAACCTTCTATGGTCTGGCTGCCCTGGCCACTGACTATCAAGCCATTGATAAGCTGTATCAGCTTAAGAAAAGGCCGGCTCAAAAATCCCTCAGTATTCTGATTGCGGATCCAGCGGAACTTGATGACTGGATTGAAACCATCCCCAATCAGGCGCTTCATTTGACGGCACGCTTTTGGCCTGGTCCCCTCACCCTTGTCTTTGATGCCGCAACACATCTGCCAACCAATCTCACCGCTGACACCGGCAAAATAGGTGTAAGGATTTCCTCTCATCCGGTTGCTCAGGCTCTGGTCCGAGAGGTAGGTGAACCCATCACAGCCACCAGCGCCAATCGGTCAAAATCCCCTAGTTGTCGCAGTGCGGGTGAAGTAATAACCCAACTGGGTTCGGACCTGGAGGCCATTCTAGATGCTGGCTTGACGCCTGGGGGCAAAGTCTCTACAATTGCCGACGTAACTACTCGTCCTCCCAAGATTTTACGAATCGGGGCAATTGCCGCCCAGGAGATTTTTTCTTGCTGGGAGCAAGATGCATAGGTGCCGTGTTGCCTATGACTACAGAAGCCTCTCTGCTACATCCCTGCGCCCCAAATAGCTCACGGCCCCATGCGCACCCAGTCTTGGAGCGAGTCAGGGACGCGGGAGCCTCATGAGGAAATCCTTTTTTAGAAAATTTTTCGATATGGTGCAAGGAAACCTTGTCTCCCGAATGTTTGGGTTCATAAGGGAGATGGTTATTGCCGGTTATTTCGGCACCACTCGAGCCACTGACCTCTTCGCCATAGCCTTTACCATCCCCACCCTTTTCCGGCGGATTCTGGGAGAGGACATGGTGGAAAAGGCTTTCTTACCCACCTTCCGCCAACTGATCGCCGCCGGGGAGTATAGGCGGGCCTGGATCCTGGCCTCAAGGATTTTTAACCTCATGATGCTTCTGCTATTGATCATCATGGGGCTCTTTTATTTCCTGACACCGAATCTGGTCAGGGTAATCGGGGCTGGCCTCGCTGCCAGCGAGTTTCACCAGGCCGAGGTCATGACCTATTTTATCCTTCCTTTCATGGTTGCCATTGGTCTGGCCTCCTTTGTGGGTGGACTCCTGCTTTTCCTGGACGCTACTGTCACCTATGCCCTGGCGCCGATAATGCTCAGTATCGGGGTCATTATCGGTATCATTGCTCTAAAACCCTATCTTGGCATGTATAGCATGGCAGTGGGTTTTGTCCTGGGGGGAGTTCTCCAGTTTCTCATCCAGATTCCTGCTCTCATTAGGGCCTCGCGGCACAGCGACTTGAGAATGCGTTATTCGGTAACCTCAGGTGAACCTTGGCAGGAACACAAAGAAGTGGGGCGGCAGTCAGGTTGGATCTTCGGGCAGTCCGTGGCCAGCAAGACCGTGGAGGTGGTAGATCGGGTGCTTGCTTCCTTTCTCGTGCCCGGCAGTATCGCTGCTCTCTATTTTGCCCAAAGGCTTGTCCAGTTGCCCAACTCCATTATTGGCCTCGCCGTGGGAAGGGCGGGGGTCACCGAGCTCAATGATCAAGTGCAACAGGAAGATTGGCAGGGGTTCCGCAATACGGTGATTACCGGAGTTCGCTACAATATCGTCTGCATGGTGCCCCTCACCGTGCTGGTGGTGGTACTGGTGGGACCCATAACTTCGGTGGCTTTTCAGCGTGGAGCCTTTGACAGTTCGGCGGTGAAGCTCACGGCTTTAGCCTTTGCTTTCTACGCTTTGGGCCTTTTGGGTATGGGGCTGTGGAATCTCTACAGCCGCGTTTATCCAGCATTGGCCAAGAATCAGATCCCCCTCTACTCCTCGCTGCTTTGCGCTTTCGTGAATGTGGGGCTGAGTCTGCTTTTGGTGCGGACGCCAATCAAACATGGAGGGCTAGCACTCGCCTCTTCCATCGCCTTTACCCTAAACGGTGTGCTACTGTTCGCTGCTTTTAATTTTGAACTACGTCGCTTGGGGCAGAAGGGTATTGGCTGGCAGGATCTTGGCGACACGCTTCTTTCCACCACTGTTGCCAGTGGTGTGGGTGGTTTGACCGCCTGGATTCTGTTTCCTCGATTCAGCGAAATCCATTTGCTGGCCCGCCTGCCGCATCTGATTTTTCATTGGGGCGAGGTTGTCGCCCTGGGGCTTGCGGCTGCTGCTGGCATGTTCATGTTTTTGCTGACCCTCGGCTATTGGGGCCGATTTCGGGGCGGGGGTGCAGCCGGGCCAGAACGGGTCATTTTGACAGGAGGTGGTACCGGTGGCCACGTGAACCCGGCTCTTGCCATAGCCGAGGCCATCAAACAGAAGGAGCCACATTCCCAATTTCTCTATGTGGGCTTACGGGGAAAAGCCGAATCGGTTATCGTTACCCGTGCCGGCTATCCTATTCGATACGTGTTGGCCAGTGGCTATCCCGGTTCTCAACCGAGTCTGGCCCTGGTGCGTTTTGTTTGTGCCTTATTCGTGGGAATCATGCAGTCTTTTTATCATATTGCCACCTTTCGACCCGGCACGATTGTGGGTACGGGAGGGTATGTTAGCGCTCCGGTCATATTCGCCAATACCTTGATGCGCGGCCTTGGCATGAGTCGGGCTCGGGTCTTTATCCACGAGCAGAACAGCGTGCCGGGAAAGCTCAATCAGTTAATAGGTCGCCGGGCTGACAAAGTGTTGCTCACCTTCCCGGAGACCAAGGGATTTTTTCCAGAAAATGGAGTGGTGGTAGGCTATCCGGTACGGCATTCGGTCACCAGCATGCTAAGCTCGGACAGAGGCAAGGCCATGCCGTTGCCAATACCTGAGGGCAGACGAGTGGTTTTCGCTTTTGGTGGTTCCCAGGGGTCTCGGACCATCAATCGGGCTTTGGTGGACGCGCTGGCCTACCTACGACCGCGGCGGAATGACATTTTTGTCATTCACGGTGTGGGGTTGATGAAAACTTCGGAATACCACGCCTGGGAGGATACCTCTGAGCGGTTGCAACGTGAGTACAATGAGCAAGAGCGAGAGCAAATCGATTCTTTCTACTACGCCCAGGACTATTTTCATAACATTGGTGACATCTACGCAGTGAGCGATCTTATAGTATGTCGCGGCGGTGCTGGGAGTCTCAATGAGATCTCGGCAATGGGAAAGTCGGCTCTCATTATTCCCAAGGCCAATTTACCAGGCAACCACCAGGTAATGAATGCTCGTGCCATGAAACGGGCTGGTGGAGCTGAAGTGATCTTCGAAGATACTGTTAAGGACGGGGGGATGCTGTTGGAGGAGGTTGAAGGTCAGAAGCTGGCAATGAAGATTTTTTCTTTGCTCGATGCCAAGCAGCGGTTGGAAGAGATGGGTAAATGTTCTCGCGCCTTCATGAATCACTATGCTGCAGAGCGTATTGCTGCGGAGATTCACGGCAGCCCACTGCCCAGCAGCTCCCTGAATGATATTTCTGCTAAAGATCTGGATCCGCTTTTGAGCGATAATGAGCTGTTGTGGCGACTCAGAAGTGCTTGG
>Ga0255058_10001207_pt1 | contig 14683 bp, 11 predicted proteins | sample Cases_109_9_MG_FD_188637 | JGI IMG/M metagenome (GOLD analysis project Ga0255058, IMG submission 188637) | Seawater microbial communities from Amundsen Gulf, Northwest Territories, Canada - Cases_109_9 | ecosystem: Environmental > Aquatic > Marine > Gulf | place: Canada: Northwest Territories... | reverse complement strand
GCGCCCCGTCGAGCTGTCCCACGCGCATCTTGCGAACGACGGTCATCTCGTCCCCGGCAACGCCGCCGTGGTACATCTTGAGCTCCACCTGCCCGTCGGTTCGCTCTCTCAACTCCTTGCGGAGCTCCTGAAACGCCCGGCCAAGCCCGGACTGCCCGGACTCCCTGGGTGCCAAGGTTGCGATTCGAAGTTGGTGCGCCGCTTGGGGGCTCGCTTCGGCGCTGGCTCCACCGATCAATGAATCCCCGCTGATCAGGAAGCTAAGCAGAGCGAGAGACAACAACAGTAAACCGTGACGCATTCCGAACTAAAGCACGAACCCGGCGGCCGCTCAAGAGCCTCGGTCGATAGCGGCGGACTATGGCATCTCGTGCGCGAGTTGTCGCAGAGCACGCGATGCAATATCCAGATTGGGTCGAGATGCCTTTCTCGTATCGACAGGTTGCCCGTCGATCCACGTCTGCAGCACTGCGATTTCTCCGAATGCTTCCGGCGGCGTCTTCAGTGGGCTTGCCGACAGGAGCAAGAGGTCTGCCGCCTTTCCGACTTCTAGCGAGCCGCGGTCATCATCGACCCCGAGTTGGTGCGCGGCGTGGGTCGTCATCGCTTGAAGCGCTTGCTCGACCGTGATCCGCTCTCCTGGGCCTAGAGGTTCCCCGCCCCTTCGCGGGACACGCAGCATCGCGGTGCGCATGGCTCGAAACGGCCCAATCGGGGTCGCTGGGTTGTCGGTGTGGAAGGTGGCTTGGTGCCCCGCGCGCAATGCCGTGCCCACGGGCATGTACCGCTCGACCCGCTCGCCGACGAGGTCGGGCAGCTGGTCTCCGTAGTAGTAGATATGGTCGACGAAGAAGCTCAGCTCGAAGCCGAGGTCCTTGGCCCGTTGAATTTGCTCGGCGCTGATGAGAGCGTTGTGCTCCAAGCGATGTCGGTGGTCGTCCCTCGGATGGCGAGCCAGCACATCTTCCCCGGCATCGAGCACCCTTTCGATCGCGCGTTCGCCCTGCGTGTGGACCGCGATTTGATATCCGGCCCGGTGAAAGCGCTCGAACGCTTCGGTGAACGCCTCGGGCTCGTAATTGAGTGCCCCGAGGTGATCCGGTGGCAGATGCAGGCGCTCGAGGACGAGCTCACTGTTCTCGTAGGGGTCTTCGAAAGCGGCGCCGCCGGTATAAGGCGAGCCGTCCATCCAGAACTTCACACCGCGCACCGCGAACCGGGTGTTCGGAGAGACCGCAGGAGGGACCGCGCTATCGAGCTGCGTCGGAAGTCCATAGACGACCGTTCGAACGGGAACGTGAGGATCGTCGGCGAGGCCACGCATCATTGCGATCGGATCTTCCGCGCGCCCGACAGCCCCGAGTACCCCGATGGTCGTGTACCCCGCCGCTGCGTACGATGCGTACTGCCAGCGCAGCAACAGCTCAGCGACGGCTGTCGGAACCGCCGGCATCGCGTTGACCATTCGTTCGATGGCATTGACCTCATGGATGGCGCCGTCGAGGTCACCGTTCTCGTCGCGGCCGAATGACCCACCGGGTGGGTCCGGAGTGTCCCGCGTCACACCCGCTGCGCGGAGAGCCGCGCTATTGGCATAGGCTTCATGCGCCATCTGCGTGAGGACAAACAGTGGCTTGTCCGGCGAAAGCGCATCGAGCTCGGCGAGCGTCGGAGGTGCGAGGTCCGGTACCATCACGGGATCCCAGCCGAAAGCTACGATCCAGGGTTGGGGCACGAAGCCATCCGCCCCTTCTCGCAGCGCGCGCACCGCTTCCGCGCGTGAGTCATGGGCGAATCCGCTCACGTCGATCGCGGTGCCAAGCAGGGCGGTAGCGAGCGGATGGGTATGTGGCTCGATGAGCCCGGGCATCAGCGTCGCACCATCGAGATCGATGACCCTCACGTCGGACCCTGCAGCAGCGCGAACTTCTTCCTCGGTTCCGAGCGCCTGAATTCGACCATCCTTGATCCACAGGGCTCGAACGACCGGCGGCTCGGCCATGGTGATGATGTCCCCGCCGACGAAAACCAGCTCCGAAGGCGCCTCAGCGGGCCTCGCCCAGTAGAGAAACGAGCCGACCAAGACAGCCAGCAGGATCGCGGCCAGCGCAATCGCCCGGAGTAGCCTCATGCGCCGGCGACCCTACCTCGTTGTGGATTGCGCGTGCAATACGGAAAACCGGACCGGACCGCGAAGCCACAGCGGACCTACGAGACCCGTTCTACGGTCGACTGGGGGCTGCCCCCCCTTTTGATGTGCCCCCCCCGTAGTCGTGCACGTGCACGTCCTCGTCTTCGTGCTCGTGCTCGTGCTCGTGCACGACTACGAGGACGAGTACGAGTACGAAGACGACTGACGAGTCGTCACAAATCGTCAAAACGGCAGCGCTCGAGGCGGGTGACCGTGAACGAGGTCGCGACTGGACTCGCATCGGCGGTAGGAGCTTAAGAGGGGGGCACGGGCCGGTGGCGGGTCGTTAGTGGCGGACCTGGCCGGTGGGGGCGGGAGAGTCTCTTCTCAAGAGAGGACGTCGGTCGGCGACCGGAAGGCGGTCCTCCGAAGACGCACTTCGCCGGTGGAGATCCCTACGTGCTCAAAGTCGTACTCGTCTTCGTACTCGTAGTCGTGCACGAGCACGAGCACGAGCACGTAGACGACGACGAGTACGGAGACGAGGCCGGAGTCGAGGGCGACGCATGCGACAACCGCTGTCAGCCGTGGAATGAACGTGTTCTCCAGAAAAGGGGACTGTCCCCTTTTTATGGCAAGTCGTCGGGGGGGAACTCGCTCAGGGCGCCTTTGGGGACGGGCGGTGGAGGCGGAGTGTTCCCATCGGCGGAGAAGGGACCGGGCAGGCGCTCGGCGCGGATGATCATCTTCGGAGAGTGGGCGCCAAAGAACACGCCAGGGGTGGCCTCTCGGCCGCTCAGTTCGTCGACGCGGAAACCATTGCGCTCGAACATCGAGCGGATTTCGTGGAGGGCGTAGAGCCGGATCGAGTAGAGCCGGTCTTGCTCTTGACCGTCGTGGCTGGCGACGCGGCGTTTTACCCGCAGCCGCGAGGTCACGTAGTCGAAATCGGTTTCCTCCATGCACACGGCGCCGTCGACCTCGAACCACACTTGGTTTGGTTGCGAGCCGATCATGAAGTCACGGTTGACGACTTCGAGAAGGAGTGTGCCGTCCGGTTTGAGCAACTCGTGGAATTGACGAAGCGCGAGCTCGTTTTCCTCTTCGCTGAAATAACCAAACGTGGTGCCCCAGCAAAGGAGCGCATCAAAAGGTTCCTCGAAAGTGACGTCTCGCATGTCACCGCGAACGAAGTCGATTTGTAACCCCCGATCTTCGGCTTCGTCGTAGGCGCGCGAGACCATGGTCGGCGAGATATCGAGGCCGACCAAGTGATACCCGCGGGACGCCATCTCGACACTCTGCACGCCAAGGCCACATCCGACGTCGAGCACTCGGGAACCGACGGGGACGCGCAAGGCTCGCTCGATGAAGTCGCATTCGACCGCCACTTCCTTAGGCGTCGGCGTCCGTACGGTGCGAAGATAATGCTTGCCGAAGAACTTCTCGTACCACGGACCATCTTCGTCACACTCCACCTCGAGCGGCCCGGCCTCGGTCGATTCGATCGGAGGCGGTGGCGGCTTCGGGATCGGGATCAAGATGTCCCCCGCGGCCTTGGGCGCCGGCGCGATATCGCTTCGCGAAAGCACATCGGCGTCGTCGAGAAAGAGCTCCTCGGGTGGTTCGCTATAGCGTGCCTCGGGCGGCGCTGAGCTCACCAGCGCCGCTGCCGGCGCTGGCGACACGTCGGTTGGCGCTCCGCTGACCCGCGACTCCGGCGGGTCGCTGAAACTCACGTCGATCGAGGGATCCGAGTGCTCGGAGGCATCGTCAGGGGGCTCGGAGCCAAGCGGATCGGGCTCGGTTGGAAAGGAGGGCTCGGTCGGGTCGCGGTCCTCCTCGACGGCGGCAGCAGTCACCCCGGAAGGCGGATCCCAATCGACGTCTTCGTCGGGGGCGCTCGTACCGTGGCCACTTTCGTGGACGGGAGTTGGTGCGGAGTTGTCCAGCAACCTGGAGCGCGGGATGTCGGCGATCGGCACACGAAGCGCTCGCCTTCCGCGCGACGCAAACGACTGCCGGGGCGGCGTCAGCTCCTCGGGCTTGTCCGCCGCGTCACCGCTCATCGACGCCTCCAACGGCCATGGCCTCACCCATCCGAATCGACGCACCGGCCTCCGCGGTCACGTCGAGCGCACATGCGGGTGGTGTCATCACGATCGCAGTCGAGCCCATGTGGAAGACGCCGAGCTCGTCGCCCCGGTCTAGGGCGATGGGCGAATCTGCATAGCTGCGCACGCCGGGAGCATCCCCCCGGTTCGTCTGCAGATCGTCAAAGCTCAACCCGATGCGTCCCACACCGATCGCCCCCACCATGATCGTGGTCACAACCCCGTGAACCACACTTCCCTGCACAATAGCAAGCCGTTCGTTCCGTGCGAAAAGCTGAGGGATATGATCGGTCCCAATCCGGTTCACAGGGAACAAAGTTCCCGGCACGTATTGGACGTACTGCACGTCTCCGCATGTCGGCGCGTGTACGCGATGGTAATCGCGGGGCGAGAGGTAGACGATGAAGTAGTGACCCCCTTCGTAAAGGGCGGCGGCTTCCGGATCGCCGAGCAGATCGGCGGCCGAATAGGTTTGCCCTTTCACCAACAGCTCGGCCCCGGCGGTGAGTTTGCCGAGATCCTCGATCCGCCCATCCGCTGGGGAAACCAGGGCTTTCGGGTCGGCGTCGATCACCCGAGCGCCGGTCAAGAGCTTCCGGGTGAAGAAGTCGTTGAAGGTCCGAAACCCCTCCGGCGGCATATCGACCTCGCTCAGATCGACGTCATAGGCTTTCACGAATGCGGAAATGGCCGCGTCGACCAGGGATTGAGGCGCCCTCGAGGCCGCAAGCCTGCCGAGCGCCCTGCTCAAGCGCTTGCGCGGCAGAGCACGGACCGTCTGCGCGGCCAATCGTGAAGCACTCATCCCCATGAACCCGTGTGCTGTGCGGAAAGGGTATCTGACCCGACCGCGGCGCGTCAAACCTAGGCGATAGTGTGGGGGCGGTGGGGCGGGACGAACAGACGGGCCGTAGGCCCGACCGGGATCAACCAAGCTGCCTAGACCGCCGCTTCGCCGCGCTCACCCGTTCGGATTCGCACGGATTCCTCGATGGGAGACACGAAGATCTTGCCGTCACCGATACGGCCGGTCTTGGCCGCATTTTCAACGGCTTCGATCACCGAGACCACCAACGCGTCGGGAACCACAATCTCTACTTTGACCTTGGGGACGAAGTCGACCACGTATGCGGACCCCCGATAAACCTCTCGCTTGCCGCCGGTGCGGCCAAACCCTTTGACCTCCGTCACGGTCATGCCTTTGATGCCTACCTCGTTGAGGGCGTCCTTCACCTCGTCGAGTTTGAAAGGCTTAATGATGGCTTCGACCTTCTTCATGAGACCTCCGAACTTGGGGCAGCCCAACCAGAACCGCCTGTGAAGACGGTGTACCCCCCATTTGTTTCTGAATTGTTTCGTGGCCGTAAATACGGAAGTGGATTGCGTTGGGTGGGAGTCATAAAGCGAGACGATGAGTGACGCCACAGGTCTGATCTTCCCCCATTCGAGCGGGGGCCCCACCCTCTATGCCAGCTTCGGGGGCTGCACCAGGATCGGGACGTAGCGCCAGGCAAAGCACGCGAAGCCTAGACACCAACTGGCCGCGGAGGCCAACAGCATCGCGGGCGCATCGGGGACCGCAACGACCATCACCCGCAGCACCGCCGCGAGCGTGATCAAGGCGTAGCCCAGGGTGAGCACCGGGTGACTTTGAAGCGGCCTTCCGGTGTGCCCCAACGCCGCGCGGCTCGCGATCGCGACGATCATGGTCGTGATGGCGCCGGTGGTGAGGGCGTGGACCCCCGTGCTCGCCGGCCACCAGCCGAGCTCAGCGCCGGACAACAGCAAAACGCCGATCGGAATCCAAAGGAACGCGACGTGGAGGATCCATACCAATGGATCACCGGTGGCGCGGAAGCCCTGCCACCGGGCGACGCGCAGTAACAGCAGCATGCCGGCGGCCAAGCCTGTGAGCGCGGTCGTAATCGGGGGAACGGGCAACAAGGTGAGCGCGGCAAACGCAACCAAGAAGACCGTCGCCGCGAGATCCACACGGCCAAAAGAAGGAGGCAATCCGACCTTGGCGTCGGGTCGCTGCATCCCCTGAAGACGAAGCCAGTTTCGGGTGAACGCAGGGATTACGCGCCCCCCAATTACCGAAATGAGCAGGATGAACACCCACAGCGCGGCGAGCAGCGCAGGATCGACCCAGCGCGCCCTCCCCCCGATGCCGACGTAGAACGCGGCGTTCGCGCTCACCAGCAGCACCAACAGTACGAGCACTTTGTAGTTCCTCTGGCTGCGTACCGAGATCACCTCGCGGCTCATCAAGACGAGGAGCAGGAAGTCGTATCCGAGGTCGGCGCCGGCCGCAGCAGGCACCACCCAGCCCGCCGCAACCGTCCCCGGCACGAAGAGGAGTAGCCGCCCGTTGAGCCAGAGGAGCGCCAGCGCCACGAGCGGACCGCCAGCGACCGGGGGACGCTTGGTCCAGGTCGCAACAGCCGTCAGCAGGAACCCACCGACCGCTGCACCCGCAAACCCGAAGAGCATCTCATGCGCGTGCCACCAGATCGGGTTGGCCCCCAGGATGGTTGGCATCGACAGCCAGCCCAGCCACGCGCATACCCACACGGGAATCGCGACCAGCGCGTAAAGCGTCGCCAATAGGAATAGAGGACGAAACGCAAAACTGAAAAAGACCTTCGAACGACTCACGGCCAAGGCCTATCCTCCGGCCACGGCGGTTGCAACTGCGGCGAGGCCGCCGAGTAGCTTTCGGCGACCGGTGTCGCTAGAAGAGCCGAAAGGTGGACCGATGACACTGACCCGACCCGACTTGGCATCCCGCAACCGCATCACCGGCCTCGATCAATATCAGAGCTTCTACGACGAGAGCATCACCCACCCCGCCGCGTTTTGGCGTCGACAAAGCGAAACGCTGCACTGGTTCTACGAGCCACAAGGTGTGTTCGAAGAGTACGGACCCGGGGAGTTCGTGTGGTTTCCCGGTGGACGGCTCAACGTGTCGGTCAACTGCGTCGACCGGCACGCCGCGCAAGATCCTTCCAAGACGGCGATCATCTTCGTCAAGGACGAGCCGGGCGAATACGAACACATCTCTTTTGGAGAACTGAAAAGCAACGTCGGCCGTGCGGCGAACCTCTTGAAGTCTCTCGGCGTCAAAAAGGGAGACCGGGTCTGCATCTACCTTCCGATGATTCCCGAGCTCGCCTACACGATGCTCGCCTGCGCTCGAATCGGCGCGGTGCACTCGATCGTGTTCGGTGGGTTCAGTGCGGATGCCCTGCGCGACCGGATCATCGACGCGGAGGCCAAGGTGCTGATCACAGCCAACGAAGGGCTGCGCGGAGGAAAACGAATCCCGCTCAAGGCGATCGCCGACGATGCAGTCGAGGGCCTTGGCGTGGTCGAGAAAATGCTGGTCGTGCGCCGCACCGACACGGAGGTCCCGATGCACCGGGGGCGCGACATTTGGTTGCACGAGGCGATGGCCGAACACCGCGTCACATGTGCGGCCGAATGGATGGCCTCCGAGGATCCGTTGTTCATCCTGTACACCTCAGGATCGACCGGCAAGCCCAAGGGATTGGTTCACACGACCGCAGGGTATCTCGTGTACGTATCATCCACGTTCCGATACGTCTTCGACATCGGTCCGGACGACATTCACTTCTGCGCGGCCGACATCGGGTGGATCACCGGCCACAGCTACATCATCTACGGGCCTCTCTCGAATGGGGTGACGACCGTGATGTTCGAATCGGTACCGACCTACCCCGACGCAAGCCGATACTGGAATGTCATCGACGACATCGGGGCGACGACGCTCTACACGTCCCCGACAGCGCTACGGGCCCTCATGCGCGAGGGTGACGATCCCGTACAGGGCTCGAGCCGCGCGTCGTTGAAGGTTCTTGGGACGGTCGGTGAGCCGATCAATCCCGAAGTCTGGCGCTGGTACAGCGACGTAGTGGGAAACGGGAAGCTGCCGATCGTCGACACCTGGTGGCAAACCGAGACCGGCGGTGTGCTGATCAGCCCGCTTCCGGGCGCAACGCCGACGAAACCGGGCTCGGCGACCCTTCCGTTGTTTGGCATCGAGCCTGTGCTGGTCGATGAGGAGGGCCAGGTCCTCGAGGGCAATGACGTCGCTGGTTACCTCTGCATCGCCCGACCGTGGCCCGGGCAGGCACGTACGATCCACGGCAATCACAAGCGTTTCCTGGAGACGTACTTCTCCCAGTATCCCGGCTACTACTTCACCGGCGACGGCTGCCGCCGCGACGAAGACGGCTACTACTGGATCACGGGTCGCGTCGACGATGTGATCAACGTTGCGGGCCACCGCCTCGGCACAGCCGAAGTCGAGAGCGCACTCGTGGCACACCAGGCGGTGGCCGAAGCCGCGGTCGTACCCTGCCCACACGAGATCAAAGGCCAAGGCATCTTCGCGTTCGTGGTGCCCATTGCCGGCGCGCACTGGGACGCCCAAGAACTTCAAGGCGCACTCAAAGAACAGGTCCGCAAAGTGATTGGACCGTTCGCGACCCCCGACGAAATCCGCGTGGTGAACGGCCTTCCGAAAACCCGATCCGGAAAAATCATGCGCAGGATTCTCCGGAAGATCGCGGCCGGCGAAGGAGACCAACTCGGGGATATCTCGACCCTCGCGGACTCGAGCGTGGTCGAAGCACTGCTCGATCAGGGGTGAGGATGCCCATGCCTTCGATCTTCAACACCGTGCGCGACCTCGAACGGCTTCGGCAGATCGCCACGGTCCTGGCGCTGCATGGCTTTGGCGAGGTCGTCACCCGCACGGGGCTCGCAACCTTGATTCCCGGCCGTAAAACCGAGGACACCGGGCGTATGCCGACGGCGATTCGGCTCCGAAAGGTCCTCGAGGACTTGGGACCGTCGTTTGTGAAGCTCGGTCAGATCATGTCCACCCGCCCGGATTTGATCCCACAAGACATCATCACCGAGCTCAAAAAGCTTCAAGACAGCGTTGCGCCGGTACCCTTCCCCAAGATTCGCGACCAGGTAGAAGCCGAGCTCGGTTGCCCGCTGTCAGACGTCTTCGAGTCTTTCGACGAGGTGCCTTTGGCCTCGGCTTCGATCGCACAGGTGCACCGTGCTCGCCTACGGAACGATGACGACACCGCCGATGTGGCCGTCAAGGTACAGCGTCCGGAAGTCCGAGCCGTGATGGCCCGCGACGTGGACCTTCTCTATTGGCTCGCCAAGGCGCTCGAGCGCTCGATGCCCGAAGCGCAGCTCTACCGGCCGGTGAGCCTCGCCGAGGAATTCGACCGTTCGGTCTCGGCTGAGCTCGACTTCATCCTCGAAGCCGACAACCACGAACGCTTCGCGGCGAACTTTCGAGGGAACCCCCACGCGAAGTTTCCCAAGGTCTATCGGCTCGCGAGCGCGAAACGGGTGCTAACGCTCGAGTACTTGGAGGGTCACAAGGTGTACACGGCGATCCGCGCCGGGGTCAGTGGCGAAATGATCGCCAAGCGATCGGTCGAGATCATCATCCAGCAGATCTTCGAAGACGGTTTCTTTCACGCAGACCCACACCCGGGAAACATCATCATCATGGGCACCGGCGAAGAGCCGGTGATCGGCATGATCGACGTCGGCATGGTCGGCAGGCTCACCCCGAAGATGCGCGACCGCACCGTGGACCTGATGCTAGCTGCAGTGCGGGAGGACTATGGCGGGATCGCAGACGGGCTCTACTCGATCGGTCGACCGACGTACAAGATCGATCGGGATGCGTTCGACGCGGAAGTGACGATGCTGGCGCAGCGATACCTCGGAAAGCGCCTACAAGACATCGACTTTGGCGGGTTGATTCGGGATCTGGTGATGAGCGCACGCAAATACGGAGTCGAAATTCCCTCCGAGCTCCTGATGCTCGGCAAGAGCCTGATGACGGTCGAAGGCGTGGGCAAGGAGATCTACCCGGAGCTCAACCTTATCGAGGAGGTGCGACCGTACTTCACGGACCTTTTCACGCAGCGCTACTCGCCTGAGCGGATGACTCAAGACGCGCTTCGCAGTCTTCGCCGTTTCGGGAGCGCGGCGTCGGAGATGCCGATCCAGCTCGAGGAGATCCTCGAGGACCTTCGCAGCGGCGCCTTCAGCGTCAAGACGCAACAAACCCAGCTGGGAGACGCCGCCGACCGCTTGGGCAGGCGCGCGTTCAGTGGAATCGTCGTGGGCTCGCTCGTCATCTCTGGAGCGATCCTCCTGTCAGCGGAAAGCTACTGGCTGGGTACGCTGGCGGTGGCTGCAGGCGCGTTCTACGGGGCTGCGCACACGGCCCGCGTCTGGCTTCTCGGCAAACCGCGCTCCTGAGCTCGTTGACTAAGTGCCTCGAATCGCGCGCCCGAGCACGACGCCAAGGATGCCCGCCACGAGACACACGACGACCGTCCCGCCCATGTAGAGCGCCGCCCGCCCCCAGGCGCCGTTTTGCATGAGCCCGAGGCTCTCGAGATTGAACGTCGAGTACGTCGTGAACCCGCCCAAGACCCCGGTGCCGAGCAAGAGTCGCATGTCGGTGCCGAACCAAGTCCGATCCTCGGCCAGCACAAACACGAGCCCGAGCCCGAGCGACCCGAGGACGTTCGCCGCGAAGGTTGCGGTGGGAAAGCCCTCGGCCACGGAGAACGCGCCCAAGATGAGCGAGAGCGCGTACCGAAGGCACGAACCCGCCGCACCCCCGATCGCGACCCAAACGAAGCCCACGAACAGTCTTGTAAACGATCTTCGACGCCGAGTGCAAAAGGCGGGGGGTGATTTCGCGTGCTAGGTTCGGCCCGTGATCAGCGACGAGTTTGCCTTCTTCGGGTTTGACGATGTTTCGTGGGACAGGCTCGTGTCGCTGCTTCTCGGCGAGAGGGATGCGGCGGCGGCGAAGCCCCGTGGGGTCCTCGTCGTCGTCGTCGACGCAGGGGGTGCGCCCGTGGCTTCCTTTCACACGGCCGAAGGAAGCATTGATCCCGCCTCGTTGCCGCCACTCGACGATCTACCGGCGTTCTGCGACGCCACCGCCGCGGGCGCGTGTATCGTCATGCGAGAACGGGCCATGCGGGGCCTGGCAGAGTACTTGGCGGAGCCCCTCGACACCGAACAGGACTTCGTAGCCCGCGTGATGCGGTTCGCACGGGTTCTACGCGAGCTCGGCAACGGGAACCTGCTTCGGGTCTGGCCAAACCCGCTTCCTGACCTTTTCTTTCCGCCCGCCTCGACGGCCAAGCCAGTGGGGGAAGTACTGCTTCCCGATGATCATTCCGCCATCCTCGGGGTGTTCGACGGCGGCGAGCTTTGGACGGGTGCGGTGCTCCGACGGCGCGGCGGCCGCTTCGACGTGTTGGCTGGGCCCGAAGCGATCTCGCAGTGGACGGGGCCCCTCGGGGGAGATTGGCGTCGCGATCACCGCGTGCTGGTCCAGGCCGTCGAGCGTGAGCTCGGGCCGGTGCACGTCGGCCTCTTCATGGAGATACCGACGGCGCAAGCCATTCTTGCGGACCGGCAACCGGGTGGATGGGCGCTGTCGTATGCAAGCCGCAATCTCATCATCTATCCCCTTCCCGGATTCGCTGCCGCAGCCCTCGGGCTCAACGGGCTTGTCGGCGTGGCCCAGTATGCCTTCCAGGCTCTCGAAGAGATGGACCCGGATGAGGTGGCGCATATCCTCGAGGGGTTTTGGCGAGGTCTCACCGATGGCAAGGGGTTCGCAGGATTGCTGGGGTTCTCCCCGACGGAGGTCATCTCCGAGGTGTGGCAGGAAAAGATGAGCCAAAGGCCATCGTCTTCGGAGTCCGAAAACCTCGACGCAGCGGACTACGATGAGGACGCTCCGGAAGGCAACGGCAACGGCCCCACCGATTGACCTACGCCCCGAAAGCCTAAAGATCGTCTGTTCTTTGACAAAGATGGCGACGATCTGTACCTTTATCCCACCTGACCAGTCCTACAGGGGACATCTGTACAGGATGAAGGGCACAACCAGTGATTCATTGGTGACAACTTGCGGGGGAAGGCATGCAGAAGCTGACACTGAGGCAAAAGGCAGTTCTTGAGTACATCTCGGACTCGATTCACGCCCGTGGGTACCCACCCACCCTTCGTGAAATCGGTAATCATCTCGGGATCCGGAGCACGAACGGAGTCAACGACCACCTTCGCGCGCTCGAGCGCAAGGGGTATCTGACCCGGGAGGACATGAAGTCCCGGACCCTCCGCCTGATGCGGACTCCCGACGGCAGGCCGAGCAGCCGCCCCCCGAGCGCGAATGGCAATCTCATCGAAATCCCAATCGTCGGTCGTGTCGCAGCGGGCGCCCTGAGTGAGGCAATTGAACAGCCCGACGACACCGTGCACATCGACCGGATGCTCATCGGCGGCCAGCGGGATGTCTTCGGGCTCCGCGTCACCGGCGAGTCGATGATCGAAGCGGGGATCTTCGACGGCGATTTCGTTTTCGTCCGCAAGCAACTCACGGCGGAGCGCGGCGAGATCATCATCGCCCTCGTCGGCGACGAAGCCACGTGCAAATACTACTACCCGGAGCGCGAACACATCCGTCTACAACCGGCAAACAAAGACATGGCCCCGATCCTAATCCCGAAAAACGACTGGCAAAGCACCCAGATCCTCGGGGTAGTGGTGGGCGTCTACCGCCGCTTGCACTAGACCCAACCTCCTCCCCCACCCACCCGCCCCTTCGCCCTAGAAGCCTCCGGCTTCTGGGCCTTGGTGGCTGGCAGTGACGCTTCGGAGAGAGCGCATCCATCGGCCCGATCGACGAAACGTTGCCAGCGCCAAGGACCAAAGCGACCTTTCCCTTCGGCTGCCAGCTCGGCTCGGTCTCAGTTGGAAAGGCCGCCGATCTGGAAGTTACCATGAGCAGCACTTTCCGGGAGACAGAAGAGCGCTCTAGAGGCGACTATCGGCTCCCGCCCGCGTGACTCGCACATGCGTCACGCACATCCGCTTGCATTCGGGGGAGAGAGAGATGAACAACACAACGGTTCTCATCACTGGAGTCTCCGGCTTTATCGCGAAACACTGCGCCGTCGAGCTGCTGAACGCGGGCTACGGGGTGCGAGGAACGATCCGCTCTCTGAGTCGATCCGCGAAGGTGAAGGACACCCTCGCAAAGCATGCGGACACCTCGAGGCTGGAGTTTGCGGAAACCGACCTCGAGTCCGACGCCGGCTGGAACGAGGCTCTCGCCGGCTGCACGAGTGTTCTGCATGTCGCCTCGCCCTTTCCCGCGAGCCCGCCGAAGGACGAGCGAGTGCTGATCGGTCCCGCCGTGCAAGGAACGCTACGCGTGCTGCGCGCAGCCAAGGCCGCCGGGGTCGAGCGCTTGGTTCAGACCTCCTCGATGGCTGCCGTGTATCACGGTCATCCTCATGACACGACCGCACCATTTACCGAGGCAGACTGGACCGTGGTCGACGCGCCCGGTGTGTTGCCATACGAGAAGTCGAAAACCCTCGCTGAGCGCGCAGCGCGTGACTTTGTGGAGGGAGAGGGTTCGGGACTTCACTACAGCTCGGTCAATCCCGGCTTCGTGCTCGGTCCGGTGCTCGACGCCGACTTCGGCGCCTCGGCCCAGATCATCCAGATGTTCCTCAAGGGCAAGTACCCAGGCGCACCGCGACTGTCGTTCCCATGTGTGGATGTGCGCGACGTGGCGCGCATGCACCGCCTCGCCCTCGAGGCGGACGTGCCGAGCGGCGGGCGTTACTTGTGTGTGGCGGAATGTCTCTGGATGATCGACATCGCGCGCGCTATCAGGTCGCAACTGGGCGAGGCGGCGCGCAAGGTCCCATCGCGCGTGTTACCCGACTGGGCCATGAAACTGGTTGGTTTCTTCGATCCCATCGCGCGGCAGATCATTCCTGAGCTCGGCCGGGAAGTTCGGGTCGACAACACGCTCACCCGCGAGGCGCTCCCGATGACGTTCATCCCGGCTGGGGAGGCTGCCGCGGCTATGGCACGCAGCCTCATCGAGCTGAAGGTCGTGTAGAGCCCTTTAGCTCCCACGACGACTGCGCGACCTCTCGTGCTCGCGCCGGTTATCCCCTGGCCAGCATCCGATCCGAGAGATAGCTCGCCATCGCGTACACCGTTTCCTGGGGGTTCACCAGCAGGGTGGTCGGGAACAAGCTGGCGTCGACGACATACACGTTGTCGAGATCGTGCATGCGGCCGTCGGGGCCGACGACGCTCGTCTTGGGGTCTTTGCCCATGCGCATCGTGCCTTGCGGGTGAAACGAAGTGAGCTTGTACCGGCGCCTGCCGTTTTCGAGCGAGTTGACGACCGAGTCGATTTGATCGGCGCTTTCTATCACCGTGCGGCGAGTCGTCGGTAGGAACACGCGTTCGGCGCCCGCGGCAAAGCAGATCTTCGCGGAGGCGCGGAATGCCTCCTGGAGGCTTGGGAAGTCGC
>Ga0255058_10001206_pt1 | contig 14686 bp, 13 predicted proteins | sample Cases_109_9_MG_FD_188637 | JGI IMG/M metagenome (GOLD analysis project Ga0255058, IMG submission 188637) | Seawater microbial communities from Amundsen Gulf, Northwest Territories, Canada - Cases_109_9 | ecosystem: Environmental > Aquatic > Marine > Gulf | place: Canada: Northwest Territories... | reverse complement strand
TGAGATTGAAAAATATTATGCAGCATCTGACCTTTATGTTCATCCTACATTTTACGATTCATGCTCTCTGGTGGTTACAGAGGCATTGGCAAGCGGATTGCCCGTTATTACGACTAGGCATGACGGCGCAAGCGGCGTGATAGGTGACGGCGTAGATGGTTTCGTATTACAAGACCCTCTGGATTACGAGGTATTATCGGAAAAGATAAGTCTCTTTTTCGATGAAGAGTTCAGGCAAAAGGCTTCCATTGCTGCTCGTGAGAAGGCCGAAAAATATCCTGCAGAGAGAAACTGTGAGGAAATGCTAGAGGTTTATAACGAGGTAATAACAAAATCTAATGAAGATATTATTTTTAGTTCAAGGGCTTGATGTAGCGGCAAGTCGATACAGGGTGCTTCAATATCTTCCGTATTTAAAAGAACACGGAATAGAGCCGACCGTCACCCCTTTTCCAAAAGGGTTTTTTGAAAAAATCAGATTGTTTAAGAGTATAAGTAAATACGACGTCCTGTTTATACAGCGAAAGAGATTTTCGGCTCTCTGGCTTAAATATATAAGGATGAATGCAAGGAAAATTGTTTATGATTTTGATGATTCTGTAATGTATCGCAACTCAAAGGCAAGCCATGCTGAATCAAATACAAGGGCCAAGATGTTTAAGAATATAATTAATGCGTCGGATTACGTAATAGCCGGGAATGAATATTTAAAGAGAAATACTGTGCCATACACAGATAATGTTACAAACATCCCATCACCTATAGACATGACCTTGTACACTCAAAAAGAATATTCGGAGCAAAACGATAACATTACATTGGGATGGATCGGTGCGCATGGAAGTATACATTATCTGGAAAAGATGAGGTCTGTATTTGAGATCCTTGGTAAAAGACATAATAATTTAAAATTAAAGATTGTATGTGATACCTTTTTCGATTGCGAAGACATGGTTGTAGAAAAGAAATTCTGGAATGAAAAGGATGAGGTAGAAGATATTAAAAGTTTTGATATTGGCTTGATGCCGCTCTTAGATGATCCATGGTCACACGGGAAGTGTGGACTGAAAATATTGCAATGCCTTGCTACGGGCGTTCCGGTGGTATGCAGTCCGGCTGGAATTAACAGGGAGATTGTTGAAGATGGTGTACACGGTTTCTGGGCAAACACACCGGAAGAATGGATAGAAAGACTGGAAATTTTAATAAACGACCATAACCTCAGGAAGAGAATGGGAAAAGAGGGACGAAAGAAGGTTATTAAACATTACTCACTAGAGGCAAATACACCAAGAATGTTAAAAATATTCCAACAACTAGCATCTTCTGCAAATTAGTAATAAGGTTAAATGGAGTTAAGGCTTCCTGCCCGACACTTTAAGCTTATTCTATATTTGCGCCGACAACAGCGGCCATCTGCATCATGTCGATCGTCTGGCCTTCTTCCAGCTTTGTAAGGTCAGTGACCTTGCCTGATTTGCTTTTGGATTTTGTGTTTTTGAAGATAGAGAGCAATTTAGCATCTGCCACAATGAACTTGCCTGCGTTCTCAGGCTTTCCATTTTCAGTCTTTGTCTGAAGTTTATTCGCTTTAATATAGTCCCATAGTTTTTTGGTAATCTCTGTCCTGGGAAGTTCTGTTGCTCCCAGAAACGCTGCGAGATCATTTTTCAGTTTTACCGGTTTACTCAATCCTTTTGCTTCTGCCATTTTTAACTCCTTCATATTTAGATTTAAAGAAAATTAAATTATCTCCAGGGCCAGATCTTCTGCCCGTTTCCAAGTTGAATAAATGGATAGGATATTTATTTATTTTAAACCTTTGCCTTTTCTATAATCACTAATCAAGACGCGACCCCAGTTTTACTCTGGCAACACTGTGAAGCAGCTTATAGGAAGAGGATGAGTGGCCACGGAAGATGTCCTTATCGTCTAGTTCAACTTTGGATAAGAATAATGCGAGTGTACGGATGTTTGTTCCCATGGTATTCTAACATAGATTATACCGCCTAAACGCTGTAATATAATACAGATGTTCGATAAATTATTGTTGTAAACATATGATAGTTCAGTTATTATGTCAACATAAATATAATATTGAAATAGAGAAATGCAGACAAAGGATTTTATAATGTCATGTAACAGAGAGATTTTTAAACAACTGGTAAAATCAAATACCGAACATTTCACAATTAAGTATAATTCTTTTACTGCCGTAAATTTAAAATGGAGCAGATAATTAAGGCAAGGAAAATCCTGGTTAGAGCGCCCAATTGGGTAGGTGATGTTGTGATGGCAACTCCTTCGTTCAGATGTATTAGAGAAAACTTTGCCGATTCGCATATAACGTTACTTATTAAAGAGAATTTAAGAGGCATAATTGACGGTTCTCCGTGGTTTGATGAGATTGTTGAATTTGAGCCCGGCAAGGGAAAAAATACAAATGGACTTTCTTCTTCCTCACAAAAAGTTTTCAGTGGCAATATGAAGGGATATTTAGGCTTGATACACAAGCTTAGACAGGAAAGTTTCGATTTGGGGTTTTTATTCCCTAATTCATTCAGCTCTTCTCTTATGGTATGGTTGAGTGGAGTGAAGAGGCGAATTGGCTATAAGCGTGATGGTCGCTCTTTCCTGCTAACGGATGGCATAGAGAGGCTGAGCGAAAATGGAAGATTTCTACCAACTTATATGGGAGATTATTATTTAAGGTTATGCTTTCAACTTGGATGCAAGATAACGTCCGGAAAATTAGAGTTATTTATTTCCAGAGAATGTGAAGATAATGCAAATGAGCTGCTAAGACAATACCATATTGATGAAAAACCCTTTTTCCTGATAAATCCCGGGGCATCTTATGGTTCTGCAAAGCTCTGGTTTGCTGGGGGATTTGCCAGAACAGCAGATTTGTTAAAGGAAGTTGTTGATTGCAATGTAGTTCTAACTTGTGGACCGGGTGAAACCAGGCTTGCTGATGAGATTGAGAAGGTTTCGAAGAAAGGCTTAATCAATCTTTCAAGGATTCCAATCTCCCTTGATGTATTTAAGGTAATCGTAAAAAAGTGCATGCTCTTAATAACATTGGATTCAGGACCAAGACATTTTGCGGTAGCGCTTAATCGACCCGTTGTCGTACTGATGGGCCCTAATGATCCCAGATACACAGACTCTGAATATGAGATTGGCAGTGTAATAAGAGAAGATATTGATTGCTCACCATGCCAGCTTAAGACCTGCCCGACAGATCGCCGTTGTATGACCCGGATAACACCTGAAAAGGTAGTACAGACATGTGTCGATGTTTTAGGGATCCGGAAAAACGAACATAGCCAGACTTCCATTTTAAATTAACCCCCTCACCTTATCCTCTCCCCCCAGGGGAGAGGATAAGGTGAGGGGGAACTATCAAGTTAAAAATGCATAATAACATTATATCAACAAAGACAATAAAGAACGGAGCACAATGGACTGTAAGAAAGGGATACGAAAGTATCCTGGACAAGCTTAATCTTGACGATTTTCGTTCTCTCTTAAATGGAAAACGTTATAAATTAATAAAGGAAACTAAAGTAAGGTCTGTTATTTCAATACCGGGTTCGGACATAGGTGACGGCGGAATATACATTAAATATTTCAAGAGAAAGGGCTATAGTGATTACGTCAAGTATCTCTTCTTGCCAACCAGAACCAGGACTGAATGGAAGGTTGCAGGTGAATTGTTGAGTAAGGGTATTAATACTGCCTTACCACTTGCAATAGCAGAGAAAAGGACATGGAGTTTACTTGATAGCAGTATGCTTGTTACAAAGACGGTACCAAGGAGTGAACCGCTTATGGAATATTGCCAGACAACCTTTAATGGCATATTGTCGGGAGAAAAGTTGGCCGAAAAGAAGAAATTGCTCAATGATCTGGCAGGGTTTGTAAGAAACATTCATGAAAAAGGATTCTTTCACAACGACCTTCATGCAGGCAATATATTGATAAAGTTTAATAATGACTACTTTAGCCCGGTCAAAGATTATACACTTTATTTAATGGATCTCCATCATGTAAAAATACTAAAACAATTATCTAAGCGTAAGAGATTGCACAATCTTGCACAGCTATTCAACTCTTTATCCTCTATACTGACAAGATCTGATAAATCAGGCTTTGTTAAATCCTACGGAATTAATGCCCTTGATAACGTTAAAAATGAACAAGAACTCATCAACCAGATAGAATCTGAATCCTCAAGAATAAGAAACATTCACTATAGAAGCAGGTTAAAGAGATGTATGAAGGAAAGCAGTACCTTTTCAAAAAAGAGATTTACGGGCATGAAGATGTTTTTCAGGAAAGGTTATGATACAAATAGCTTTCCGGAACTAATCGGGAAACACCATAATGCCCTGGCAAACAATGATAAGGACGTAATCCTTAAGCGTGATTCCAAAACCGCCTTAACCAGATTTCCGTTTAAAAACGGCGAAATCCGAAGTGTTGTTGTTAAACAATATAAAACAACATGTGGCCTTTGTCTTATAAAAAACATCTTCCGTAATTCCGCAGGAAGAAAGTCATGGATTGCGGGTAATGGTTTGAGTGTATATGGATTTGATTCTGCAAGGCCTCTGGCGCTAATAGAAAAGAAAGTACTGGGGATCGTTACAGACAGCTATTTAATCATGGAAGATGCCGGTCACAGTTTAGAGATGGATAGATACATTTTGAAGAATTTCCATGTCCAATCAAAACATGCTCAATATAAAGAGGAAGACCACCCCATATCCCCTCCTTGCGAAGGAGAGAATTTAAAAGATTATAGTTCTACCTCCCCTCTTTCCCCTCCTTGCGAAGGAGGGGATGAAGGGGAGGTAAAAAACATCAATATAATCCCACATGATATTGAACAACTACATCAACCATCAAGTGAAGATCCATTGGCGTTCAATGCAAAAACAGGTATGAAAAAGAAAAGGACGTTTATAAGTAACTTTGCAAAGACCATCGCAAAAATGCATAACCGGAATGTGTTCCATGGCGACCTGAAGACATGCAATATTATGGTGAAGGAAAAAGAGAATAAATCATTTGATTTCATATTCCTGGATTTTGATAAAGTTGCTTTCAATGAAGAAATAAGTATCCGGAAAAGAATAAAAAACCTTACACAAATAAATCTCTCCACGCCGGGGTGTATTACGATTACGGATAGATTCAGATTTCTAAGAGAATATCTGAATCAATGTAACATAGCAGATGAAAAGAAAACTATGCTAAGGGAAATAATAAATATCAGTAAGACAGAAAAAATACTCTATGTCTCGTTCAAGGGAGATGTGACGGAAGATTGGTAGATATCTCTTTCATAATTGTAAATTGGAACACCCGTGACATCCTGATTAATTGTCTGAATTCTATTTATAAAACAGCCGGGGATATTGATTATGAGATTTGTGTTGTTGACAATAATTCGACGGATGGCAGCCAGGAAGCAATAAGGAAACACTTTCCTGAAGTAAACCTGATCGAAAACAATACAAACACCGGTTTTGCCCATGCTAATAATCAAGCGATTAAGATAATGCAGGGCAGGTTTGCCTTACTCCTTAACTCTGACGCTATCTTACAGGAGGGAGCGGTAAGGAATCTTCTATCTTTCATGGACGGTTTCCCCGGAGCAGGGATAGCAGGCGCACAACTCTTAAATGATGACGGCTCGAAACAAAATTCAATAGACAATTTCCCCTCCCTGGAGACAGAAGTATTTAACAAGAGCATCCTCCGTTTCTTCTTTCCAAATAAATATCCGGGTAAGAGTAGAAGCTATCAAAGTCCAATTGAGGTGGATTCAGTAATAGGGGCATGTATGATGGTTAGAGAAGAGGCAATGGAAGAGGTGGGTATTTTTGACGAGGATTATTTTATCTTTCTCGAAGAAACTGATTGGTGCTTCAGGATGCACAAGAATGGATGGAAAGTTTATCATGTGCCGGATGCCAGAGTAATTCACCTCTCCGGGTACAGCAAGAGGAAGTCGCCCTGGGAATCGCAGATTGAATACTACAAATCTCTGTATATGTTTTTCAGGAAAAACAGGGGGGTTGTCCCCTATATTGTCCTTCGCATCTTAAAGCCGTTTAAGATATTAATAAACCTTATTCTAAACGTTTTTGGAAACCTGATAACGCTATTTCAAAACGAAAGACTCAGGAACAGATTATTAAAATACCATAAACTATTAATGTGGCATTTACTCCTGTGTCCTGAAAGCATGGGTATTAGGAAAACACCCTGAAGGGTAAAATCCGAGAATGGAGTTAAGGCTTCAGCCTTTTATTTTATAAATGAGTGATATTAAAAAACATATGATAAGCTCTGCTCCCTTTGGTGCATTCAAATATGACTTTAAGGATGAAGCTGAAGCATATGAAAGGTCAAAGGTCGTCATAGTCGGTGTTCCCTATGACGGTACGGCAACCTTTCAATCAGGTGCCAGAAACGGCCCTGACAGCATCTTAAATGCATCTCCAAACCTTGAGCATTACGACAGGGAACTGGGAAACATCTTTGATATAGGCATATTTACGGCAGGGACTGTAGATATTGAGAATATACATGTAAATCCTGAGGAAGTGGTGAAAAGGGTTTATGATGTGAGCAAGGGCTATATTTCAGATGATAAATTTCTGGTTACCATTGGTGGAGAACACTCCATTACTCAGGGAGTCGTAAGAGCATATAAGGGACAATATGACAAACTATCGATTTTACAACTTGATGCACACCATGACCTCATGGAGGAGTATGGGGGTTCAAGATACAGCCACGCCTGTGTGGCAAAGAGGATAATTGATATAGGATGCAGTATAACTCAGTTTGGGGTAAGGGTTACGTCGGAAGAGGAGCATGAATACATAAAGAAACACAATCAGGACCTGAACATATTCTACGCCAAAAATATCCATAATAATGATAATTGGCATAAAGAAGCAATTGATTCATTAAACGATAATGTTTATATTACCTTAGACCTTGATGGTCTTGACCCGTCCATAATGCCTGCTACCGGAACACCTGTTCCGGGGGGCCTTGACTGGTATGGCACCCTGAACTTTCTCAGAAATGTGTATGAAAGAAGGAATGTGGTTGGGCTTGACATTATGGAACTCAAACCAATTCCTGGAAACGAAGCACCAGACTTCCTTGCAGCCGACCTTATTTATAAAAACATAGGGTTCTTAAGGAATATGGGTTTGATTAAATAGAATTTTCGAATCTATGGCAGAAATTTTCTCTCCAAAAAATACCAATACTATCCTGTATTGTAAGAAGTGGCAGGAAACTGTCGACTTCTATCGGTATCGTCTAAAGTTGCCAATCAACTTTACTTCAGACTGGTTTGTTGAATTTAAGTTAACCGAGACTGCCCATTTAAGCATTGCCGATGAGTGTCGAGCGACCATCAAGAGCAGCGGAGGTGCAGGCATAACGCTTACGTTGCAAGTTGAAAATATCACTGAAGCCTGGGAATATCTGCACAATAATGGTTTGCCCCTCGAACCTGTCCGGGAACATTCCTGGGGAGCGCACGTTTTTTATTTCCTTGATCCTGAGGGACATAGGATTGAAGTGTGGTCTCCTAAACAAAAAAAACCATAAAAGGGCGAAAGAGGTTTTCAGCTCGAGGATATAGTCAAATAGGAATTAAGAAAATATTGTTTAGCTCAATAAAGATTTTATAATTCTAAAGGACGTAAAATAATACGCCAATTGTACAGTATAAATATAAATTAAACCGGAAGAAAACGTGGAAATGAAACGCCGAATTTTCTTCGCAGTCGACCTTATTTACAAAAATACAGGCGTCTTGAAAATTGGACAGAATCATCCACAAGTTAAGTATTGACATTTGGTTATGTATAGTTAGAATAGGCGCATATTTTATCCTCGCAATTTGCAAACATTATGATAACACTTAATAAGAGATTAAGAGAGTTTGTTATTGTAATATTCTGTCTCTCGGTTGTATTGTGTAGCGGTTGCCTTTCGGAACTCAGGGACGATATTCTTAGTTTCAAGGCTAAGCGGGATGCGGCTATAGAAGAGACACCACCACCACCTCCTTCTCCCCCGCAACAGAATACAACCAAAGAAGCTTCTCCTCCTCTTGAGCAAGAAACGGCAAGTGTTACCGTCCCTCAACAAAAACCGCAACAAGGAAAAGGATATTTAAAGGATGGATCTACGGTAAGCCTGGGCGTATTAGATGGAGATGAAGAACTACAGGTACTAGAAAAGATCAAGAGATTGGAAAAAGAATTAGACAAAGAAGTGGAAAAGCGGAATGCTCTCGAAGAGAGTCTGGCTGAGGTGAGGGCTGCCAAAAATAAGATTGAGGAAGAATTTATTATTACCAAAAGAGACCTTGAAGAGATTAACGAAGATTTATCAAGAGATATTAAGGTCTTAAAGACCCAGAAAGAAGGATTGGAAGAAAAGTTCGCTTCTGTAGAACAGCAAATAGAGCAATTAAAAGAAGAGGCTTTAAATTCTCAAATAGCCGAGACAAAAGCACAGCAGGAGTTGTACAAATTAAAGATTGAAAAATTGGAAGAAAAGCAGGAAAAACCATAACAAGCTCGCCATGAGCTAAGCCAAATGGCTTTCCTTTCATAGATTATTAATTAATTAATTAATGCAAAAAACATTACTCATACCGATAGTAATTCTATTATCTTTCGCTGCCATAAGCAACGTAGGATGCATACCACTTCTAGTTCAAAGAGAATTTAAGTCTATCAGTTTCTACAAATCAGATGAATACAATAATACCGGTGTACATAGGGTCTTGTTGGTTCCATTTACTTTTGAAACTAACAGGGAGAAAGTGATAAATGAAGTTACAGAAGCTTTTTCTATTGAGTTACAGAAGAGCGCAAAATTTGATATTGTGCTGCCTCGCGGATTTCCGGAAGAGTTATTGCTGCAAAATGATCTTTGGGGCAAAGGACTTGTCAGGGCTGAAACAGTGATTGAAGCAAAGAAAAGATTCAAGGTAGACGCAATTATTTTTGGCACGATTACCCATTATAAGCCGTATGAACCTCCTATCTTAGGCATGAAAGTGGGTATGTTTTCAACTGTTACCGGAAATGTTATATGGACTGCCGATACCATACTTGATAGCAGTGAAGCAACAGTTGTCAGACTTGTAAAGACTTATTATAGAACTAATTATCAAAGAAAACAGTCGCTGTATGGTTGGAAAATAATATTGCTGTCTATGAAGCGTTATGCACAATTTGTTGCACATCAAGTAATCGCTACCTTATAAAGATCATACCTTTCCATTTCTCAAAATCCCCTGCCTTTTAGACATCTTTAGTAGAGCTTTGCTCAAACCCTGTTAAACACCCTTAAACATGGAAGGTTTTTCCACAGCATGTGGAAAAAAATGTCGTATACACCATTAGTGGGGTAAAAAATCTAATGAATGGTGTCTAACCTAACCAAAATTATTATCCATGTAAGTGCTTGTACTATAAGATATTACAGATATTCAGGAAAAATATTTTGATTTGTTTGTTCCAAATCTGTTTTTGGCATAAGGGTAGCTAATAGAACAAATCGTGATTTTTATGTCACGGCGAAAATTTTCAATTTAGACTGGAGTTTATAAAGAATGTCTGAACAGCTCTTAAACGGATTACTTGAAAATATTACGGCAAAAGAATTACCTTTCGCAATGGCATCAAAGCCCTCGACTGAGTTTGGCCAAACGTCTAAAGCTGAAACTCCCTTACAGGCTAATTTGGGAGAAGAAAGCTTTGGCGCGAAGCTGGCACATTTAGTTGAAAACATGTCATCGTCTAACAAACAAGTTCCCACCTCTGTTGAACCAGAACCAACTTTGCCGAATCAGGCAGATATTAACTTCATAATGGAGATGATCTCAAAAGGTATACTGCCTGACATCAATGGTTTGCGAGAACAATTAAACCAGGTTCAGATATTAAATAATTTAAATAATAATACAAACAAAGAAGCATTCATAACTAATGGTATCAACTATACTTCTGGCAGTAAGCCTACGCCGGTGTCTACCCTGTTACATACATTATTAAATGGTGGGGAGGTATCAACTCTTGCAAAGGCTACGCAGAATGGTGGGGAGGTATCAGCTCTTGCAAAGGCTATGCAGAATGGTGGGGAGGTGTCAACTCTTGCAAAGGCTATGCAGAATGGTGAAGAGGTATCAACTCTTGCAAAGGCTATGCAGAATGGTGAAGAGGTATCAACTCTTGCAAAGGCTACGCAGAATGGTGAAGAGGTATCAACTCTTGCAAAGGCTACGCAGAATGGTGAGGAGGTATCAACTCTTGCAAAGGCTATGCAGAATGGTGAAGAGGTATCAACTCTGGCCACTCTGACAGAATCCACGAGATTAAAGGGTAAGGAAATATCATCTACGGCAAAACCCATGAAAAATGGTAAGGCAATATCATCTGTGGCGAAATCTGCGGGAGGTGGAGAGGAAGTATCACTCCTGGCTAATGATCCGGCTAAAGGTATAAATGGTGCTAATGATGTGAATAGTCAGGACTTACATGATAATCCCAATAATAGAATAAACGGGCAATTGGCGTCACAGCATGCCAACAAAACCGTACCTGAAGAATCCAATCCGAATCTATCACTTCGTCAAGACTCAGTACAGGCAGAAGTAGAAGATAGTGAATTGCACCATGCACTTAACGCCTCCAAGTCACAGGATGTCACAACTTCATTCAGTGACAACACGCACCCTGACAATGACAGTTCAGATGGGCCGATAAACAAGACAACTGCATCACAAGACAATTCTTTTTTAAACAATCAGAGTTCGGATACAGCAAAGGAGTCAACCCTAAACCCTGTAAATAACAAATCGAATAGCAATCAAAGTATAGAACCAAAGATAAATTTTGCTAATGTTGCAAGACAAATGAATGTAGCCAGGCCTTTTGAGTCATTAGGTGTTGATTTAGTAGACAACTTTATACAAAGGGCAAGGTTGTTTATGCAAGGGGGTAAATCAACAATAAGGCTACAACTAAATCCACCGGAACTCGGGAGTCTCAAACTTGAATTCACGATTAAAGATGACGTCATGGAGGCAAAGATTTTTGTGGAGAGGTCATCAGTAAAAGATATTATCGAAAAGGATATTCCACGGCTGAGAGAGCTTATTGCTAATACAGAAGTTAATGTTGGGAAATTAGACGTCTTTCTTCAGGAAAAAGGGGACGAAAGGTTTGGGTTTATGGATAAAGACCGTCAGTCAGATTCAGAGAGTGAGCATACTCAGGAGCTTGCAAATCAGGAGAGAGAAGGTTTCGATGGCGAAGTTGATGAAGAGTTGGAGCTTAACATAGTAAATTCAAATAGTTCAAATAGAGTTAACTATTTTGCATGACATGGAGGCAAATATGGCAGGTATTGAAAGTGTTTCTACCGGTAAAGAAGATTTTTTGAAACTGTTCGTGGCCCAGCTAAAGGCTCAAAATCCTTTAAATCCCCAGGAAGGGCACGAGTTTATTGCTCAACTGGCGCAGTTTACTTCGCTGGAACAACTTATGAACCTTAATACTTCTTTCTCGGATGTGCTCAAATACCAACAACTGCTTGGGGGAGGTGAGTTAATCGGGAAAAATGCTGCGTACCTGGGCACTGATGGAGAATTGCAAGGAGTAATTAGTGGCATTAAAATAAATGATGGTGCAATTACGGCTGTGATAGGAGGCAAAGAAGTTCCAATATCTAACATAACAGGAATATTTTGATACCGGATAATGCCAAAGCTAAGCTCAGCTTTGGTGTATATTATCTGATCTTATTTACAGAGCTAAGCTCAGCTTTGTAAGAAAGGAGCAAGAAAATGGCAGTATCGGCATTAGCAGCAGGTATATCAGGATTAAGGATTGCACAAACCGCCTTAAACGTTATTGGTGATAATCTGGCTAACCTTAACACGCCTGGCTTTAAGTCATCTCGTGTAACTTTTTCTGATGAATTATCACAGACTCTGAGGCCTGCAAATGCGCCCAGTGGTGGTGTTGGAGGAAAGAATCCAATGCAGAGTGGTACAGGCGCCAGGGTTTCAAGTATAGATGTTAATTACGGCCAGGGAGGCATTACGCCGACCGGGCGTCCATTCGACCTTGCAATAGAGGGCGAAGGCTTCTTTGTCCTTACAAATGGAACCCAGGACTTTTATACCAGGGTTGGCGCTTTCAATCTTGACGAGAATAATGACCTTGTAGATTCCGCCACAGGTTTTAAGGTAAAGGCTACAGCTTCGACCATAAATGTTCCAACCGATACAGTCGTGCCGGCAAGGGCGACAGCAAATGTTAACCTGGTTGGAAACCTGGATTCCGGCACAACAAGTGGTGCAGTCAACCAGATAATTACGACTACGGCCGCATTTGCTACGGCCGGTGGCGCCGCAATTTCAACAACTCTACTGAATGATCTCACTATAAACACCACAAACTATGATCTTACCGCAGATACGATTAACATAACAGGTTCAGAGACCAACGGTACAGACGTAAATACGGTTTTTACTTATGGAGTTACCGGTACGACATTGGGTGATCTCAGGGACTTTATATCGGCAAGTTATGGTTCAGCAACGGCATCAATTGATGGAAGTGGAAATATAGTAATGACGGCAGATGCGCCGGGTTCGTCATCTCTCTCATTGACAATCACTGATGGTTCCAGCACTGATGGTGTCACGGCTTGGAACAGCTTTTCTGTTACTACCACGGGAAGTGGAGAGACATACGTTACCACAGTCCCGATATTTGATGCGCAGGGTAAATCATTTCCCGTTACCCTTACCTTTGAGAAAACAACCTCTAACGTATGGGACGTTTCGGCTACTATGGATCCGGATGACGGTTCTATCACATCCCTTGGTATTACGGCAATAAACTTCGGCCCTAATGGTTCTTATGCGTCTATTGGGGGCACATCGGATATGACGATACTCCTTTCGGATGGCACTTCTCAAGTGATAAATTTCAATTTGGGATTAGCAAACGGATTTACAGGCTTGACCCAATTAAGTGGAAATTCATCTGCAGCGGCAACAAGCCAGGACGGCTATGAAGCAGGCTTCTTCCTGTCTGTGACCGTGAATTCGGATGGATCCGTTGAGGCGTTGTTTTCAAATGGTCAGACCCAAACTTTAGACCAAATGCAATTGGCAACTTTCGCTAACCCTGCCGGTCTGGAAAAACAGGGAAAAAACCTGTTGCTTCCCTCGGTGGCTTCCGGTGCGGCCATACTTAGATTACCTCAAACAGGAAGTACCGGTTCGATTGTCAGTGGTGCATTGGAAGGTTCCAACGTGGATATAGCAGAAGAATTTACAAGCATGATTATCAATCAGAGAGCGTTCCAGGCAAATGCACGTACGATTACGACAAATGACGAAGTTATGCAGGAATTGGTTAATATAGTAAGGTAAGGAGATGAAGACCAGGGTCTAAGTCAAGTGATTTAGACCCTGAGAGCTTCAGGGAAATTTTATACGGTAAATATTCTCGTTCCCACGCTCTAGCGTGGGAACGAGTCGTGAGTACTGGAAAGGCTGATAAAAAATGCTTGACGGAATATACGCAACAGCCGAAGGACTTGAGGCTTTTACCAAGAGACAGGAGGTAATAGCGACAAATCTTGCAAACGCGAATACTTTTGGTTTTAAAAGAAATATTACCGATTTCGAGCGTATTCTGGAACAAATCGATGGATACGAAGAGAGCGAAAGTCTTCGGGCAAATATATCTATTGATTTTTCTAAAGGCAATCTTGAATACACCGGTAACAGTTTAGATATAGCCATTGATGGTAAAGGGTTTTTCACTATTGAGACAGAAGAAGGTTTGAGATATACAAGAAACGGTCAGTTTCAGCTCTCAGACGGTGGTGAAATAATAACGTCAAGTGGTGATCTATTATTGTCGGCATCCGGACCGGTACGAATCCCCAGAGGAAGCAGTGAAATTAAGATAGATATTAATGGCGCTGTTAAGGCGGACGATAGAGTAGTCGGGAATTTATTGATTACCAACTTTGAGCAACCGTCCTTGCTCATTCCAAGAGACAAATCTTTGTTTGAGGCGCCAATTACTGCGATAGAGGATATTAATAATACAGACTTTAAGATTGCGCAGGGTTATCTGGAGAGAGCAAATGTGAATGTTGTTATGGAAATGGTTACTATGATTGAAAATATGAGAAACTATGAAGCAAGCAGACATGTTATGAAGAATTTTAGCGACACTATCCAGGGCTTAATTAGCAGCCTGGCAAGCGTCTAACTTTCAACAAAAAGGAGAAGAAGGCCATGATTAAAGCATTATATACGAGTGCTACAGGAATGCAGGCGCATCAATTTCTTCTTGATATTGTAGCAAACAATCTTGCTAATGTGAATACTACAGGGTACAAAAGAGTGCAGGCTAACTTTCAGGATTTACTGTATGATAAACTGGTGGCTGCAGGCGTGGAATCTTCTACTGGGCTTGAAATGCCGACGGGTTTGCAGGTTGGAACTGGTGTTCGTGTCGTGTCTACAAGCAAGGTCTTTACCCAGGGCGTGCCGGAGAATACGGGTAGATCATTAGATTTATCTATTCAGGGACCC
>Ga0255058_10001205_pt1 | contig 14693 bp, 16 predicted proteins | sample Cases_109_9_MG_FD_188637 | JGI IMG/M metagenome (GOLD analysis project Ga0255058, IMG submission 188637) | Seawater microbial communities from Amundsen Gulf, Northwest Territories, Canada - Cases_109_9 | ecosystem: Environmental > Aquatic > Marine > Gulf | place: Canada: Northwest Territories... | reverse complement strand
AACGTCGGCACCTCGACGCCATCAGCGGCCATCTCCTCGATCCACGTCGTGCGCGTCAGTTGCGTGCCGCGCCACGGGTGGCCGCGCTGCTCGAGCTGCATGAGAGTGGCCTGCGCCGTCTCCGGCATGCTCGACTGCTCCATCACCATGAAGCGACGCACGTCCATGATCGTCGGCACATGCTCGATGAACACGGGGCATGCTTCCATGCAGGCGCCGCAGGTCACGCAGTCCCATGTCTGTTCGAAGCCGACGGCGTCGGCGGTCGTCTTCGGTTCCGCCGCCTCGCCGTTGCCGTTTGACGCGGCCTCCTTCTTCATCCAGAAGCGCGCCGGTGGTATCTGGTCGTCCAGCATATGCCGGACGCCAACGATATAGTGCTTCGGCGAGAGCAGTTTGCCGGTGATGTTCGCCGGGCAGACCTCTGTGCAGCGACCGCACTCCGTGCAGTTGAACGGATCGAGCAGCTGCTTCCAGTTGAAGTCAGTCAGCTTGCCGGCGCCGAAGCTCTCGGCCTCCTCGATGTTCTTGATCGGTTGCATCACCCCCGTCGGCTCGTGGCGGCGGAAGAGGATCTGCGGCACCACGACGAGCACGTGTGAGTGCTTGGAGTACGGGAGGAAGGCGAGGAAGGCGAGGAAGTCGACCAGGTGGTTGTACCAGAAGAACGTGTTGAACGCCTCCGCCGTCCCTTGAGACATGCCCAGCTCGCCCCATAGCTCGGAGAGGCCGTAGGCGAGGTACGAAAGCTCGGCGTTCTGGAACGCCTCGGCCTCAGGGTGGAGGTAGAACTCGAAGCTGTTGAGCATGACGTCGGTGACCATCAGCCAGAAGATGAAGAAGAGCGTCATCCAGCCGTCGAGGTTCACCGACATGCGTTTCGGCTTCCAGACGAGGCGCTGGAAGGCGGCCATGCCGATGCCGACGATGACCAGGATGTTGAACGTGTCCATCACCGGCCGCAGCACGTCGTAGACATCGGGCACGAGCGCCTCGAACGAGATGTCGTGGTCGATGCCGTTGAGGAGGAAGTTCAGCGTGCGGATCTGGAGGATGATGAAGCCCCACCAGATCAGCGAGTGGAGGATGCCCGAGTACCAGTAACGGCGACGAGCGACGCGCGCGTTGCCGAGCAGCCACGGTATGAGGCCCGCAACGCGCCAGAAGAGATGGTCGAGGCGGTTCAGGGGCTGCGCGGCGAAGAGCCAGCGAGCGCGGACGAACATGGACCAGGCGAAGAAGGCCATGAACCCGAAGAAGATCGCGTAGAAGAAGATGTTCCCGGGAAACTCGTTCGCTGGCGTCATGTAAACTCCTGCCGCTGGTCTCCAGACTTGCGCGCCCAATGATAGCGACGCTCGGATTCGTCGGTCAAACGGCGGGTCGAACTAGCGGGTGGGAGGCGATGGGCTAGGCGCTCGATCCCGAACGCTGGAAGATGAAACCAGCGCCGATCGCCAGGAGAGCCGTCGGCGGCGCCATGATTATCGCAAAGCCGAGGCCGAAGGCGACCGACCCGAGCATCGCCAGCGCCATGACCCCGATAGTCGTGAATCGCAGGACGCGTCGCCGACGCGGATGATTCCGCACGATCGAAACCCAGACTGCCGGCAAGAAGAAGAGTCCGACGAACACAAAAGCGATCGCCCAAAGACGCGAATCCTCTCCAGGATCGATCATTAGCTGCATCGCCCGCGCGAAGAGCATCCCGGCGCCGAGCAGGCCGCCCGCCGCGCCGCTGAACGAGACGCTGCCGGTGGCAGCGGGCTGAGGCGTGGACGCGGGCTCCTCGCTGACGGGAACGCCGGCGGCCACCGCCTCCTGGCGCTGCTCCCGACGTTCGAGCCGCTGCCGGCGCTTGCGCCTCCGCCGCGGCATTATGGTCGCATCGGAGGCGCTAGCCGCTCTTCGCTTCGCCGAACTGCTTACGGAGGTCGGTCTTGAGCACCTTGCCGACGTAGTTACGGGGCAGGTCTTTGACGAAGGCGTAGAACTTCGGCGCCTTATAGCTGGCCAGGTGCGACTTCACGAACTGTGTCAGGTCGTCCTCGCTCGCCTGCTGGCCCGGCTTGAATACGACGATCGCCTTCACCTCTTCGCCCCACTCGGTGTCCGGGACGCCGATTACCGCGGCGTCCTCGACTGCGTCGTGTTGCTGGAGGACGCTCTCGATCTCGCCCGGCGCTATGTTCTCGCCACCGCGGATTATCAGATCCTTCGTGCGGCCCGTTATGTAGAGGTAGCCGTCATCGTCCATCCAGCCGACGTCGCCCGTGTGCAGCCAGCCGTCCTTGATCGCCTCAGAAGTATCCTCGTCCCGGTTCAGGTAGCCGGACATCACCCGCGGGCCCTGCGCGACGATCTCCCCCTCCTGTCCGGGCGGCAGGATCTCGCCTGCCGGGTCCATGATCATGACCACGATGTCGTCCATCGGTTGGCCGACGGAGCGCAAACGCTTGAGCGCCAGTTCCCGCGCCTCGCCCTCTTCCTTCGGGATCTGGTGGTCGTCCGGACCAAGGAAAGTGAGCGACGAGGTGCTCTCTGTCTGTCCGTAGGCGTTCATAAGGCCGCAGGTCATCACTTCGACCGCCTTCGTCACGACTTCGTAAGGCATCGGCGCGGCGCCGTAAGCAACCAACTTCAGCGAACTGAGGTCCGTCTTGTCGAAGTACTCGTGCTCCATGACACGCTTGAGCATCGTGGGCACGATGAAGCTGTGAGTAACGCCGTGCTCCTGCACGGCCGTCAGCCAGGCGGCCGGCTCGAACTGCGGCAGGATCGCCATCTTGCGGCCGGACCAGACGGTGGAGAGCATCGTCGTCGCGCCGGCGACGTGGTAGAAGGGCACGGAGACGAGCAGCACGTCCGGCTTCTCGGCCGTCGGATCGACCGGCTCGACAGTGTTCGTGACGTAGACGGACATACCGAGGAAGCTGAGGACGACGCCCTTGGGCAGCGCCGTCGTGCCACTGGTGTAGATGACGATCGTCGGGTCGGCGTCGTCGATCTCGGTGAAGACCTCTTCCGGCTCGTGCGACGCGAGCAGGTCCTCGTAGTACGGCATGTCATCGGACTTGCTGTCGATGGCGACGACGTGCTTGACCGTCGTCAGCTCGCCCCGGATCGCGTTCAGGAGGTCGAGGTAGCGCTCGCCGACGAAGACGACGGCCGCCTCGGCGTTGTTGCACATGTAGACGATCTCTTCCCGCTTCGCGCGGTAGTTGAGAGGCACGAAGACGCCGCCCAGCCTGGCCGTGGCGTAGTAGGTCTCGACGTACTCCATCGAGTTGAGCGCCATGACCGCGACCTTGTGGCCCTGGCTGACGCCCATCGCCTGCAGCGCGCCGACCAGGCGGTTAACGCGCTCCTGCATCTCGGCGAAGGTGCGCGTCTTGCCCTCGCACACCATCGCCGTCCGCTCCGGGACGGTGGCGGCGGCGATCATCAAGAATTCGCTGGTGTTCATATGCCCTCCCTCTGGCAGCCGGAGCTCTGGGCGCGAACCGGCAGGCTATAACGCTACCGAAAACCGCTGCCGCTCGCCAGTCCCCGCAGGACGAGGCGCTCCGTCTACTGCGGCGGGTTAACGGGGTCGCCGTTGTCGGCCTTGAATGCTCCGTGCGGACCGTCCCGCGGGTCGACGATGATCTCTCCATCAATCATCGAGACGTTGAGGCGGTTGAGGCCGACGGTGCACGGCCCACCGAAGCAGGCGCCTGTGAGGTCGTAGATCGAACCGCCGCAGGCGTCACGGAACCAGCCGGTAGAACCCATGTGCTCGAACCCGAAACCGAACGGCAGCCCACAGCCTGTCGCCGGATCGCGGTCGTAGAGCGCGACGAATTCGCCGTCCGGCAGGTGGACGAGCCAGAAGCGCTGCTCTTCGAAGTAGCGAGGCTCGGCGACGGCGTAATCGTCCGGCGAGCCGGCGTTGACCTCGGTCGGCGAATGATAGCGCGGCGAGGCGACCGTGATCACCACCAGCGCGACGAGCGCCGCGCCGATCGCCAGCGGCACGAGGAGACCGAAGCGGTTGAGCCAACGCCAGCCGCGCCCGAAAGGTGAGATGTGGTCCGTGTCCGTAGTCATTCGAGTTTCCTACAGGGGCAGCGACGCGGTCTCCAACGACCGCCGCACCAGAGTCGATTCTAGCGCCAGCCCCGTCTCTAGCGACAGTTCGGCGCCGTCGACGATCGCCCGCTTCGCCAGACGCGTCGCCTCGGCGGGACGAGCGGCTATCGCTCTCGCGATCGTCTCGGCTTCCGCAAACAACCGTTCGCGCGGAACGATTCGCTGCACTAGGCCACTAGCGTATGCCGTAGGCGCATCGATCGGATCGCCGGTGAGGATCATCTGCATCGCGAGGCCGGGCGCGACGTGGCGTGGGAGCGTCTGCGTGCCACCGGCCGAGGGGATGTAGCCGAGGCTGACTTCCGGAAGGCCGAAGTGAGCGTCGTCGGAGGCGATGCGGATGTCACAACACATCGGCAGCTCGACCCCGGCACCCAACGCGTATCCGTGAACCGCCGCGATCAGCACCTCGTCGAGCGAGAGCATCAGGCCCCACAGATCACGCTCGCGGCGGGCGCGGCGGGCCTCCGCGATGGATGGAGCCGTCCCAAACTCGCTGATGTCGGCGCCGGCAGAGAACGCACGGTCGCCCGCGCCCTTGAAGACGACGACGCGCACATCCGGGTCGTCGCGAACGGCGTGCATCAGCCCCCACAGCTCGTCGCGCATCCGCATGTTGATCGCGTTGAGGACGTCGGGGCGGTTGAGCGTCACCCAGGCGACGCCGCCGTCGCGCTTTTCGTAGAGGACAGGCCCTTGGCTCATCGCCAATCCGGCTTGCGCACGGAGCTTCTCTTTTTGTTATCGAGCGTGCGAGCGAGGTCGGCGTTCATCTTCTCGTGGAGGTCCCCCATGCCAGGCGAGCCGGGGCGCATCGAGTCGTTACGCCACTTGCGGAGGGTCGCCCCGTCAGCCGCCGCGAGCCCGGCGTCTTCGATCAGGCGGTCGCAGAGGAAGACGAACAACTCGCGCGTCTCCTCGATCTCGAACTCGACTTTCATTTCTGGCTCCGGGCGCGCCCGTAGCGGCCACGCTGGCGCACCTGACGGTCCGTCTTCGCATCCATGTAAGAGCCGACCGCTTCGTTCATGCCGTCCGTCAGCGACGCCATCTTCACCGTGCCCTCGGCGTGATCGGTGCGCCACTGGCGGACGTGCGCCTTCGCGGCCTGCGAGACGCCGCTGTTGTCGAGGACGTAAGACGTGATAACGGCCAGCAGCGACCGCGCCTCGTCTTCCTCCATTATCAGATGCATCGGCTCACTTCCCCTTGAACTTAGGCTGGCGTTTCTCGAGGAACGCGCGCACGCCCTCGGCGCGGTCCTCGGTGGTCTGGAGGATCATCGTCAGGTCAGTCTCGTATCGGAGGCCCTGATCGAGCGGCATCTCGGCGCCGCGGGACACAGCCTCCTTCGCGTACTGTACGGCTATCGGTCCACGCTCGGCGATGCGCCCGGCGATTTCGTCCGCACGCTTCGCCAGGTCCGCCTTCGACACGACCTCGCTGACGATGCCGATGCGCAGGGCGTCCGCGGCATCGATCGGCTCGCCGGTGAGCACCAGCGCCAGCGCGTCTCCCCGGCCGGCCAGGCGCGCCAGGCGTTGCGTCGCGCCCGCCATCGGAACCAGGCCCAGTCCCGTCTCAGGCAACGAGAACGTGGCGTCTTCGGCGGCGATGCGGATGTCGGCCGCCAGCGCCAGCGCCAGTCCACCGCCCGAGGTTTCGCCGTGCAGCGCACAGACAACCGCCCTCGGCAGAGCGGAGAGGCAGCCGAACGGATCATCCAGTACACCGGCCTCCCGGAGCGACGCGGCCGCGCCGGAGGAATCAGCGGCCAGCGCGGGCCAGTCCCAGCCGCGGCCAAAGGAGTCACCACCACCCGCGAGGACTACCGCACGGACACTGTCGTCGCCGGCGATCGCCTCACAGGCGGACGCCAGGTCGCTGATCTCGGCGGGTCCGATGACGTCGCGGACAAGCGTCAACCGGGCGATGGGAGGTTTGATATCGAGCGTTAGCGAAGACATGGCGGCCAGCGAGGCGATTTTAGCAAATCGCGCGCCTACGCAGGGCATCCGCCGTGCTGCGGCCATGGTTCGAGAGCCTCACCACGAGCGGGACCAGCGCGCATTCCGCGCCGCTCATCCTGAGGCCCTCAAAGGACGCATCCTTGTTTGCGTGCTATTATCCGGCCCGTATCCCGAATGATTGCGTTCCTTGCCCTTGACTGACTCCGCGCTCGTCGGCCTGCGTGTGATTGACCTCTCGCAGGGCATCGCCGGGCCGTACTGCGCGCGGCTGCTCGCCGACCTCGGCGCCGAGGTGATCAAGGTCGAGCCGCCGGACGGCGACTTCACCCGACGGCTGGGCCCCTTTCCGGGAGACGTCCCCGACCCGGAGAAGAGCGGCCTCTTTATCCACCTCAACGGCAACAAGCAGAGCGTCACCGTTGACCTCGACTCGGACGAGGGCCGCGCCGTGCTGCGCAAGCTCCTCGCCTCTGCCGACGTCCTGATCGAGAGCGAGACGCCGGGGCGCCTGGCGGAGCTGGGACTGAGCTTCGGCGACGTCTCTGGCGAGAACCCGAAGCTCGTGTACTGCTCGGTGACGCCGTTCGGACAGACGGGCCCGTACGCGAAGTTCACGGGTAATTCGCTGACCTGCATGGCGCTCTCAGGTCTGATGTACATCACGGGCGACCCGGACAAGGAACCGCTGACCACCGGCGGCGAGCCGGCGGAATACTTCGGAGGCCTGAACGCGTGGGTTTCCGTCCTGGCGGCGCTCGAGCACCGCGGTGAGACTGGCGCCGGCCAGCACATCGACGTCTCGTGTCTCGAAGCGCTCGGCTCGGCCGACGAATACAACACGACGATGTACGCCTGGCTGGGCGCGATCCGCCGCCGCTTCTACTCGCGCCACCACATTCCGACGTACCCGAGCGAGATCTATCCCTGCCGCGACGGCCACATCGTGGTCATCGGCGGCGCCACCGGCTTCCCACTGATGATGGCGATCCTGCTGGAGCAACCGGAGTTGGAGGAGCACCCGCTCTTCCAGAACCTGTGGATGCGCACGATCGAGTGGGAGGCGTTCGAGAAGATCCTGCGCCCGTACCTGATGGAGCACGACTGGCTCGACCTCCTGACACGCGCGCAGGAGTTGCGCGTTCCCTTCGCCGCTGTCATGTCTCCGCAAACGCTGTTGGAGAGCGACCACCTTGCCGAGCGCCGCTTCTTCGGCGAGATCGACCAGCCGGGCGTGGGCAAGCTACCCGCGGTCGGCACCGTCTTCCGCATGTCGGAGACGCCGCTGGCGTCCGGCCCAGCGCCGGCCCTCGGCGCGGACTCGGCGAGTGTTCTGGAGGCACCGGAGTGAGCAACCCGCCTCTCGACGGCGTCCGCGTACTCGACCTGACGCAGGTGTACGCGGGGCCGACCTGCACGCGAATGCTCGCGGACCTCGGCGCGGACGTGATCAAGATCGAAGGCATGACCCGGATGGACATCACCCGCAACTTCGTGATGCCCGAGAACGACAGCACGGACGACTACTGGAACAAGGCCGGGTACTTCCTGCTCCGCAACGGCGGCAAGCGCTCGCTGACGCTCGATCTCAGCGAGAATGGCGGCGGATCTGGCATCGACATCGTGAAGCGGCTCGTCGCCGAGTGTGACATCGTCGCCGAGAGCTTCACGCCGCACGTCATGAACAAGTTCGGCCTGGACTACGATTCACTCACGAAGATCAAGCCGGACATCATCATGATCAGCCTTTCCGGCTACGGCCAGAACGGCCCGTGGCGGGACTTTTCGGGCTACGGAATGGGCCTGGAACCGGCGGCCGGTCTGGCGTCGATCACTGGCTACCGCGGCGGTGATCCTCTGCGCACCGGCATTTCGTTCACCGACCCGTATTCCGGCATCGTCGGCGCCGGCGCGGTGTTGAGTGCGCTACTGTACCGCCGGCGGACTGGCAAGGGCCAGTATATCGACCTCTCTGAGCAGGAAGCGGCAGTCCCGGTCGTGGGCTACGCGCTGATGGACTACGCGATGAACAAGCGCCAGCCCAAGCGCATCGGCAACCGCAGCCACTGGTATGCGCCGCAGGGCTGCTACCCGTGCGCAGGCGACGACAACTGGCTCGTCATCACCGTCACCGACGACGATGCGTGGCGCGCCCTCTGCGAGGCTACCGGCAACCCGGAGTGGGGTTCCGACGAGCGCTTCGCCGATCTCGCAACCCGCAGGGAGCACCACGACGCGCTGGACGAGCTGATCGCCGGCTGGACGCGCGAGCAGGACCAGTACGAAGCGATGCACGTCCTCCAGAAGGCCGGCGTTACTGCCGCCGCAGTACTCAACCCAAAGCAGGCGCTCCTGGACCCGCACCTCCGGGAGCGCGCCTTCTTCGACCGCGTCGAGACCGGGCAGGGCCCGCGACCGGTGCCGCACCAGATAGGCGCGAAGTTCTCCGCTTTCGAGATGCCGAGTGCCCGCCCCGCGCCGAAGCTGGGCGAGCACAACCGGGAGGTGCTTCAGGGCCTGCTGGGCATGAGCGACGACGAGGTGAACGACCTGGAAGAGCGAAAAGTCATTGGCGATACGCCGGCCACGGCTGTGCCGCTGCCGGTCATGCGAATGTTCGTGCAGTGGCCGCTGCATTCGTACGGGCAGATGGGCGCTCTCGGCGGCGCCGAGAAGGACTACCGGGCGCAGCTCGGGATAGAGCCGCCCGCCTCAGAGTGAGGCGAATTGATGCGGTCAGCGGCCTCGGCTGAGTCGCCCGGCCGTGTGCTAAGCTGAGCGCCAATCCGTCTCGGCGATGCTTACGCGCACGCAGTCGCCACCCAGTCCCCTAAAACCGAAATAGAAAGAGCGAGGACGCCATGAAGTTCGGAGCAGTGGCAAACCAATCGGGAGTGACCTGGCAAGAGCTGGTCGACTTCTGGCAGGAACTCGATGGTGGGTCGGCGTTCGACTCACTGTGGCTGATGGACCACTTCGTGAGCGGCTTCGGCCAGGCGTTTGGCTCCGAAGGCCCGTGCATGGAGAGCTGGACCGCACTCGCCGCGCTGGCACAGGCTACATCGCGAGCGAAGCTGGGTATTCTCGTCACCGGCAACACCTACCGTCACCCGGCCGTCCTCGCCAAGCAGGCGACGACTGTAGACCAGATCTCCGGCGGGAGGCTGATCGTCGGTCTCGGCGCTGGCTGGCACGAGTACGAGCACCAGGCGTTCGGCATCAACCTGCCGCCCGTCAAGGAGCGCCTCGACCGCCTGGAGGAGGCGGCGCACATGATCAAGGCGCTGTGGACGGAGGAGCGGCCATCGTGGACCGGCGAGTACTACTCGCTCGACCAGCCGCCCTACAACCCGCCGAACATCCAGACGCCGCACCCGCCGATCCTCATCGGTGGGGGCGGCGAGAAGCGCACGCTGCGCATCGTCGCCCACTACGCGGACATGGCCAACGTCATGGGAACGCCCGCTGAGGTGAAGCACAAGTTCGAGGTGCTGGACAAGCACTGCGAGGCTGTCGGCCGCGATCCAGGCACGATCAAGCGCACGATCCAGGTGCCGCTCTTCCTGAACGAAGACCCGGCCTTCCGCGAGCGCGTGCTGCAGGGGATGTCGGCGGCGACCGGGGGAACGCCGGAGGAAGCGGCCGAGGCGCTGCTGATCGGCGGGCCGGAGGAGATATCGGAGCAGATCAAGCGATACGAGGACGCGGGCGTCGAGGAGATGTACGTTGCCCTCTGGCCGCGCTTCCTCCCCGGGCCCACGCGGCGCTTCGCCGAAGAGGTGATCCCGGCGTTCAGCTAGCCTTCGGGGCCGCTGTAGCGCTCGTAGCGGGCGCGAAAGCCGAACAGCCAGCCGACCAGGGCGAGCACGGCCAGCACAGGCCGCTGCGCGAAGATTGGCGGGCCGGCCAGGAAGCTGTTGTGACGCCGCGAAATTACCGCATCCTGAAGGAGGTTGCCGCGGCCGTCCGCGCCTATCTTGCCGTCGCGGTAGAGGCCGAAGATCGTCTCGAACAACTCCTCGAAGCCCCGCGCGGGTGCGACCTGCACGACGAAGACGGCCTGCTCGTCGCCCGTCACCTCGACCATGTGGCCCTGCCTTGCCGGAACCACGGCTGATTCACCCGGACCGAGCACTTGTTCCTCCCCGGAGACTGTCACCAGCACCCGGCCGGAGACGACCTTGACGCGCTCCTCGACGTCCCAGTGAACGTGCGGGCGCGCCGAGAAGCCGCCGGGGTTGACGTGGAACTCCAGCTCCAGGACTTCACCGCCGGTCTCGGCGCTCGTCCGCAGGAAGACGAAGCGCTCGCCGGTGGCCGGGATCTCGACTGTGTCGCCGGGCTGCGCCATATTGCACCGACCATACGCGCCCGCTGGTCATTTGTCGAACGGGCCGGCCGGCATGCTATTCTGCGCCTGCGCCGCACGAACACGCACAAGAGGAGGCCGCGAGATGACCCGAATACTGGTGACCGGAGGAACGGGTGGCCTGGGCAGCGAACTGGTGCCCAGGCTGCGTGCCGCGGGTCACGACGTGCGGATCGGCAGCAGCCGCCCGAAGCCGGAAGAACTGGAGAGCGCCCTCGAGTGGGCGCAGGGCGATCTCCTGACCGGTGATGGGTTAGCGGAGTCAGTCGCCGGCGTCGAGACGATCGTCCACTGCGCCTCCAGCCCGTTCAAGAAGACGTGGGAGGCCGACGTTGAGGGAACGAAGCGCCTGCTCGACGCGGCGAAGGCGGCCGGCGTCGGCCACTTCTATTACATCTCGATCGTCGGCGTCGACCGCATGACGCTGCCGTACTACAAGGCGAAGTACGCGGCGGAGCAGGCGATCGAGGAGTCCGGCGTCCCATTCACGATCCTGCGCGCCACGCAGTTTCACACGCTCCTCGACGCCTTCATGCGCCAGCTGTTCAAGCGGGGACCGTTCCTCTTCGTGCCGGGCGCGGCGAAGTTCCAGCTCATCGACACCAGCGAAGTCGCGTCCCGCATGGCGGAGACGATCGCAGACGGCCCGTCCGGACGCCTTCCTGACATCGGCGGACCGGAGGTGCTGACGGGGGCCGAGATCGCGAAGCCGTGGCTCAAGGTCAGCGGCGTCCGCGCCATCCGGGTGCCGGTGCCGGCGCTAGGCCCAGCCAGCCAGATGGCAAAGGGGCTCAACTGTTGCCCGGAGAACAAGTTCGGGGTGATTACGTGGGCGCAGTGGCTCGAGAAGACTTACGGCTGAAGCTCGCAATCGAACTCGTCCCGCACGTGGACGCCGGCGACCGAAGCGTGTGGAGCGGCGATCAGGATGAGCGGCCGCTGACCGATTTCGGCAAGAGACAAGCCGCGGCTCTGCGTGACGCGCTGCTCGCCTCGCCCGTCGACCGGCTCTTCGCGAGTCCCGCCCTCCGCTGCCGGATGACACTTGGTCCGATCGCCGAAGCGACCGGCCTCGAGGTCGAAACGATCGCAGCGCTAGCGGAAGAGCGACCGGGCGAGAACCACGGAGCGATGGGGCTGCGGGGCGAAGCGGCGCTGCGCGAGATCGCCCTGCAGCAGCCTGAGGGCCGAGTCGTCGCCTGCTCTCACGGCGACCTGATCCCGAACGTTGGGCACCGAATCGCGCGTTCACTCGGGGTTGATCTGCCGCTTCTGGCGCACCGCGGACAGCGATATCGCATCCGTATGGCGGATGGCTTCGAGGGCATCGAAATCCTCGAGGCGCCTGGCTTCCCTTCCTAACGGCCCTTGCAAACCTGGGGCGAAATCGGCTTATATTGACGAACCGAGGTACTTATCCTGTGACTGGCTGTCTTAACTGCGACCACCCTTACGAGCGCCACCTCTTCGGCGGCATGTGCTTCTATTGTGACTGTAAGCGCGCCGCTTACGAGACGGATGCGCCGTATGGGCTCGCCAGGCATGAGGCCACCAAGGACCCCAACGGATCGAAGCCTGCCAGCAAGAAGCGCGGTCCCGCACGTCGTCTCGGCGCGAATTAGCCCCTCGGCGAGACTCCATCGGAGCCGTGACCGGCGTCACTTGACATCGTTTCGCTACAGGCGTAGCCTCACGCTCGCGTAAGAGTCAAGGAGGCGCCCCGATGACAGACCAACCCGCAGATCTCAAATCCCAGCTCCTCGCTAGCCTGCGTTCGAGCGGCAAAGAGTTGCTTTCGAAGCTCGAAGGGCTGCCAGCGGATGCTCTAGAAGCCGGCTGCTACGAAAGCGGCTGGAACGGCCGCCAGGTGCTGGCCCACATCGCGGCGATCGAGTGGACGTACCCCCGCCTGATCGACCTCGCCCGCAACGGCCCCGCCGAGAAAAAGCCTGACGCAACCGCAAAGTCCAGGCCGGCGAAGGGCGGCATCAATAGCTACAACGACCGCCAGATCGAGCGCTACGCCGACGCCACTGTCGCTGAGCTGCTCGACATCTTTCGCAAGAACCGCGAGACGACGATCAGCACGATTGAGGCGACGGAGGACGAGCTATTCGCGAAAGAGGTTAAGAGCGCCGGCGGCATCAAGGGCCCTCTGGCGACCGTGCTGAACCTCGTCGCCATTATGCACGTTGGCACTCACGTGAACGACGTGCTCGATTCCGCCGCCAGGGCGCAGGCGTCTGGCTGAGGTGGCGACTGTGTCCACTCGCGACAAGATACGCATGACCGAGGCCGAGATCGACGCTTTCCTTGAGGAGCAGCGGACGATGTCGGTCGCCACGATCGGCGCCGACGGCCGTCCGCACGTCGTAGCGATGTGGTACGCCTTCGTCGACGGCGCTCTCTGCTTCTGGACGTTCGCCAAGTCGCAGAAGATAGTGAACCTGCGCCGCGACAACCGCATCACCTGTCTCGTCGAGGACGGCGACGTCTACGCCAACCTGCGCGGCGTCGAGCTGATCGCCCGCGCGCAGATCAGCGACGACGAGGACGAAGTGCTCAAGTTCGGCGTCGCCGAGTCCGCGCGGTACCAGAACCAGCCGGTGAGCGACGCGATGGTCGCCGCCGTGAAGAAGATGGCGAACAAGCGCGTCGTCGTGAGGCTCGAGATCGAGCGCGTGGTCTCCTGGGACCACCGCAAGCTCGGCGGCCGGTACTGACGATGGCCGGACGGAAGGTGCTCACCGAAAGGCGCGACCGTGCGTTCCTGGTGACGATCAACCGCCCGGAAGTGCGCAACTGCGTCGACGGAGAGACCGCCGGGTTGCTGGAGGCAGCGACCGAGGAGTTCAAGGGCGACGACGACCTGGCCGTCATGATCCTGACTGGAGCCGGCGAGAAGGCTTTCTGCTCAGGGGCCGACCTCAAGAACATCGACTCGCTAATGACGCGACCCGGTGCTGGCAAGTCCGGCCCCATGGGCCTCTCCCGCATCACGGACGTCGGCAAGCCAGTGATCGGCGCGATCAACGGCTACTGCACGGCAGGCGGGCTCGAACTCGCCTGCTGGTGCGATTTTCGGATCGCCTCGGCGGACGCGCAGTTCGGCGTTCTGAACCGGCGTTGGGGCGTCCCGCTGGCGGACGGCGGCACGCAACGCCTGCCGCCGATCGTGGGCATGGGCAACGCGCTCTACCTGATCATCACCGGCGCGCAGATCGGCGCCGGGCACGCCCTGCGCATGGGCCTGGTCCAGGAGGTCGTGCCGAAGGGGACGGCGGTCGGCCGGGCGCTGGAGATAGCGAACACTGTGGCCACCTACCCGCAGACGGCGATGCGAAACGACCGCCGCGCCGCCCTTGACGCCTTCACGCTGCCGATCGACGAAGGCCTGCGCCACGAGGTCGACGTCCATGGCGACAGCCTGGCCGACCCCGCCATGCGCGACTGGCTGACCCGCTTCGCGAAGGGCGAACGCCCACCCCCCATTTCGCCGCCCGACCAGGTGTAGCGAGTTCTCTTCCGGCGCGCTATAGTCGCCCTGTTACCACTAGCCGCCGCAGGAGTTCGACATGCGTTCCCTTCGCACACTCCCCGTGACCGTCCCAAGAGCGATGCTTCGCCCCGCTCTAATCGCCGCGGCCGGCGTACTCGCGGCCAGCGTACTCGCGGTCTTCGCACTCGCGGTCTTCGCTCCCAACGCACCCATCGGGCCCGGTGCGGACAGCGTGCGAGCCGGTGGCGGTGGAGTCGTCGTCACGACGGCCCTCGACCCGCCTGCCGATGGCTGCGCCCCCGACGACTGCTCGCTCCGCGAAGCGATCGAAAGCGCTACCGGCGGTGAGACGATCTCGTTCAACATTCCAGGCGCAGGACCACACGTTATTCAGCCGGCGACCGCGCTTCCGGGGCTAACGGACTCGGTGTCCATCGACGGCTACACGCAGCCCGGCGCGAGCCCGAACACGGCCGCCGCCTGGCAGCCGGGCAACGCCTCGCTGCAGATCGTCCTCGACGGGTCAGCGACGGCCGGCGACGCCAACGGCCTTGTCATCGGCGGGACGAGCGTTCTCGTCCGCGGGCTCGTGGTACAGAACTTCTCCCGGAACGCCATCATGGTCCTTGCCTTCGCCAACGGCACGATCCAGGGGAACTACCTGGGCACGGACCAGACGGGCACCGTCGCCGCACCGAACGGCGCCTCGGGCGTCAACGTTCACGGA
>Ga0255058_10001204_pt1 | contig 14703 bp, 18 predicted proteins | sample Cases_109_9_MG_FD_188637 | JGI IMG/M metagenome (GOLD analysis project Ga0255058, IMG submission 188637) | Seawater microbial communities from Amundsen Gulf, Northwest Territories, Canada - Cases_109_9 | ecosystem: Environmental > Aquatic > Marine > Gulf | place: Canada: Northwest Territories... | reverse complement strand
TGATGAGTTATTAACATTTAGGTTACGCCCCTTTCTACAAAACTATCTTTATGTTATCAGTGTTTCTCTTTACATATTCTTGAAGCGATTTCAGAGCAATTAATCTTGCAATCTGTCCGTTTTTACATATCTTGTAAGCTTCTTCAGTAAATATTGTAACCAGGTCTGCCAATGCTATGCTATTCTCATTAGACTCTGCTGTAGTACTTATTTTATTATGCTCACCACTGCGAGTCTGCCTTGGGTACGACCTGGCCAGATTTTTACTTTTCAATCTTCTCATCATTTTAACCTAGTGAAAAGCGTTCGTCAGTTAAAGAAACAAACTGGCACGAACATAATGAGTTTCACAATACGTATTGAGCAACCTTTGTGCCCAACACCAGAATAAATTATTTTTTTCCTCCGGTTTCGCATAAGACATTGTGCATACATGATATACGATTAGGTCAAAAATGCGGCTATACATAAAGATAATGTCTTTCAGTAAAATGTTGTTGTCAAATAGTTTCATTTCTTTCCCACTTGTTGTTATTTTCTTCCCTTTATAACGAGACCGTATTTTAACGCGCATCAAAAGATAATCTGGGAATTGTGCATTCATGATTGTTTCCCATAGTCTGATTTACCCTTTATGATACTACATATTCTCAGGTCAGATTTTTCCGCATTCAGAAACCCCTGGCCCAGACCGCAATGCGTATCGCATCAGGGTAGGCCAAAATCTGAAATATAAAACACAGCTACCCTCTATACCCTCCCAGAAACTTTATGAAACTCTTCAGCATTGCCTGGTCAACGGAATTGTACATTTCATTTCTTATCAATTTTAAAGAATCGAATGGTTTTTGAGGAGGCGAATATGACCTTCTTGTAGTTAAAGCGTCATATATATCGATTATGTGCACTAACCTGGCAACATAATGGATCTCATCTTTTTTAAGTCCATATGGATAACCACTGCCATCACAGTTTTCATGATGTTGTAATATTACTACATATTCATCCTTAAGACTGCTTCCGGACTCCTTCAATAACTTTGCACCTATTTCAGGATGCATCTTTATCTTTTCAAATTCTTCATTAGTTAACGGCCCTTTTTTATTAATAATGCTCGAACTGATTCTGGTCTTACCAAGATCATGAAGCAGCATACCTGTACAGAAAGATTTCATATCTTTCTCATTTAAACCAATGTTTTTTGCAAACAAGGATCCTATAGTTGCAACATTTACCGAATGCGTATACGTATAGTAATCGTGTGATGTTATCTTGAGCAGGTTATTTGCAGCCCTCCCATCTCTGAGAATATAGTCAATCATGTTGTAAGCAAACGTCTGAGACCTTACAATATTCCTGTGCACTGGCTCCTTGAATACATCATTGAGCATGGTTGTGGCTGTACCATAAACAATTTGAGCTTTTTCTTCAGGTTGGATTCTTTCATCAGACAGAATATTTTGTAAATTTGTTTCCAGGTATTCAGAATATTTCTTTTGATCTTCCTTGCAGACAAAAAGCCTATTGATATTCTTTTTTACCAGTAATTCTTTTTTCTCATTCTCAAATGCAGCATCACCTTTACAATACAATACATAGTTACTTCTGCCGTTATCAGAAACAAGCAGGTATATATCACAACCAATTATTGTATCAGCTTTCAAACTACTCAACGTAACAGGAAAAAAAGCATGCATTACTTTGCTCCAATCATTTATGATTCAATGTAAAATTTATTAATAATTACTCACATCAAATTGAATTTCAGGCTGTTTAACAAAAGCTTCAACCCCGCTTTCACAGCAAATCCAGCAGCATGGGCGTGGCCACAACCCATGCCTGATTTATTCAAAGAGAAAGGTCTCAAGTCTTTAAACATACTATTCCATCATCACCTTTAATTATCTGTGAACTCTTAGGCCCCAGGAAGCATACAAATTCTTTAAACAACTCCATATCAAAACAATTAATCATACCTTCCCTCATCTCCTTTAAGGCAGCAAATGGATCCATTGAACCCGCATAACACCTCTTTGTTGTTATGGCATCATATACGTCAATTATTCGAGAAAGCCTACCATACAAATCAATTTCATCCCCACCAATACCATGGGGATACCCGGTACCATCATAATTTTCATGATGTTGTATAACCACTTTTAACGATTTTTCTTCTATGTTCTCTTTGCCCTTCAAGAGCTTGTAACCAGCTTCGGGATGTCTCTTTATAATTCCAATCTCATCTTTTGTTAATTTACCCGGTTTGTTAAGGATTTCTAATGGGACTTCAACCTTACCTACATCATGCAATAACAATCCTGTTCCAAAAGTATTCAAATTATTCGTACCTAAACTAAGATGTTTACCGAAGAGCAATCCGAATACTGACAAATTTATTGAGTGTGTATACGTATAATAATCGTGCGAAGTCATACTCAGTAAACCGGAGAAAGCATTTTCATCATTAAGTATAAAGCCAATGGTGTATTTAACCCAGTTCTTAGCCCTGTCTAAATCAACTCCTGGTGTACTTATATCTTTCAGAATTTCTTTGGTTAAATTCTTTGCAACATGGTAAACTGCGTGTGACTTCTCCCTGGAACTTAGATTATTACTTGCAAGGATATTTGGCAGGTTTCTCTCTTGATATTTGAAAAAATTATTATAATCCTTTGAAAGAATATAGAGTTTTTGTATATTTCTTTCTAATAACACACCTTTCCTGTCACTCCCAAATTGCTCATCTCTACGACAAAATAAAACATATCTGGGGTATCCATTAACGTAACTCCTCAGATACAGATCACATCCCACCTCTGTATCTTCCACTAACATATCTTTGGTTATGGCCACATAATGCACTTCTACACCTCTGTATCCAGGATTGTGCCACAGGTACCATCCAGATCATCCTCTTTCCTCGTTTGCAAAGAATTTTTGGCTTCTAGCTTATGTTTCACGGAATCCTTATGTTGTTCATCCTCCTGATTACCACTTTTGCCTTTCACGTCCTCATCATTAGAAGGCAGGTGATTTGAGAAATCCTGCTTACCCTCCCTATCACCTTTCTTATCGCCAGTCTTTCCTTTCTGATTAAGTCGTTGTATTGTCGGAATATTACGAATAGATTTAATACTATCACTCATGACTGTTTCCCAAATCTCTTAATGTTCTAAAACCTGAAATAAGAGTATATACTATATCCCAAACAATTTAAAACTTGTCCGGGTGGTAAAACCAGCCCGCCAGTTTGCCTTGTAACCGGCGTTATTTGTAATCCAGCCTGGTTTAATCTTTCAAACCAGGCCAAGCTTGCTCATTCATTATTTGTCTTTTAAGGGTTAAGATTTCACTTCTTGAGACGCCGACTTATTAGCCTTTGCCCTGATTGACATCAATGCTCTATGGTGTAGTTGTGAAACTCTCGATTCTGATAAATTCATTACCTCCGCTATTTCCCTTAGAAGCATATCTTCATAATAGTATAGAGTAATAACCAGCTTTTCCTTAGGACGAAGTTCTGTAATAGCACGTTCCAGCACCTCTTTTTCCTCCAACAATTCCAGGTCACTTAATGGTTCACTGGCTTTATTATCTTTGATAATTTCATTTGCATTTATTCTCGAATCACCATCACTGCCAATGGTTATATCTTCAATGTATAACATGGAGCACATATTAATATCTACCAGCATCTTATCCAGTTCACTACAACTAATACCCAACACTTCGGCAATCTCTTCGGGCCAAGGAGATCTATTAAGTTTCTGTTCGAGCGAATTATGTGCTTCTTTGATTAAATTATCCTTTTCTCTTACTGAACGAGGTACCCAATCCTGCAAACGAAGATAATCCAGAACAGAGCCCCTGATCCGGTGATAGGCATATGTTTTGAATTTCACACCTTTATCCTCTTTGAATCTCTCCGCCGCCTCTATCAATCCCAGAATTCCCGACTCAATCAAATCTTCCTGATCAAGGTGTGCGGGAAGATAGATCATAAACTTGCCTACTACATATTTAACAAGTGGAAGGTAGTCCATTACATATTTATCTCGCTTTTTCTTGTTTACAACGCCATATTTACTTTGAGGCACCTTTGTTTTCATTATTAATGTCCTTGCTGTTTTTTACACCAATATTTTCCGGAACAAATTTCACCAGTATTTTTAACATAACAAAAGAGGTCAACCCAAATAAACTGCCAGCTATTACTGACTTTTGAATGAGTGTTTCAATAGTCAGTCCTGACGCATAACCGAGAACACACGAAAGAAAGAAAACAAATACAGCAATATATATGCTGGATCTTAAACCGATCAATATCAGTTGGTGCCTTATCATATTCTCATAACCATTTCTGCAACCATTTCTGCCGTTGCCGGCCTGATATCATCCGGAATCTCCTGTCCATCAGTAACATAGGAAAGAGGTATCTGCGTCTCCTCCGCAACACTAAATAATGTGCCATACAAATCCGTCTCGTCAGCCTTGGTAAAAAGTAATCGATGAACAGGAAAAACATTAAACTTTTTGACAATATTAATAATATCAATGTATCTGGTTGCTGCACTGACAACAAGATGAGTCTCCAGATCCGGTATTTCATCAAGGTATTCCTTCAAACCTGATAATGCATCTTTGTCAAAATGGTTTACTCCCGGCGTATCTATAAAAATATGTGAGTTGCTTCCATATTCATCTATAAATTCTCTGAGTTCCTGTGGAGTTGAAGCAGTCAATACAGTAGCCTCTATTGAGCCTGACATTTTATTTAGTTTTCCCGCAAAGTCTCCCCTGATACTTATTAACAATATGTCTTTGTCAGAACGTTCTTGTATATCTGAGGCTAACTTCAAAATGGTTGTAGTCTTCCCTGTTCCTGCGGCGCCTATGAATGTCATAGTTTTACATTGCTCCTGACTATTTGAGTCTGGAACAGGAATCTTAATTTTATTCATAATACTTTCCATGATCATCAGACGTTGTACATCTATTTCTCTAGAATCAGCTCCGTTCTGTCTGCTTAAAGCCTCATTTATTAGAATCCTGGAATGTTCTTTTTCTACCTGTTGAATACGAAGCTGCTTGTATAACTCCTTGCTGATCTCAGTCCAACCATCGTTCATATCGCTATTTTGCTGGTATTCGTCAACAGCCGCATTCTGCTTGTCAATCTGGGCTGTAAGCTGGTGGATAGTTTCGTCTTTCTCTGACAGACCATTCTGGTATTCATCAGCAGCCGCTTTCTGCTTGTCAATCTGGGCTGTAAGCTGGTGGATAGTTTCGCCTTTCTCTGACAGACCATTCTGGTATTCGTCAGCAGCCGCTTTCTGCTTGTCAATCTGGGCTGTAAGCTGGTGGATGGTTACATCTTTCTCTGACAGACCATTCTGGTATTCATCAGCAGCCGCTTTCTGCTTGTCATCCTGGACTGAACCTTCATCTGTGCTATAGTCTACCGCTTGTATCAGGTCATCTGAGAGTAATTGAAATACCAAATCCGCCTGAATGTCACTATCCATCTGGTGATCAGGCCCACTCTTCCCACCGTTTCCGGTTAAGTATGGTTTCGGTGAATCCTGGTCTGATGGAGATGAGTCTATCTGGTGCCTGCCTGGTAATTGTGGATTTAAATTGCCTTTATCACTTTGTATATTCAGCCCTGCATGAGATACTGACTTTCCATTACTGCCTGCACTTTCCGATACCTGCCCGACTTCACCCTTCTGTACCCGGCCTGGCCAGCCATTACTATTCGGATGGATTTGCCAGTCTGGTTTACTGACAGTTGTAGATAAATCAGCCATTTCTAACAGGTCCTCTGGTCTTAAACGATCTGCCAATGTTCCATTCCCATTACGGTTTCCGTTTCCGTTTCCGCCACGGTTACCAGACAGCGACGTCTGGCCGTTTCGGGGCTGAAATAGTTTCGGTGAATGCCGACCTGGCTGTTGAACGTCTGACTGATGTCGGTCTGATGACTCTGGATTCAAACCGTCATCATCACTTTGCACATCCTGATCGTGACTCTGGTCCATATTATTATCAGAGTCTCGATTCTCATTCCTGCCAGAGTTGTTTTCCGCCGCAACAACCTCAACCAGTTCCTGTCCCGCCTTACTCTTTATATCTCCCTCCTCTATATTTCTCGTTTCCAGAATTATGGAAGAGTCACCCATTTCTTTTTTTACTTCTGCCAATGCCGCTTGTACTGTAGATGCAATAAATGATTTAATTCTCATTTGTCAGGCTCACAATCCCCAGTGATTCAATTTGAACCCCCGGTGCAATTTCTTTATAGGATAACACAGGTAAATAAGGTAACGCTGTTTCTGTAAGCTTCCTAATATGATTTCTTAATACTGAAGATGTTAGAAGAACCGTATTGTTACTGGATGCGTAGGCTTTCCTGACGGTTTCAGTAACTGCCTCAACTACTTTCTGAGCATAATTAGGTTCTAATGCAAGCACAGATTTAGGTCCCATTTCGTGAATAGAATTCATGATTTCCTGCTCCAGTCCCGGTTCAAATGAAATGGTACTGATCTTGTTAGATTCACTCTGATATTGACCGCATAATGTTCTACATAATCTCTGTCTCACATATTCAGTCAGGGCTTCAGGGTCTTTAGTTACAGGAGCATAGTCAATAAGGGTCTCCAGTATTGTCACAAAATCTTTTATTGAAATCCTCTCTTTCAATAGATTCCTTACCACCTCTTGAACTACACCCAGCGTAAGAACATTAGGAGTAAATTCATTTACCAGGGTTGGTGAATCCTTTTTTGTTGTATCAACTAGTTTTTGAATATCTTCTCTGGTTATCATCTCATGTGCATAGGTTTTAATGGTTTCTGTCAAATGAGTAACCAGTACTGAAGTTGGATCAATTACTGTATAACCCGCAGCTTCTGCAGTTTCTTTCTTAGCTTCAGTTACCCACTTACCAGGTAATCCATAAGCAGGATCTGTGGTTGCAATACCTTCAATAGGCTTTACCCCCTCTTCACCCAGGGCCAGATAACTATCAGGCATCAATTCACCTTTATCAACGGTCTGTCCCTTTATTTTTATAGTATACCCGTTCGGGGGTAGCTGCAGATTATCTCTTAAACGTATTGGAGGAATAATTATGCCTATATCTCTGGCAAGCTGTTTTCTGAGGGAATTAATCCTGCTTAATACCCCACCTACTTTCTTTGGATCAACCATTGGAACCAACTTATATCCAACTTCAATCCCCATTCTGTCAACCTGTAACAGCCTCTCAAATTCATCCTCAGGTTCATTCTCCTGTTTTGCTTGTTTTGTTTTTGCTATTGCTATCTCTTCTTCTGTACCCTCTATGGAATCAGCACTGGTTGAGCTTTTATTGGCCATAATGAAAAGAATGCCAAAGAGTGCAGACATTAAGAAAAAAGGGATCTTGGGTAAGCCCGGTATAAGACCGAATATCAGCAAGATTCCTGCGGCAAACCCCAATGCTTTTGGAACCGTAAACAGCTGCATTGCCAAGTCCTGTCCCAGACTGCTCTTAGATGATGCCTTTGTGATAAGAAGTGCGGCAGAGGTGGCATTAATTAAAGAAGGGATCTGGGTTACTAACCCATCACCAACCGTTAAAATTGTATAAGTAGATACTGCATCACCAATAGGCATTCCCTGCATCATCCCGCCTACCACTATACCACCGGCAATGTTTATTAATGTAATTACAATACCGGCAATAGCATCACCACTTACAAATTTACTTGCACCATCCATTGAACCATAGAATTCGGCTTCGTGGGCTATTTCAGTACGTCTACTCCTTGCCTGATCTTCAGTTATTGCACCTGAGTTCAGGTCCGCATCAATACTCATCTGCTTACCGGGCATGGCATCCAAAGTAAACCTGGCGGCCACTTCTGAAACTCTTGTAGCACCCTTTGTGATTACTATAAACTGGATAACCGTCAGGATTATGAATATAACCAATCCAATTACTACATTGCCGCCTACCACAAAATTGCCAAAAGCTTCTATTACCTGTCCGGCATCAGCATGCATAAGGATAAGACGTGTTGAAGCAACATTCAATGCAAGCCGGAAGAGTGTAAGGAATAGTAAGAGTGACGGATATGCAGAAATCTCCAGGGCACGTTTTACATGCAATGTAACCAGTAGCACCAGAAATGACAACGAAATGTTAACCGTAATTAAGACGTCAAGCAGAAATGTAGGCAGAGGTACTACAAGGACAACTAATATAACCAGCACTCCCGCCGCCAGAATAAACTCACTATGCTTAAAAAGCGACTTCATCTGATTTCCATCAACATTCGTTTCATTTTCTGCCATTGTGTTCTTCCTGATATTGATTACTTACTTGCAACAACGTTACGTAGTTGATAAACATATGAAAGTACCTTTGCAACTGCCTGATAAAGTTTAGGAGGCACTTCACTGCCAAGCTCAATTGTACTATATAAAACACGAGCGAGAACTCTGTCCTCTACTATCGGAATATTATTCTTCGTGGCTATCTCCCTTATCTTTAACGCAATCAGGTCTACTCCTTTTGCAACTACCTTCGGTGATTCCATTGTAGTAGCATCATACTTAAGTGCTACAGAGTAGTGTGTAGGGTTTGTCACTACCACGTCTGCCTCTGGTACTTCCTGCATCATTCTCTTGTTTGACATCTCACGTTGTACAGCTTTGATCCTGGATTTTATTAAGGGATCACCTTCTGATTGTTTTGTCTCCTGCTTAACCTCATTCTTGGTCATCCTCTGATCTTTCGCGAATTGCCATCTCTGATACAATAAATCAATAAAAGACAGGATCAACATGATGATTGTAATCTTCAAGGTGATGGCAAAAATCAAACCGGAGGCGGAAGTGAAAATTGCCTCCGTCCTCATACTTATTAATTCCATTAATGGTTCCAGGTCTTTTTTTATAGAAACATACGCCACGCCACTCATTATGCTCAATTTCACAAGAGACATTGCCGTCTTTACCAGCGATTTCATGGATATAAGGTTCTTCATACCCGATATAGGATTTAACTTCTGAAACTTCGGTATAAGAGCCTTACGGCTTAAACCGAAACCTACCTGAGTAGTAGTTGCTATAGCGCCAACTATCACAAAACCTCCCATTAATGGAAGTACTACTTTCAGATTTTTAAAAGAAATATCCATCACTAAAGTTATAAATGTGTCTGCATTGAAATCCTCATAGAAAAGATTCCCACAAAGCATACCTATTGTATCCTTCATTTGTGCTATTATTGCACCTCCTAGAAACAAAGTAAGCAAAACTCCGGATAGCAGTATCAAGGCGGTATTAAAGTCTTCACTCTTTGCTACCTGTCCCTCGTCACGGGCCTCTTTTTTCTTTTTGGGCGTTGCTTGTTCCGTCTTCTCTTCAGATGATTTCATTGATTACATTCCTCCTACCAGGCTAAGAATATCTTTACGAAGCAAACTTAATAAATATTCCATTGAACGTGTGATAAAAGGGAATAACATGGCTAAAATCAGAAATCCGATAATAATCTTCAATGGAAATATAATTAAAAATATGTTCAACTGCGGCATCGACTTGGCCATAAATCCTGAGACCACTACAACCAGGCCCATGATAATCATAACAGGAGCCGCTACCTTGATTGCAGACACAAACAATCCAGCAAACATCTGTACCACCTTACTTATCGTAAGACCAGAATCAATGAATCCTGTTATAGGTACCGTTTTATAACTAAGAACCAGCGCATTTATCAGCCAGTGATGACCGTTTATTGATAAAAACAGAATAAACGCCATTAATTGAAATATTTGTGAGATCGGGCTCACACGATCTCCGAATAATGGATCCACCATCTCTGCCATGGACAATCCCATATCAGCGCTAATCAGCTCTCCCGCCATAACAAATGCCCCAAATGCCAACGTTGCGACATAACCAATTAAGAATCCGACTGCAATCTCCTTAAATATTAAAAGGATAAATGATGTTAAATTATCAGGCAATGTCAACTGCGTATTGCTAATCGTTGGAAATATTGCAAGCGCAAGTACAAGAGCCAATCCTATCTTTACAAGTAGTGGTATATTCGTCTGGTTGTAGATCGGAGAAAAGAAAAGGACGCTGGCTGTCCTGAACAGCACAATAGTAAATAATGGAAGTAGATTAATAGTATTTATTAACATTTTTCTAAAAAGTGTAACTGGAAAGATTTCCTAACAATAGAGTGGTAAATGCCGACATTTTTTGTAACAGCCAGGGCAGTGCGAGTGCGAATATACCAAACACTGCAAGTAACTTTGGTAAAAAGGTAAGAGTTTGCTCCTGAATGCTTGTAACGGCCTGAAATATTCCTATTATAAGACCTATCACTAACGCTGTTCCAATAAGCGGTGCAATTAGAATTAATGTTAGCGTTACTGTTTCTCTGCCAAGATTAGTTACTATATCATATCCCATAATTTCTTACCTGATACTTGAGACTAACGATTGAATAACCAGATGCCAACCATCCACCAACACAAATAAAACAACCTTAAACGGAACGGATATCATCATTGGAGGAAGCATAAACATACCCATTGAAGTTAACACACTTGCAACAACCATATCTATTACTACAAAAGGCAGATAAACTACAAAACCCATTTGAAAGGCAGTCTTTAACTCGCTCAGGACAAATGCCGGTAATAGAATGTTTGCGGGAACATCATCCAGTGAGTTCGGCCTATCTATCTTCGCAATATTATAAAACAGCGCTATATCCTTCTCCCTTGTCTGCTTGGCCATAAATATTTTTAATGTACCCATGCCTCGATCAAATGCCTCTCCCTGAGCAATCTCTTCATCCATATATGGCTGAATAGCCTCCTCGTTGATTTGGTTAAACACTGGAGCCATTACAAAAAAAGTTATTAAGAGGGCAAGGCCTATCAGGATTTGATTCGGAGGCATTTGCTGGAAAGACAAGGCTTTCCTTGCAAATGAAAGTACAATAATAATCCTTGTAAATGATGTCATAACCATCAATAAACCCGGTAGGAGTGTAAATGAGGTCATTATCAGGAGGATTTTTATAGTACCTGCAACCTGCTTGGGTTCACTGAGGTTTCCAATATTTATATTCATATTCAAGGCGTCTTTAGCTGCTTTAGCTGCTTCAGCTGCCTCTACTGTTTGTGTAAAGAGTAAAGCCGCTCCAAAAGACAACATGAGTATTGTTATACCAGATAAATATTTCATCTTTGTTTCCGTTCTGCAATTGATTTCTTAACTAAATCCAGAAATTCCTTTTTGTTAACCGGTTCACTACCATCAGCAATATCCTCGTCTGCAATCTCAGTTATCAATTCAATCCTATCGTTTGTCAAACCCAACAATAAGTGTTTTCCAGGTACTTTAACCAGAGAAACTGATTTTTTCATACCCATTGGCGCGTGATCAACTACCTGTATTAATCTTCTATTCCCTCTAATATTTGTCCTTACACTATACTTCTTCTTCAATACATATGCCGTTGCAATTATAAGTGCAATTACTATGAACAGCGTACTGATGACTCTTGTATATTCTTTATATCCAACAAAAGGTGAACCCTTAACTGAATCACCATTCAGAATCCCGGTCTCTTCAGCACCTGCATGAACATCTCTATGCAGTACTTCAAATGTCATCACAAAACACATTATGAGAAGAACAAATATCAAGATGGATCTAATGCACGGTTTTTTTGATATAGTTTTTGGCATATTACAAATCTATTTCTGTCAGGATTAAGATAGCGAAAGTATGTTTATACAACTGCAATCAATTGCAAATGATATACCATTGTATTTTATTATATTTGAGACACGACACGGAGTCATATCATATTGATACATCACAGCTTATACTCTGCCTGGATTAACGGTACAAACCGTTCAATTAGAAATGATATTTGTGGGATACTGAGGGAGTTTTCTGCGTAGTCATTTTAAACTAACCGTAGTTTTCTTAGACAGATAAATTAACCCTTGTTGGTAGCTAAGTTAGCTAGTTTTGCTTCACAAAACATTGTCTGACAGATATGAGAAATGGAGTGAAGTTCTGAATTACCTGCAAAGTTGAGCTTAGCTCTGCAAAGTGGAGACCACAACTTCCCATTCGTGAGGTCGTGCCTGTCGCGACCCTTGAAGCAGCTTCTAGATTCGCCGTCCAAACCACCACAACCCACTGTGGCAGGATTTGCTGTGGCGAATGTCCTCGTGTGTGTCGTTTGTCCGCCCCCTGTCGGTCATGCCAAAAGCAGATCCGCTCAGGTGGAGATTACAGTAAGGAATGATTACGTAAACAAAGCATAAAGACAATCAAATAACAAGGTTTCCTCAATAATTCACTCAGACCATATTCTAAATTCTATCCTGAGGTTTTGGAATCTTCGTTATCTTTACACCAAAATTTTCGTCAACTACTACTACCTCTCCGAAAGCAATGATTTTACCGCGGACTGTTATTTTAACCGGTTCTCCAGCTAAAGTGTCCAACTCGATAATTGCACCTGGAGTCAATGCCAAGACTTCGCGCATTACCATCTCTGTCTTTCCAAGTTCTACAAGCACTGGAATACTAACATCCATCAGCATTTCCATATTATTCTTATTTCTATCTCCACTACCGGCTTTTACTGGTTCCAGAGGAGAAAACTCAACAGGTTTTATGGTCTCTTCTTTATCTGTAACCTGAGTAGATACATTTTGATCTTCAGTTGCCTTGTCTTCCATATAATCCTCCTTCGTAAATTATATTTTATTAAATCCTTTGTTCATTACTCAACGCCCATTATTAGATATTTTAAAAGGCTAAAACCTTAACTCCTTTCGGATTTAAACCTTCCAGATCGTCAGTCCTTATAGTATTCTAAGCAAACTCATCTTCTATTAATGAAGTAATTTGAATAGCTTTCTTTGAACTGAACAACCCCAGCTTCCCGGAAAATTTGTTTATTCCCTCTACAGATACTTTTAGATGATTTGTAATTTTGCTGTCCAGTCTTAACACATCACCCTCCTTAAGATTTGCCACATCACTCACAGTAATATTGGTTTCATCTAAAACACCCGCTACAACAACTTTCGAGTTCCTTACTAACATTCTAAGCGCCTCGGCACTCTCCTTATCTTCGCTAGCTGGAATTCCCTTATCATCACTAAAAAAGTGCTCAAGTGTTTCATCCATACTAGAAACCGGAAGACAGATTTTCAGTTCACCAAAGCTGTATTCTAAATTAAAAGTAAAGGAGAGTAGCAGCACAACCTCAGTTTCAGCAGCAATGTTAAGATACCTGGATTCCATTGTTGTATCAGAAACTCTCCATTCCATCGTAACGAATGGTTTCCACGAAGCACCTAGCTTATCTATTATGATTGTCACAATATTGCCAAGAATTACAACCTCTGTATCTGTCAGCTTTCTTATTTCATGCTGTGATTTACCTGCACCTCCAAATGACTTCTCTACAATAGACAAACACAAACCCAAATCCATTGCAACGCATCCGTAGCCCTTTAACGGCGTCAACTTGATTGTGTTAAGAAACATTAGTTCAGGGCAAGTACTTTTAAATATTTCAAAACTTAATTCGTCTATGGAATTCAAGCTGACCTTTACGGTGCTTCTTAGAAAATTAGAGATTTCCCTGCTAATCTGATAACCAGTAGTCTCAACTAACTTATTTAACATACGTTTCTTCTCTCTCGAGATTGTATTTGGCCTCTTAAAGTCATAATACTTTATCCTGCCGCTGTCATCTTCAATTATGTCAACATGCGCTGTCTCATCTTGCCCTTCATGAAATGATTCCAGTAGTTGTTCAACTTCTTCACTGGTGAGAATTGCTTCTTCTGTATTTTCCATAATTACTGTACAATAAAATCAGAAAAATAAACTTGTCTGATTGCATTCTCAGATCCTAAAAGCTTGTTCAGATTATCTTTTATTTCTGATCTTAGCTTAATCAGACTTTCCTGCGTTCCTATCGCCTTTGCATCCTTCGTTGAAAGATAAGAAACAAGCTTATCTCTAAAAATTATTTTATTTTCTTTAATCGTATTTTCGGTTTCACTGTTGTTCACCTCCAGGCTGACAATAACCCTTAAATATCTCCTACTATCAACACTCCCAAGATTTACGACAATACTGTCCATTGGCACTACAATATTACCCAGAGCACTATTGCTCTTGACGTTATTATCAATATCACTCTCTTTCTCTTTACTCTTGCTTTCTGCCTTTCCAGCTTCTTCCTTCTTCTCTAATTTTGCCTCTATATTTTTTGTTGGTATACTACTGGTACCATCAACAGTCATTGTATCGACAGTAGTAGCTTCAGCCAAGTTTATTGCCTCGTAGGCGTCCTTTGAGGAATAAATTCTTGTGACAAACATAAAAGCACCCCCTACTGCGATTAAGGCAACAATAGTCATAATCATCGTATTCTTCAGGTCAATGCCAATTTTTGCAGTTTCTTTCTTTTCAGTCTTGGTACCTTCAGAATCTTCCTCTTCAACTATGCTAACTGTGTCAACTGTGCCAACTGCATTCTCAGCGCCCTTATCTTCCTTTTCTTCCGTTTCTTCTTTTTTGTTTTTTTTCTTCTTAAAAAAAATAGTAAACCTCCTTAATTATAAAAGATTAATATGTTTATCC
>Ga0255058_10001203_pt1 | contig 14709 bp, 23 predicted proteins | sample Cases_109_9_MG_FD_188637 | JGI IMG/M metagenome (GOLD analysis project Ga0255058, IMG submission 188637) | Seawater microbial communities from Amundsen Gulf, Northwest Territories, Canada - Cases_109_9 | ecosystem: Environmental > Aquatic > Marine > Gulf | place: Canada: Northwest Territories... | reverse complement strand
GATAACAGTCGGATTGACAATCGTGGCCGCTGACAAGTCGATAAAGTTGTTACTGTTCGTGCCAGTACTAAAGTATTTACAACTGTGAATGGCTACATTCGTGGCAGTCGTTCCAACCTTGATAGTGTCAATAAACTCGTCAGTTCCGGCAACGGCACCGTCAGGAAACTGGCAACCTATAAGAGTTGCATAGTCCCCAGCATTTTCAATGTCAATGCCGACCACTACAAGATTGACGCCAGCAACGAATCTTCCACCGACAATTGTCACATTCGCAGCGCCAATAACCCACGTCGTATCTGTGTCGTCAAACTCGTAAGACCCCTGATTGGTTCCGTTGCCAAGGTGAATTATAGTGACTCCAGCAACATCCACGTCAACTAGGTCGGCATCAGATCCATTTTCTGCATGGCCCGGTATGACATAAATATAATCACCTCGATCGGCTTGAGCGTGATTAGTACTCAAGGCCGCATTCACAGTAGGAAGGGCCGTCTCAGGAGTAAGCCCCGACGCCGTCGCAGCGTTACTTGCCCCACTATCGACCCAATAGATAACACCTGTTCCTGTGGCTACCCCAGCCTGCATGATATCACCGTTGACGGTACTGAACCAGCCCCGCAAATTCCGATCAAACCGGCCAGAGTTGACATTGCTGAAATTGATCTCATTCAGAGGCACCGTGCCAAATACAGGCGCACAGATACCCACAATCATTGCCATAATAATCCATTTACGCATCTTTGTTCTCCTTGTCTACCTTTAGGTTCGCCCTGTCTACCTTTCGATTGGACTCTTCCACTTTTGCGTTGTATTCATCGGATTCCGCGATCTCGTCAAAAAGTTTCTGAAACAACTTACAACACTCGGCAGGAGTGTCACAATCACTCTGTCTGATAACTTTTCGTGGCATAGTACATTCCTTATACAGTAGCGGTTAACTCTTTAAGGATCTTTGCGTCAGTGACAAGGCCGAATTCCGCTTCTTGCGGGGCCTCGCCAAGGTCCTCGAATGCCCAGCGTGGCTTGTTGGCAACTCGCTTGCATTCTTCAACGGCCTGGCCTTCTGTGCCAGGACCGGGAACAACTCCCGTTTTGACACGGTCATACACAGGCTCAATGGAGTGTTGTTTGAAGTATTTCACATGCCATTCAGAGAGTACATGTACCTGATCGGGGATCAGATTAATCATGTACTTGCCACCAGGATTCGTGCTGTGACTCGCGTCATCTTGAATCCTATTGATGAACACATAGTACCTTTTCTTGCTGGCCTCGATAGCCACCGTCTCCGGAGATGGCCTGAATTCTTTCTTCTGGAGGCCCAGCTTGGTACGCGCACGGGCCAACTCCAATTCCGTGGGAGTTTCTGGCAAGTCAATCGGAATACACAGAGACTCGGATTCCGCAATGAGTCCGGCGCGTTCGGTTATGATCTCACGTTCTCGCCGGATCGTGTCCCGAGTCTCTTCTGCAAATCGCACGCGAGCCTCAATGTCATTGGCGTCTTTCCTGCTGATGCCTGTCGGGCCTTTCTCTGCCAGCTTGGCTTCGATAGCCGCCTTGAGGTTGTCAGCAGACTGGTTAGCGGCAATACCATATTCCTTGGCTTGGTCCTGTAAGTTCTCATACTCAGTTTTTTCAACTTGTTGTTCATCCATCGCAAAGATCCTTTTAGAGTTTCGCTGTTTGGTTTCAATTACGCGTTCTGATCTACGCCGCTTGTCCAACCGTCAGTGTCGCCGTGATCAACTTCATCAGACAGGATTGCGATATAATACATTTCCTGGCCATCTGTCATCACAGCAGCGTCAAGCAAGACACCTTCGTATCCGATGGTCTCTTTGGATACATTGACTTTCTCGAAGACTACAGTTCCATCAGTGACTTGTTCGCCGTCGGTAGATGGCCACGTAGGTTCAGCAGAACTCGAGCCCGCGGTAACACACTCATAGATCGAACCGCGATCCTGAGCATTACCAACAGAGGGTTTCAAATAAGTGCCAGGCGCCGTTGCTGTTTTCGCTGTGGCTGCTGTTGAAAGCGTAGTTGTGTACGAACTTACCGTTGGCGACTGAGACTTGGAAGTATAGGCCGCTACACCGGCACCATCACCCAACTGAGTTACTATACCCGAACTGCCCGTGAGGTACGAGCCGGCCTGGTCGCCGGTAACGTCGTTTTCCTGGTCCTTATACCATACGATCGTGTTTGTGTTCGTTGCATTCCCAACTTCATCAAGCCTGATCCAGTCAGGCACGAATCCGATTGGAATAGCAATGTCAGTACTCCCATCAGGAGTGAAATGACCTGTTCTGATCTTATTCATAATTCAACCTTTCTTGAAGTGCTAGCAAGTCCTTCATTGGTAAGGATTTATACGGTCGTGACAAGCACGTGCCCGAAGTTGTCGTTCAGGATCTGAGCTGCGAAGTTCTTCAGCCAGCCCAACATGGTGTATCTCTGCAGCGCAGAACCCGTTCTGTCTTTCGGGGTAAAGATCAGGTTTCCGCTGGCAGAGGTGCCATCAATCGTGGTTGTGCCGAAAAACTCTTCACCAAAAATCAGGCTCTCATAACCAGTGGTTGCGTTTGTCCTGGTCCCATTCGTAGTCAGCAGCCACCGAATATCGTCGGTTGCGCAAAATTCGTCGGGCATTGTCTTGTCCTGCGCATATGCACTGACATGCCGAAAACCGGAAACGTTCTGCAGGCGCGTCCTTTGGCCCGTGTGACATATACCGATGAACGACTTCCGAATGGGCGAGGTTGACACTTTCGTGCTCGCACCGATCTGAGGCCGCATCATGCGGGCATTCTGGATTAAGAGGTTCGTGACGACTGTGTCCAGGTCGGTTTTATTAATCAATGTTGTTGGGCCGTCCCCGTTGGATGCCGTCGTTTGTGACGCAGTGCCACTTGCCACATCACGGGTCAACGTGTCAATCGTCAGGCGCATGTTGTCCATAAGAATCTCGGCCATCTGTTTTTCGTCATCAACAAGTCCGGTAAAGGTCATCCACGAACTTGTGACGATATGAGCACCATACTCTTTCAGACGGACTTGAATATCCGTCTTGCTCAACAGGATCGGCGAGGGGTCAATTCCCTCAATCAGTGGAGCCGTCTGAGCTACCGGGTTACTCCAACGTCGCCACTTGCTGACATCTCCGGTGTGGCGGGGCATTGAATCCTTTTTGCCAAATCGGACATAAACGAACGCGTCTATGACCCTCAGCAATACCATACTCTGGTAGTAGATATTGACTGGGTGGTTAATCCTGGTCGTTGTGTGCATATTGTTATTGGTTGGCATGTCTAATCCTTTCTATCTGTATTTTCCAGACGCAAAATCTGCGTCAATCTGAGCCACCTGATCTCTACTAAGAAGTCCTTGAGGTGACATTTCTCCGCCACCACTACCACCACCGGCAGATCCGCCTAATGGGTCTGTAGCGGTAGCAACTTTGTCGGCAGGCTTGTTGTTCTTGTTGGGATCACCAGCGTTCTCAAGTTTGGTGATTTTGCGTTCCTGCATTACAATCTCATACGCGCCTTGAAGCGTACCGCACGAATTCGCTAAATACGGCTTCTTTCCCAATATTGCATAGAGTTCCGGGCTTGCTGTCGTTATCTGCCCGTTAGCCGGGTTTACATTCCCGACAACCTGATTTAGCTCAGGATGTGACATCATAAACTGTTGGTTTGCAAACTGGGCCTGGTTCTGCTGCTGCTGAGCCTGGCTAAGTTGATTGACTCGCTTTTGGTACAAGACAACATTCTCGCCGTAAAGTTCATCAGCCGTAATACCGAGATCCTTCAAGGCTTGATCCTCTATCAATGCCGGGGCTGTTGGCGTTGCGGTGGGCTGTTGCTGCTGGGCCATCAACTCAAGCTGCCTCTGCGCGTGAAGTGTCTGCTCTTCAGCCGCTTTCTGTGCCGTCACCGCCACATTTTTATCATCAACAGCCTTCTTGAGATCGGCATACTTAACAGTTTTGTCCGTTGGCGTTCCATCTGCCAATACATCCAGGTTCTGCTGGTCGACCGAACCGGCATCTTTGTTTAGGTCTGGCTGATTGACCACATCAGCACTGTTTAGGTCTGAACCAGTGACTGACTGATCCTTGTTTAAGTCGTTTTCTGGTGCCATAACTCGTATCCTTTTTTCAAGGGAATAAAAAAAGTCCGCAGCCAACCCTCATTGGGTTGAAACTACGGACTTCGATTTTCACGGTGGGGTCCTGGTTATTCAGTTTTTAGGTGCTGCGTTATTCTCCTAAACTCTTTAGGAAGGTTCTACGGTTCATCTGTTTACTGCCTTGACTAAGGCTTGAGTCATCTCAAGATGTCTATAATTTAAACCTTCATTCTGCCTCTGAGAAGCCTCAAGTTCTTGCTTCAGCTTCTCGCATTCAGGACACCGCTTGTATTTCGGGTATACCCATTCACCAATGGCGACATCAAATTCCGGGGCGTACTCACCTTCTTTGAACGGCAAGGTGCAACGTGGAGTGGCATGCAACCGTTGCCCGCTTGGTATTGTTCCAGTTTTTATTTCCCATTCCTTGTCATTCAACTCCAGGGCTTCACGGATCATGTCTTTTACCAGGTTTTCCGCAATATCATCGCCCCGCTTGAGTCCACTGTACGTTGTCGCAATTTTCGATATCTGTTCGTCAGTCAGCATTTATTCCCTTTCTGCTTTCATTTTGGCGCCGTCCTTTTTAAGGCTTTTGGAATCAATGGGCTAATTATGCCACTGCTCTTCAGGTTATAACTCATAGTTTGGTATTTGACACTCAAATTAAAATTGACTCCCACATTAGTGTTTGGAAAAGCGTTCTTCAGCTTCGCGTACGATTCACGCATTAAGTTGAGTTGATGTTCAGATAGTAAGCTGTCACTCATTTATTCACCGGCTTATATATCCATCCCCATGAGCTACTGGGCTTAAACAGCATCGCTTTATCTGGACAACGGACTATTATTTCTACCTGCCCCCAGTATTTCTTCGGGATAGTTTTTTGCAGTACATCCATGCCCCTGTCTTTTACTTCATCAATTTGCTTCCATGTTTCATGACCATCAAAATAGACACGATCATACCAACCGTATTCTTTAGATGGATCAAACAGTTTATTTGCGAATGTGCCGCCTTTAACAAGGAACCCTGACGTTGGTTTGGCCTGCAAAGCCAACGGCCCGGCAGCCAAAGCAACTCCTACACTCTTCAAGAAACTCCGTCTATTCATTTCTTCCGCACCTTTATAATCGGCTGATTGTCAACGAATTCAACCGTCCATGCAATCTGCTTCCAGTGACAGTTGTGCTTCTTGGCCGCACGGGTAATCATGATCAAGAGGCCGCCCTTGATCTGATCAGGCATGTCGTCAACTGAATCGCCAAGATCGATGTCGGGGTCGATTTCGAGTTCAATCGTTTTGATTCCCATCATGCACCCTTAGCCTTCAGCTTGAAGTTCGTATAGATATCGACCGGCCGATTAATCCTGGCCGGCCTATTCATCTTCAAGTGAATAAGCACGTCAAACAGTTCATTCAGTTTTTGTCTTGCCTTCTTACCCATAGAATACCCCACGATCCTTTTTGATCCTGCGTATCTGGCCTTCAATAATATCCTGCCGCATGCGTTCGGCCATCTCTGCCGCGTCCATACGGGCGATCTCGACAACGCCGTTATTGTCAACGCGATACTTTAGTTCCTCGGCCGGGCAACCCAGCCGCATGGCAGCCTCTTTCATTTTACCCTTCAGTTCCTCAGTGAATGCCCGCTGAAGCTCCTCAACCGGCGTCTCTGGTGTGATTATCCTAACCATTGTTAGCCCTCATATTCCACAGATCCTTAGTTAAATTCTGCATGTTGCCAAGAATGCAATTTGCCTCGGGATGAATCCACTCTTCATCAATGCAATCAAGAAAGTTCTTAACTGTTATGGACGATCCACAAAATGGACATCGTAAAGGCTTTGGTTTGGCATCCAACTCTAACGCTTGAAGGATAAGGCCCTCAATTACAGTCTCGCTACCACCGCAGCGCCTAACATTGTCGGCGGCAAGTATGGTAATCTGTTCATCAGTCAGCATTCTACGCTCCCGTCCCGGCATTTTGTGCCTGTAATTGGGCATGCTGTGCGATTTCTAGTTTAACCATTTCTTTCAACATATCGACCAATGGGCTCGCCTGGTTCTTGTTAATCTCACTAATCGTCTTGGCGTTGTTCAGCGGAATCTGGCTACGTGCCTCAGCGGCGTCTGCCGAGTCCTCCTGGGCCCTGGCGACCTGGGTAGCGATCAAGGCCTGCTGCAACTGGATGCCGAGCTGCTCTTGCTGCTGGCCCTTCTGCTGTGCCTGCTGCTTGGCCTGTTGGGCCTGCTGTATCAACTTGAGCGTCGCCGACTTGAACTGCATGGGAGACGCCTTGACCAGCATATCAGCCGTGATGATGTCCTGGAACAAGTCCGGGAACTCTCGAAGCAGTTCTTTCAGCTCCTGGTAGTACATGTTCTGCTGACTGTCCGTGAGCAGGCCCTCTGTCGGATTGCAGTCGAACCGCATCAGATCCTCGTCAAAGAAGCCCTGTGCGGGAGGCTGATTCAAGAGCTTTTGTATTTGCTGAGATGTGTAATTCAATTGAACAAGTCGAACATGTTTACGGCCCAGATCACGCTTAGAAGCCCGGAAATCCTTGAACATCCAAGCCTGACCTATCAGGGCTATGTTGGTGCGGTATTTGTGAAGGACTCCGGTGATTACCTTGCTGTCATCGCCCACGACCGTCTCATTCATTCCGCCGGCCTCGGTCTCGGCATTGCTAACCATCTCGACTGCCTTGAATAGAGAAACGGGCACCTCTGAAGCCGGCGTCTGGGTGAAAATTTCCTTTAAAGGCATAGCGTCTGGCGTCTTATCAGACGTCTGCAAAACAACACCTTGACCAGCTTTATACGCCTCTTCGGGATTGATTAGGTATTGACTGCGGACAGTCCTGACGCCCTGGGCCTGCGATTCAACGAGGTCAAGCACCTGGCCGATGCGACGATTACGGGCTGACTGGGGATCACGCAAGCCGCGGACGTGGCCTTTGAGCTTCAGGCTGGATTGGGTACACTCAGGACACCACTCGCCATGAAACCAGGTATAGTTGTAGTCACGTAATTTCGTGGGGTTGGGGCCTTCCCAGAGGAATCTATCGTCAATGAAGATCGTCAGGCGGATCTTGTCTTTCATCTTGCGGAACTTGACCAGGGCAGGGGCGCCGTTAGGGCCCGGCACGGTGTCGATAATCTGTAAGGCTAATTGCTTGTCGCCTTGAGCGTGTTTCGTGACGAACTTAGAAAACTCCATCTCATTACCGGTTTGACGGCTCGCAACGACATCAACTTCCTCAGTCTCACGATGCCACCACTGTTCGAACAGGCGCTTACCTGCCCGGTTCTGCATGGCCGGGTCGCTTTGGAACTGCCAGCGGGGAGAACTGGTGATCGGCTCGATTTGCTCAATATCATCAGCCTTGGTAGGAACCATCATCTTGGCCTTTGCCGTGGTGATCCACTGACCAGTTTGGATATCCGCACAATCTGATAAGTCCGGCTTGGTTAGACCTGAGTCCAGCTGGAACTGATTGTATCCCAGTCGACCGAATTGAAGAATGTTGTCTCGATCGCGCCATCGCTCAATGAGATTTGAGCCCTCGACTAGGGCGCCCCACTTGAATGCCTCAGACAGAATGTCGTAGCCGCCTAGGCGAGCCATATCGCTCATAGCCACGCCAGTGTGCTGGTTGCACGCTTCATCCTCCTGCTCCTCGTAATTGCCCATGGGGCCGATCTTGAGGACATGCTCATTTTGGATCGCATGGCCGAGGAGCCATTTGACTTGACGGCTGATGTTATCGAATACGTAGAGCTTGCGGTCTTGGCCATCGGCCTTGTCCAACTCATCTGAGGTATACTGCGCGAGAAGGTAGTAGTCCAAATCAAGCGTGGCATGCCAATTGAAATCACGCCATCCCATCTCGTTGACTTCGTAGACTTCGTCGTATTGGGATTTGCGATCTTCGTTATGTGGCATCATTTGTCCTTCATGGGCATTGCAGTGCCGTCGAATTCGCCCGTTTCCTTGATGAAATAATATTCTCGGTCGTTTATTTTAATTTTTGAATATCTTGGCGATACCGATACTTCAAGTGTGTTTCCAGTTACTATATCATTAAATTTGAAGGGAACTATTACTGCTTTTCCCGTGTCACAGGCATCGGCATCCAAAATACCTTCAATCAGCCTCTTCAAAGCGTCTTGGTACTCTAAATACTTGCCAACCATCTCGTCAGTAAGATCAGGGTCAGCAGCGTGCGAGTCAATAAATGCCTTGGCTGTCTCAAATGCCTCCAACAAGAATGGCTGGGCACATGTAGGGCAAGTACCAGAAAAGCTGTGATCGTCGTAATTTTTCTTGGGCATCAGCCGACCCTCTTGTATTTCACTGCCCATTTGGCAGCCTGTTCTGCAGTGACTGTGTTGTGTGAATCATTGCGGATCATGCCAGCGTAAAACGCCTTGGACACGTATCGCCAGGCGTCGGCGCCGTGGTCATAGCCATCTTTATCCGGGCTGCCGGTGAATACGTCGACCTCATCAGTGCTCATTGTCGCGTTAAGTCGCTGGTGATATCGTTCCAGACAGACAATGCCTTGCTCACAGTCCTCAGCATCAATGTGAGCAATGGCCATGAATTTTATTGTCCGTACAATTCCCTCATCTACTGACTTTTCCTTGGCCAGCGGCTCCGCGTTATAGCCAAATCCCCGTAATGTCTCTAGGGCTGATTCCCCGGTAATGATCTTGGTGCAGCCGCTGTCCATGTCGCACGGGACAACTATATCGCCATACCGATATTTGTGCTCGACTGCGTACTCTTTTAGCAACCCAACCCACCGCTCGATACCCCGGCCTTGCTCCTCATAATACCGGATCGCGTGGACGTTGCATCCAACTTCCTGAACGAACCATAGGGCACTCGTATAGCCAAAATCCAGGATCACATGAACCGGATAATTGATGTTGTGCTTGACTTTACCTATACGATCCGCTTTGTACATCTCGGCCAGGGTGGCAGCGTAATAGGCACCTTTGACATCCATCTCCTTGTGGTCGTTGAGGACGTACCGCCGGTACTTTGCCGCGTTATCGGACTGCATGGCGGCCAGGTCCTTGATAAAATCAGAAGGCAGATTGTGACGATTGGCGTTTGTATCGGCCTCATGACCATCGTACTCAGTATTCCCGATAATCCCCTTGATCCAGCGACGCCATACCCAATTGTGCCCGTTGGCATTGGCAATAACCATGCCTATGCGACGGCCGACAACCATTTTATCTTTTTCTGGATCCCAATATGGGGTTATGAGCCACTCCAGAAAGTCATGATACTGGCCAGAGGTGTCGAAATTTGGATTGGCCGTCAGTTCTCGACGCGTCCGGCCTCGCAACATATCGAACTCGTCGGCGCTGTCAAACTCCTCAGCCTGCTCGATCGCGTACCATCCCAGGTTGATATTCTGAAGGCCAGTAAGCTCGTCACCATGCCGGAACATAATCACACTATTCGTGCCAGGCCAGGTGATTTCCTTAGTGCTCATTGGAACGTGCAGACCGGTGTACCGCTCAAAATCCTTGATCGTGGAATCTCGAAGGTCCGTGAATTTCTTACGGACAATCAGTCCAAGATTATCGGGGTATGCCTCACTCTGAGTGATTACTCGCAGAATGAGCAATAGAGTCTTACCAGTGCCCCAACCCATCACGGCGCCAGGATACCGGAACCGTGACTCGTAGAAATCGGCCTGGAACTGTTCGAGGTCGAATGTAATTTCGTTGTCAACAGGCATTATTTCCGGCCTATTCTCAGTATAGTCTGCTGCTGCTTGTTATCCTCTGCGTACGCGCCGTTGATTTTGTTAAGTTCCTTGATCGCTGCCAGCTTTTCCTTCTGCGTGGGCTCATCAATGCATTCATGTTGTGCCATTTGAAGGAGATGCTGATTGTTCTCATCTTGGTTGATCTTCGTCTGTAGCTTCTTTTCTTTGAGCAGTTCGTCAATCCGTTCCCGCACGTCAGGATACCGGAGAATGCGTCTGGCGATACGGCCTGCGTAGTTGCGGTCATCTCGGTTCGTGGGGTCAAGTTCTGCAACGAAATCGTATTTTTCCCCAGTCCATTCTGTTCGCTCATAGCAATGAGTGCGGAGAATAGCGGCACAGCCAATGAGATCAAAAACGTACTCTTGGCAGAATCTCTCTTGTTTGTCATATTCGAGGACAGGCATTCTTGACCCCCTTGGCCTTTATTGCCTTGTGAGCAATCGCTGTGCCCACCCAAACACCCAACAAGATCGTCAGTAGGTCAATGGTGTCCGGCTTCAAGTATTGCCTGTTCGCCAGGAACGTCAGGATCGGACCAGCGAAGGCGCCAATCGCTGCTTTCTTGCCGTTCAGGTAATCCCATAGTGATTTCATGTCGCGACCTCTTGCTCTCTGACTAATTTATTTTCGTAGCCATTCGCGTGACATAACAAGCATTGACTAAGCCCGGATTCAGTTGTATTTCCACAATCAATACAAAATCCTAGGTTTGGGTCGTATTCGTCCCAGCCCACATCCATGAAGTGGTGATCATTGCAAACGCGGCCTAGATGGTCACACGCGACCTTGTAGTCACAGTTGGCACATGTCATTTGAATCTGGTCAGCCATGTCACAACCCCAAAGCAGTCAGAGAATAAACGCGCTTGCACTTAGCACATATTGCCCTGTCAAATTGCGTCCGGCCGTGCCTACCCTTTAGCGTCACGCGACAGGCCAGATGAACAAGCAACTCCCCTATATCAGGCCAGCCAAATGACCAATCCTCGCCACAATCCGGGCAACACAGTTTTATGTCTACAGCCATGTCACCGCCTCAAATATTGGCCCTGGCCGCCTGATGGCATTCACAGCCAGGGCCTGTGCTAAGAATCTAAATCCAATGTCAGAACTTCAGCCTCAAACCAAACCAATGCCAGATGTTATCGCCACGGTCCGAAATGTCCGGCGTACTAATGTCATCCGACGGCCAGGCTTTCTCGGCCATGTAATATGGGGCCAGTGCATCCTTCGGCTTGTAGATCACGCCACCGAAGGCTTTCGGGATCCATCCGAAGTCCTCCGTCTCCATCAGCAAAGCCGCCCCAGTGAAAGGCTGCCAATCCTCGGCGACATCGGCAGGCATGGGAATCAGGTACGCGGCATAGGGGCCAAAGCTCGGAGTGTAATGATCATCCTCGACGGCGTAAAACACCGCACTGACGCCGACTTCGGCCTGTTCTGACACGATCTTACCGAACGCTATCGCCGCATCGCCATCGGATGAACCAAGGCCGGTAACAGAATATCCTCCGTCTTTCAAACTGCCACAACCGGAGAAAATAACAAGAAATGCTGCTAATACTAGTTTCGAGATTCGCATAAAATGCCCTTTCCTGAGCTAATATCAACGATCCTACCTTATCTGCGCGGAATCATAGCAAAATATTCACGTTTTTACAACATCTATTTCTTGGGCTCTTTGGCCCCGTCAACTACCTTCGTGAGTTCCTTCAACGTCTTGGACTTCCCTGCGTGCTGTCCGGGAATTCAGCCAATGCAGGGCCTCTTCTAGCTTGGTGATGGCCAGGGCATTCTCGCGGCACTTGAATTTCGAGTTCTGGTAATACTGAATGCGCTGTATCACAGCAGCAATCACGGTCTCCACAAAAGCCCCGTTGGGTTCCTTGCGATCTTTCCCGCGTCCAAGCGGGCCATTTTGCCAAATGATCCCAAACCCAACACCAGTAACACTGCCGCCTGCTGGGTTTCCATCTGCGTCATTGTGGTTGACAGCAGGATCATTAATGCGGCGGTAGGCATTGTCAGCTTGGGCTTTCGGACTCCAGGATATGTACCCCTTATGGTCCGGGTGGTTGCTGTTGGGACTGTCCAGGTACTCGACCAGGTAGCCCTCATCGGCCCCATCCTCATCGGCAGGCAGCTCCCAGCCACGATAAAAGTTGTATTCGGCCCTGTTCATGGGTTGCAACAAAACTTGCTTAACTCCAATGTACTTTTCCATGTCACTTCCTTTCAATCATTCGTTCATATCTCTTGAAGTGTCACTTCCGTGCGCGGCACTTCGTCATATAGCTTCATTACGCCAGCCTTGGCGATCTGGCCGTCATCTCCATACATGATTCCATTCATGGCGTCACACACCATCTTGGCGAGGTTATCAAAATCGTTGCGACCCCTACTGGTGCACAGCGTTGGCGCGTTCGGCTTCAATCCCTTCTTGTTATAATGCGACTTGGGCCGGGCAAAATAGAACTTCAGCAGGATCATCAGCGGGCCTTCTAGCAGGTTGTTGGGTCGCTTTTCCTGTATGATCTGCGCGAACGTCTTTTTCACTTTTTCAGTTGGATCATACAAATGCCCATCCTTCGCGCTTCGATGCCTCGCCTGGGGCTTTGGCTGGCCGTAAATGGTGAATTTAATCGACATGTCACTACTCCTTAATTGTCCATTCCCATCCATTGCTCGAGATCCGCATCGGCCTGCGCGTCATCCAAGGAAGTGTCCACAGTTGTAGCAGAGTCGGCTTGTGCCCCGTTTTGGTCTTTTGCATCTGGGGCAGGGCAAGGGTCCGGGCCGAATTTCTCCTCAGCGTGGGCGTTGACTTCGTCCTTGGTCATGGTAGGGTCCGGGCTTTGGTCATCCGTACCAGGCGAGGAGCCGGCATCGGTAGGGTCCGGGCTTTGGTCATCCTCCTGCTCACCCTCAATCACCGTCTCAGCGGATGTGTCTTCCTGGATGGTCGGATCATAGTTTTTGTCATCAAACGGCAGCTCCGGAGTATTGGGCATCTTGCGTTCATCGTCGTTCATCGCACGTTGCTGAACAACTTCGCCAGTGTCGAGCCGCGTCAAAGTAGCCGTTAGTTGGGTCCAGTTCAGAAGCAGAGAGCATTCGATCCCGCGCATTATATTTCTAGTGGCCAACCTGACACGACATTCGTTGAACTTCTCTTTAAGCTTCTTATCGCGAAACTTGAAATCGGCGATCGCTGCGTCCTTCTCCGTTGCCAAATCATCCATGGACTGCAATGTGCGCAAAAGTACGCCCTGCTCAGCCTGGATCTCTTGCTCTGTCATCGGGCACTGCAAGACATTTGCTTCCTTTGTGATCTTAATCATGTCCCCTGTTTCGTCTACCATCGTAGTTCCTTTCTATTCAAGTTAACACTTCTTTGCATGCGGTACGGTAGGCTTTGGCAGCATCTTTCTCGGATGTGAAGTAGCCGAGATACTTTACCTTGCCGTCAATACGGATCTGTGCCAACCATTTTTCAGTGGCTTTGTTCCAGCTAACGCCCGGGTAAATCGACGTCCCCGCTTTTTTGAGATTGTGAGAATTCTGTCTATTAGTGACTATCCGCAACTGACTGCGCCGATTGTCGAGTGTCGCGTGCCGGCGGTGGTCGCATTGGCGCTTGTCGCCTTTGGCCAGACCCAGTATTTGGCGATGCATCCAAATCGTCTCTCGTTTCCCGTTTGACATCGGACTCCGTCGCTTTGCGTAAAAGCTCTGTGTATCGGGGGCCCATTGAGCGTACCAACTCCAATTCATCAACAAGTAATAGTCCTTGTCGTCACAGATTGCGAACTGGCCCTGGGTTAGTGGGATTCGCTTCATGGCGTGCACTCCTAAAAAGGCCGCGCAGGGAGCGGAGTCCGACCAAGGAAGGCGCCCCCCGCAACAGCCAAATGATCTGATTATGGTCGAACTCATTGCCATATCTTAACATGACGATACCCACTGTCAATCATCAAACAGCGTCTGTTTATTGGCCGTCATTCCAGTCAATGCAATTTTTACCTTGTCACCCAGTGTCGTGCAATACGCTTCAACTTCTGCCTTTAGAGTGTCAAGGTCGTCTTCTTTAAATTCCTTCTCGATTATGGTGACATCGCCCATCATGAGTGAGACAGTCCCGTCCCATCCAGTACCGTAATACTTGGCTGGTGGGTAGAATCTGGATGAAATACGAAGCAGTGGGCCATCATAATCGAGTTTAAAGTGACAATCCCAACTCCACCGGGAGCCTTGATCGTCTTTACCTTCGTTGGCTTTGTCTTCCCATGCGTGTGCCGCATCCCATGACTCTGGCGCACCTGGCAGAGACTCGCCGCCGCCCATCACGATATGCCTATCGCCGGTTTGCCATTCTTCGCCCGTTAAGTTGCTCATGTCACTTCCTTTCGAACTGTGGTTAATTCTATTCAAACAGCGTCTTTTTATTGGCCTGTTTTCTCTCGGCCCATTGGACGACGCTGGACACATGAGCGCCGAACTCGCTCCAGTTCTCAGGCGCATGTTCCGACAAATAAGCATCGCAGGCTGCACGGATGATGTCGATAGATATGATCCGTGCCTCAAGTACCTGCGCCTCCGTCGCATCGGCCAGGTTCTTGTCAATCATGCGTTTAAGCTGATCGAAGGGCTCGTCATTCATCTTACTGCGATCCTTTCTGTGATTCATCCGCGGCCGGGCAGTTGCTGAAATGGGGCTCGCCATCGCCCGTTACCGGCATCAAATGACCCGCTTTCGTTTTTATGAACC
>Ga0255058_10001202_pt1 | contig 14715 bp, 19 predicted proteins | sample Cases_109_9_MG_FD_188637 | JGI IMG/M metagenome (GOLD analysis project Ga0255058, IMG submission 188637) | Seawater microbial communities from Amundsen Gulf, Northwest Territories, Canada - Cases_109_9 | ecosystem: Environmental > Aquatic > Marine > Gulf | place: Canada: Northwest Territories... | reverse complement strand
CTTCTTCGCCGCAGGCTTCTTCTTCGCCGCAGGCTTCTTCTTCGCCGCAGGCTTCTTCTTCGCCGCAGGCTTCTTCTTCGCCGCAGGCTTCTTCTTCGCCGCAGGCTTCTTCTTCGCCGCAGGCTTCCGGGAAACGGTCTTCTTGACGGGCATGACTCTTACCTCAGCGATGGTGAGTGCGGGCAGGCAAACGGGCCGCCCCGTGTAGACAAGAACGAATAGTCTCCTCGCTTGCACAAGGGCACGTTCCGCTCACCACACGTCACTCCCGGGAGGAGCGACGGTACTCCAGCGGAGTCATGCCACCGATTCGCGAAGAAGTTGGTGGAGGCGCAGTCGGCCCAGGCCGGTGCCGCGCAGGCCCAGACCCAGAACCAGGAGGCGATCGACGCGTTCAGTAGAGCGGCCGGGGTGTGTCTCTCTGGACGGGGCTACACGGTCCAGTAGCCCACGTTGCGCTGATGCCGGTGACCTTGCCCGTACTTTGCCCGAAAGCAGGGTAAGGTAGAGAAACCTGAGAAGCCTCTCCGACTTTGGATGTATTTTGGATGACGGTTGGGCAAAATAGGGAAAGATTGGGAAAAGCCTCTGGCAGGATTTCAGCAAATCCCCCGAATTCTCAGACTACAGGGGAAAATAGGGAACGCCTGAGAACCGGTCCCAGGCGTTCCTAATCCGAAGGTCGCGTGTTCGAGTCACGCCGGGGCCATCCTTCGGTCATGCCAGAGACGCCGCGAGAGACCCGTCATACGCCCGGTCCGGGGTGGGAGTTGCGGGGGGGTGTTCGGTCGGCTTTCATTTGGGATACCTGATCCACGGCATGTCGAGACGCCAAGCCGCCTGAACCCGAGTCGAGAGGGGGCACGTGCGGCCCTGAAAGTCAAAGACTGGTACAAGTCGCAAACTAACATGCTGCAGAATAACGGCTTACAGTGCCGTTCCGGACTGCGAATCCACTTCGTCTCGGGTAGAACGGGCCATCTTGGGGCAGGGAAGGACGGATGCGCGCCGCCCATCAACCTGGCGGTTCCAACGTCGTAGCGTTTGGCTTCGATGGCCCGGCGCTCATGTGGAGCCGACCGTCGATTCGACCGCCCTCCTCAATCTTGATCCGTGGACTCAGAATATCGCCCTCCACGTGGCAAGAAGCCTTGAATTCTGCGTGGCCTCGTGCGGCAATGTTTCCGGACACCTGGCCAGCGACAATGAGATCTTGAGTTTGGATGTCGCCCTGCACTCTCCCACCCTTTTCAACCACGACCTCGCCAGCCTTGATACTACCTTCGACGAGACCATCGACGTGGATGGCGGCGGCGGTGATGCAATCGACGATGACTCGTAGCCCCGAACCGATAGTCGATACGACGCCATTCGCGTCCGGGCGCGGTTTGGTGCTCCTGTTCACGCTGTCTAGTCCCTTGTCCTGAGTGGTTCTTTCACGAACGATGCACTCACTGTCGCGAAAGCGCCACAGAGAGCACCCGCCCGGCCCACCAAGGGAGGTTTCGGCTCCACATCAACGACCCCGTGACGGGTAAGTGTTGATGATGGCGCTCGCTCCCAAGCTGCCTTCCAAGAGATCAAGGCGAGCGAATGGCGTGAAACGCGACTGAAAGTGCTGACTGCGCTGGACGAGATTCTGAATGATTCTGAAGAAAGAATCGATCGCGATTTACCAAGCAATGCTCGGAGAATCCTAACCCGGCCGCCCGCACGGCCCGAGTTCGTGGCCGCCTTTGAGCGCATAGACATAAGCGTCGACCGTGCTGTTGTCTCTGAGCCTTGCGACCGCCAAGACACGCTCATACGCTTCACCCTCGAACTCATCGAGCCTTGACCAATGGTCAGAGAGTTTATCCGAACTGAATAGAAACCCCTCGACTTCGTCGCCATATTCGCCAAGAACGATTGCCGGATAGCCCATCGTCGCGCCCCAACCTTCCGGGTGCAACGTTCCGGTCACGGTCGCATCTTCCCAGGAACCGCCAATTTCATCAAGCAAGTGCTCGTTCGGTCGACCCGGCGCCATGGTTCCGTAAACAAATAGTCGTTGAATCATCGATCTCCCAAGAGCAGCTAACGGCCAGTGCCTGAGCAGCGCGCCGGCCAGGTTCGTGTTCTCACTTCAGTTCACCGGGCCAGCTCCGGGCACGTGGTGCTAGACGGCTGATCCTGAAGTTTGGCCCTGGAGATCAGACCAGGAGATTGTGAATCGGTTATCGTTCTCTGGAAACTCATCGATCATGAAGAACCGGCGGCGGAAGCGATCGAAATGGGGTTCTTGATTCCGAAGCATGGCCCGAACCTCCAACCTCACCTGCGCAAGGTAGTTCAAGTCGACGCTCTGACGCCTGCCAATCTCAGCCACAATAGCGTTTTCGCGCTCCCTGAGCTCGTCTGGTGTGCATTCGATCGAAACGTAGCCTTCGAAGACGCACCTAAAGAAGTACTCTGCGGGAATCACCGGATAGACCCAACGCGCAGGCCTCTCATTCCCGTTCAAGAGGTCAAACGCTCGTCGCATATCCAGGCTTGACAGAACTTCTTGATAGAAAGCGCCGAAGTCCATCAGCAGCTGCCCCGCCTCTCTCGTGGTGCTTGGGCCGCTGACGTAGAGAAAGGGTGCTTGGTCAATCAGGTGGAGGACTTGGCGCATCTCTGCGCCAGAGCACGCTGCCAAGGTAACCACGAGATTCAGGCGTGTGGCGCGGTTGATTCGGGTCAGCGGTTCCCGCAACTCAGCCCAGGTTATGAACTCACCTGAGGCAAGCCCCAGACCTTTGGCATTGCCGTGCGTCTCCAGGTGAATGATTGGCCACCGCCACGCACCTTGTGCGTCGGCCTCGATCGAATCGAGGACAGCAAGAAACTCTGACTTCGAGTTTATCGATCGAAAGGTGCTTGTGACCTCAGGCCACCGAGCAACGGCTGGCCCGATGATGTCCCGGTAGAGTGATTCCCCGGTCTTCAGATCATCGGCCGGAAGTGACTCCAAGACCCAGACGGAGTCGAATCGAAAGCCGAGTTCCATGGTCCCCTCATACAGGCATTGATACTAGCCAGCTAACGGTCGGCGCCTGAGCTGTGCGCCTTCCAAGTTCGTTTGCCCATCATGTTAGTCGCGCCAGCTCCAGGCGCGTGTCAGGGAGTACTCTCGCCTTGAGCTTCGTTGCTTATTGCTGCCTCGGCCTGAATCGGTGGGCACAGGACCGAGCCATACGAGCAGAAAACGCAGCACTCCCCTCGCCGGGGCTGGAGAAGGACCCCGCATTGCTTGCATTCATAGAAGTGAACGCAGGCGTTCTCCGGCATCGTTTCGGCTTCGGCGTCTCCACACTCGGGACAGGTGAGAATGGACTTGAGGACGACTTCTACCATATCCGCACCGCCTAACGGTCGGCGCCTGAGCTGCGCGCCGACCAAGTTCGTGTTCTCACCTAAGTCTGCCGCGTCTGCTCCAGGCGCATGTCAGACTGCGAATCCTCAGCCCCAGAAGATCCCGGTAGGATCCGCATCGACCTCAGCAAGGAGCTCCTCAAACTGCAGCGAGGGGGCTATCAGGTCGTAGGACTTCCACCGTTGGTGGCGGTCCCGCCAGTAGAGTGCCCACTCCTGCCGACCGACGAAGAATTGGAACTTCGCCACCGGAGGCTCGATCCATTCTCCCGGACTGTTCCAGGCGGGCCGTCGCTCATGGAGGATGACGCTGTTGCCCTCGAATCGGAACCGGAGCTCGAGCGTGTCCCGCATGCGAGCGGGGACGCGGTCCTGGCAGTACTGCCTCAGGAGCTTCGAGACACGCTTCTGTTCAAAGGACGAGATAGGCAATGCCTCACCCCTGCGTCTTCGCTGGCTAACTCATTATCGACGACCGAACCCACGCGGGGGGAACGCGAGAAAGGCTCCAGCTAATGTACACACCGATGAGCAACAATCGGACTAACGCCGGCGTCAACTGCACCTCATGCCGGGGGTCGGTTATTCGTGGGGGGGTGCAGCCTAAAGGTAGGTGTGTGTGGGGAAGCTTGAACAGACACGACAGGCCCGTTTCCCCATGCTCCCAAACCACTCCGTGAGCTTTGCCTGGAAGACGCAGGCTCGGAGGAGGTATGACCGGCGCTCTAAGGCGCTCAATCTGCGCACCCCCACCCTCCACCGGGACCAATCTTCCGTCGTGCCAGAGACGAAGCGAGAGACCCGTCATAAGCCCGGTCCAGGGTGGGAGTTGCGGGGGGGAGATGTTCGGTCGGTGGCGTGCGGGAGTTACTTCGAGTGCCCGGTTCACGCCGGGTGCTTCGGTTTGCTCGCACGGCGGAGAGGCGCCTGCATAGTGATATACTCCTCGGCAGAATCCACGCATCTTCTCCGCCGTCCCAACTGATCCAGACATGTGGAATCGTTCTAGGTATTGATCTCAATCCATTCATACGCTGTCACTTACGATTTGCAGACGAGGGACAAGAAGATCCCGGCGCCGAAGCTGCACGAGATGTCATCCACGGTGAGTTCGAACCGGTAGAACCACGGATGGAGGGAGAGATCCCATGCGCAAGCGAGCAATCATCGCAGCAGTCGCCGCAATGCTCCTTGTCTGGCCCGCGACAGCTGGCGCTCAGGTTCACTTCGGGGGGCAGCTCAGCTTCGGCAGCGACCAGGACTTGGGCCTTGGAGCCCGTTTGCTGGCCAACGTCACGTCGCTTGAGCGCTGGGATTTCATTGGAACCTTCGACTGGTTCTTCCCCGGCGATCCCCCGGATCAGGATCGGACCTACTGGGAGGTCAATGGGAACCTGGCCTACAACTTCAATATCCAGAGTGCGCCGTCCATCTCTCCGTACGTAGGAGGTGGCCTCAACATCGCCCACTTGTCAAAGAAGTTCGAGGACGGAAGGGATTCCTCCGACACCGACCTCGGGATCAACCTGCTGGCGGGGACTCAGTTCGGTACCAAGGCGGTCACCCCGTTCGTGGAGCTGCGGGTTGAGCTTGCCGGCGGCGAACAGTTCGTGATCACTGGCGGGCTCCTGTTCTAGAGCGTCGCGTCGGCCAACATTCCGCCGCCGGCTCGCTCATTAGTTGGTCACCGCGGCAGGCGGCTGTGGCGGGCAAACAACGGTTGACAGTTGACAAGCCAGCCCTAAACCATGGGGATGAGTTCTTCTTGTGCCGTTGGCGGAGGTTCAGATGCTTGCACCCGTCAAAGCCCTGTGGGTGGACGAGTCCGGTCAGGACCTCGTCGAGTACGCTCTGCTCGTGGCGCTGATCGCCATTATCGTGATCGCCGCCCTGGCAATCCTGGGCCCGATCATCGCGACGGTATTCAACAACATCAGTAGCAATCTGGGTGCGGTTGCAGGCAGTGGAGGAAGCGGTACGTGCTGCGATTGACGGTAGTCCGCCCCGCGTGGCCCGGCACTCCCCATACCCAGCGCCCGGTTGTCTCGCCCCTGCTGCGGCACGCCGGGCGCTTCGCTTTGGTGGCGTGCAATCCTGGTCTGATCGGTTAGATTGAAACTGGTTGTTCTGGCGAGCCCCGCAGTACCCCTCTCCTGACGTGACCCGTCGTAACTCTCATACCACGACGCCGGGGGTGAAGATGTCCAACAAGATCCTGCAACTCAATTTCCGCTTCAACGTCCCGCGGGCCGAGTACGAGCAGGTAGTGTCTCCACTGGCGAGCGACTTCGCGCAGGTGCCAGGTCTCCAGTGGAAGATCTGGCTGATGAACGAGGCTGAGAGCGAGGCCGGAGGAATCTATGTGTTCGACGATGAGGCTTCGCTGCAGGCCTATCTCGAGGGTCCGCTCGCCGGAACTGTGAAGGCCCATCCCGCACTGTCGGACATGAGCGCGAAAGTATTCGATTCGATCGAGAAGCTTACGGCGATCACGCGGGGTCCCATCGGGATAGGCAGGTCCGTCTGACGGACGCGCCCATCGCTTTCGAGCGCCCGGTAGTCTGGCAGCCACCGGCACGCCGGGCGCTTCGCTTTTGCTCTTGACGCGGCTTGTATTGAACGCATTGTAGAGATGCGAGCCCACACCAGTGCTCGGCACCTCAGGCATGGAGCTGCGAGCCAAGAAACTCGCACCCTGCCGCTATCGTTCGGTAGCTAGCTGAGCAAGGCTCGTCGGAGCGGGGGAGTCTTCAGGTGGCTTCCCCGTTTCCGTTTGTCGCATAGCTCGCACGCGGGGCGCCAGAGAAGAGGGTCGTAACATGGATCCAGAGACCGTAGAAGCGTTGCTGATACTGGGCAAGCTTGCCTTTATCATAGGTGGGGGGTGTGCCGTGGTAATGGGAAGCCTATATGCAATCGGCGCAGCTGCAGTGCACTACTACCAGAGAAAAGATCACAGAGACGAATTGATGCCGCTGTACAATGAAGGAACGATCACGACAAAGCCGACAATCCTCAACGCGTACAGCATTCCAGAGCATGAGATGTGACCCCAACGCGACGGTGGACCGCCTGTAGGTGCCAACCCAGCTCCCGGTGACACGCCGCGTGCTTTCGCTCACACCGCGTCGGCCGGACAGAAGGAGGTGCTCGTGAACGCGTTCGTTTTTGACCTACCAAACCGTCCTGGTGAGATGGCCAGGGTTGCGGAAGCGCTGGCTGCTCGCGGAATTAACATCCTGATCTACGATCTTGGGCTGGTCCTCGGCGTCGTTGTCAGCGACGAGGAGGCCACCCGCTCTACCTTTGAGGCTTTGGGCGTCGCGTTCCGCGAAGTCTCCGTGGTGGCTGTCCGGATGGAGGACAGACCGGGCCAGGCGGCCAACATCAGCAGGCGATTAGCAGACGCGGGTGTCAACATCGAGATCTGGCTGCCGGTCGATACCAGCCCGCAGAACTTTATCGTCGCCTTGGGCGTCGACGACATCGAGGCTGCGCGAGAGGCGGTCAGAGAGCAGGTCACCGACTGGAGCTACCAGTAACCTGGTTGCAGTGAAGCAGGTGCAGTAAGCAGAAGGAGGAGAACAATGATCGGAATGGATTTCGGGAGTTTCCTCGCCCTCCTCATCATCAGCGTGGTTGTGTCCGGCATCCTGCACTACGGCTTCAAGTACTATGTGCGGTCCGGAGCCGTATCCTTTCTCTCCAAGGTGGTGGTCGGTTGGATCGGCGCATGGCTCGGCTCACCAGTCTTCGGCCACTGGTGGGAGGGATTGAACTACCAGCAGGTGTACTATGTCCCGGCCATTCTCGGCTCGCTGGCCATTCTCGTCCTGGCGGTGGATTGCGTGAAGACGTGCGGCGAAGTCTGCGTCTGCACACCCGGAGAGACTGGACCCGAGAAGGAGGTCGGCGGATTCTAGCAGACGGCGCAACGGCCCGCTGTCCCCGCCGGAGGCCCAGACGAGCCTGCTGCCCCCAGCCCCCGGTTCACGCCGGGCGCTTCGCTCTTGCTCGCACGGCGGCGGGCGGGGTCACGACCCCTTCGATCGACGCCCTGATCGTCAATCGTCTCGAACTGCCACCGAATATCAAACGGACGCCGATTTTGGGCTTGGCTGTGTGGCGGGTGTCGCGTGATCCGGTCCTTCATCGCCGACCACCCGAATACGCTGATGGTGGCGGACCAGGTGCACGGGACGATCGACAACACGGACGCCTATCTTGTCATGTACTCGGTGCTGTTCGGCCTGCTCCCGAGGTAGATGCCGTCCGGAGTCCCAAAACCGCTGCGACAGCACGCATGGCGCGTTTTCCTCGAGCGGCGTCGACAGTTGACCACCCCGCCCGCGAGAGCCAGTATTCCGAGCGGCCAGTGCCCCGGGCTCGTTGCACGCCCTCAAACGATTGCCGGCGGATCCGTGAGCTTACTAAGCAGAATCCTGGAACGTCGATTCGCACAGTACGTGGCCGTGTACACGGCGGCTGCATGGGGTGCTCTCCAGGTCGTGGACCAGCTGGTCGATCGCGAGGTCCTCGGAGACCTGTGGTATCGGCTGGCCCTGGTGGTGTTCGTGGCGGGATTCCCCGTAGCGATGATCATCTCGTGGTATCACGGTGCCAAGGGAGCCCAGAGGGTGCGGGCGCTGGAGGTCTGGCTCCTGGCTACGGTCGGAGTCCTGACGCTCGGCACGGTCACATGGGTGGTGCGAACGTACGAGCCCGGTGACCCGGCCTCGGTGGCGCGGCGGCTCCGGTCCTCGGCCCTGGATGAGCTCACCGAGACCGAGGATCCCCGCAGGATCGCTGTCCTATACTTGCAGCCCCGGAGCACCGAGGAGGAGGTCCCCTTCCTGGCGGCGGGTCTCACGGAAGCGCTGATCGACGAACTCGGCGCCATCGACGCTCTTCACGTGGTGTCCCGCAATGGGGTGGCTGCGTATCGAGGTGAGGTCGTTCCGGCGGACAGCATCGGCCGGGCCCTCCGCGTGGGGACGCTGGTGGATGGCACGGTGGCGCTGTCGGAGGGCCAGATCCGGGTCAACGTCGCGTTCCTCAACGCGAACACGGGCGAGCAGTTCGGACGTACCCTGGTTCAGCGGCCCCGCACCGAACTCTTCCAGCTCCAGGATGACCTGGCGCACGAGGTGGCGCTCTTCCTGCGCGGCCTGCTCGGCGAGGAACTGGAGCTCATCGAGCGGCAGGCTGGGGCGGAAAACGTTGAGGCGTGGGAGCTTTGGCAGCGGGCGCGGGCCGCGACTGATCACGCCAACGCCCTGTCGGACGCGGGCGACATGGAAACGGCGTGGGACCAGATCGGGGTGGCCGATTCACTCCTGGCGGCGGCCGAAGAGCTGGCGCCCGAGTGGGTGGACCCCACGGTTGAACGAGGCTGGCTGGCGTACAGGCGCTCCCGCTGGGCCGGCGCCACGGAGCAGGTAGAGGCGGGCCGCTGGATCGACGAGGGGATGGATCACGCACGGGTCGCCCTGCAACTGGTGCCGGATGACCCGGACGCCCTCGAGCTGCGCGGATCCCTTCAGTACTGGCGCTGGCTACTGGACCTGGAGGCCGATCCCGCCGCGGCGCAGGCCCTGTTCGACGAGTCTGAGGCCGACCTTCGGCGCTCGATCGGGGTGAATCAAGACCAGGCAGGAGCATGGGCGATGCTCAGCCACCTCCTCCTCAACAAGGCGGAGACGGCCCAGGGGAAGATGGCGGCCTCGCGTGCCTACCAGGCCGACGCGTACCTGCGCAATGCCGACGTAATCCTGTGGCGTCTCTTCTCGACGTCCTATGACCTGGAGGACCAGCCGGAGGCGACTCACTGGTGCAACGAGCTCGGGCGGCGCTTCCCGGACGATCCTCGCTTCGTCGAATGCCTACTGTGGCAGATGACGATGCACGACGCCGAGACGGACGTGGATCGGGCCTGGGAGCTGGCCGACGCGCTCGTGCTGCTGAGACCCTCACAGGAGGCGGAGTTCAGTCGGCGCTGGGCCGGAATGGCCGTCGCTGCGGTGATCGCCCGGAAGGGCATGGCCGACAGCGCACGGGCCGTGGCCTACCGCTCTCAGGGCGACGCGTCCGTCGACCCGACACGAGACCTCGTGTACGTAGAGGCCTTCGTCCGCACCCTCCTCGGGGACAACGAAGAGGCCATCGACCTGCTCGCCGAGTTCATGGCGGCAGTGGGTGGCGATCCCTCCGACATCGACTACTGGTGGTTCAGCGGGCTGCGAGAGGAAGCGCGCTACCAGGCTCTACTTTGGGCGGGAGGAGGATAGCGTTCGCGTTGGCCAGAGTCGAGTGGCAGGAACCAAGACATGAAGTGAGAGGGCGGCCCGCACGGGCCGCCCCTTCTCTTGATCTCGCGTGTTCGCTCAATCCGATGTGTCCATGGATCTTATGGTCGCCACGCGGGAGAGTTATCCTCTGCCGCGTCGAACGTGAGCCGGGTGACGCCCGTTCCATCGGCGTTCATGCTGTAGATCTCGGAGTTACCATCTCGGTCCGAGTCAATGGTCATGAGGAGGCCATCCGGCGACCACGTGCCGGTACGGTCATTGGCCGGGTTGTTAGTCAAGTTCGTCGGGTTTGCGCCGTTGGCATCCATGACCCAAACATCGCCATTCCCCGCTCGGGTCGAGTACCAAGCAATCTCCGAGCCGTCAGGAGACCACACGGGAGAGAGATCGAAGCCCGCGTGGTTCGTCAGGTTCACAAGATTGGAGCCGTCAGCGGCGTCCATTACGTAAATCTCCGTGTTCCCATCCCGCTGTGTCGCGAAGGCGATTTTGGTGCCGTCCGGGGACCAGGAGGGGAAGCCAGCATCCGCGATGGCAGTTCCGGCGATAAACGTGAGATTGGAGCCATCCGAATCCATGACCCAGACCTGGTCAAATGGCGTGCGATTCATGAACGCGATCTGCGTGCCGTTCGGAGACCAGGTTGGGTGCAATTGAAACTTTGTGGAGTCGTTTGTCAGGTTCGTCGGATTCGACCCGTTCGCGTCCATCAGCCAGATATCTGCATTGCCGTCCCGTCGGCTCTGGAACGCGATCTGCGAACCGTCCGGCGACCACCTCGGGCCGCCGTCGAGGCTGGCGTTATTCGTAATATTGACCTGAGCTGTCCCGTCGGTGTTCATAATGTAGATCTCGAAGTCCTCGTCCCGGTCCGACGCAAAGGCGATGAGTTCGTCGCCGAGGACCGCGATCACCGTCGACAGCGATTCCTCGTCACCAAAGTCCGCCGTGATGGTCGCCGTGCCCGGTCCCACGCCGGTGACAAGGCCGTTCCCGTCGACCGTGGCTACTGCTGGGATGTCGCTATTCCAATCGGCGTCGGTCCCGACCGACAGCTGGACAGTCTCGCCGACGTCGATGGTCGGATCCACGGGGGCGTTCAGGCTCAGGGACGTCGTGCGGCCGCCCAGGCCACGGCCCGCGAACAACATGGCGTTTAGCGGCTTCGGCTCGAATAGCTTCACCGCCGGCTGGACCATCCGGCGAGCGAACTGAAGCCATGCCGGAACGGCGACCAATTCCACGCCACCGGTCGTCGCTGTGGCGTTTGTGCAGTCGATGTATCCGAGAGACTCGGGGTCCGGATCCGTCGGTACCAGCAGCTCGACGTTGCCGTCGTGCAGCTGGCCGATCACCAGACCGGCTGGCGCCGTCTCGGGCACCACGCACAGCGCTTTGATTACACCAGGTCCGGTGGGGCTGGGCTGGTGGGTCGACAGGATCCGGTAGCCCTCCTCGAACGCTTGGAAGCCAGGTATGAATCCACCCGGCTCCACGACGTCGTCGCCGTCTTCCCGGGACAGAATGATCGTGACCATTCCCGTGCCCGGCGGAAATACGTCGGGATCGTCAATGACGACGGCCGCCCCACCGTTTGTCGTGGCCGCGATGATGGGGAACTCCGGGCTGGCGTCCGCCGGATCGAACGTGATCACGCCTCCGGTCTCCTCGAACGCCCCATCAGGGATCACCATGGGTGGGTCTCCGGTGGGATCTGCTGCAAATGCGAAGACCATGTTGGTGAGGTTGGCCGCACCAGCCGCGTCGCCGATGAACTTTCTCGGAATCTTGTCGTTCGTGAAGCGGAGAAAATCCCACGCCTTGTTCGTGGCGTCGTCGAACTGCGGAGGCTCCTTGCACAGGTTCCGCTCGATGTTGTTGATTTGCTCCCCGGCGGCCTTCTTTGTCTTGTTGTCGGCGAACAGACTCGCGATGTCCAACCGTATTTGGTCCAGGAGAAACTCCCGGTCCTGAAGTAGTTGACATCCGCCCGGGGGTTTCTTCCCGAAATTGGGCTCGGCAGGGCTCGTGGTCTCCTGGTCGGAACATCCCGCGAACATGACCACTGCGGCCATAGTGAGGGTAGCCAGAAACGCTCCGCGCATGAGATCTTCCTTATTCTGCCGGCGTGCAGGGCCATCATGGAACGGGCCCGGTTGGGATACTCCGACCACTGAGGAACGGTAGGGGGGCGAGCTTCGACTCCGGGGGACTGTGACCCGGTCAAGGGCCGATTGTCCCGATCGCAGGACAGCGGCGGGTCGAGCGCGTGGCATGAGCGACGAGCCCATGACCCTCAGTTTGGCGAAGCGGAGCATTCGCCTGCCTTCTATGATGTCAGGCGGAGAGGCAGGCGCGACCGCAGGGAACCACGGGTGCGCCGCCGCAGGCGCCTTCGTTCTGCCGAGGGCCGCGTCGTTGTATGCCGAGGAAAGCCGGCTAGAAAATATACACCGCAGGATGCGTACCGTCGAACAGGCACTCCGGGGGTGGAAGGCTAGAGGCTCAAATGGCGAGAGATTTCCGCATGTCTTGCTGCCCGAAACGAGTCGGCGAAACGGCTGCCGGCTGTTGCCTCGAGGCGACAGAGTGTTGGCGTCACCCGACAGATGACGGTTTGCTCCCGCACCCCCCACCGAGGGCCCGCTAAGGCTGTCCTCCAGCCTTCCACCGGGGTGGGTCGGCCTCGGCCAGAAGCCTGACTGCCTGTGCTGCGGTCCGAACGATCTGCTCCACGTGCTCGAAATCGACCCGCTCCACCTCGTCATACGGCGTGTGATAATCGGCGTGCTGGCCGAACGACGAAAGCGTGTGCGCGGGGATGCCCAGCTTCGCGAAGGCGATGTTGTCGCTACGCCCATAGTAGCTCTGCTCCGGCCGAGGGTCGGGCTCGATCGGAAGGCCAGCGGTCGCCAGCATCTCGCCCATCGTCGTTCTCTCGGAACCGGTCAGCCAGGCCCGGCCGAAGCCAATGGCGGAATCCGGCCGCGCAATCATCTCGATATTGAGATTGGCGATGGTCCTCTCCAGCGGTACGGAAGGGTCCGAGATGTACCAGCGTGTGCCAAGCAGCCCCAGCTCCTCGCCAGTCATCGCCGCGAAGACCACGCTGCGCGCCGGCGCGGACTCCGAGGCGGCCAGGATCTCGGCGATGCGGATGAGCGCAGCCGTCCCCGACGCGTTGTCGTCCGCTCCATTGTAGATCGAGTCTCCGTCCACGGGCCGCCCGATCCCGACATGATCGTAGTGTGCGGTGACGAGCACGTATTCGTCTCGAAGCACGGGGTCGGATCCCCGAAGCAGCCCGACCACGTTGACCTCCACGAGACGCTCCTCGGCCGGCAGTGAATCGAAGGCGGCCCAGCTGTCCAGCACCCGCAGTCGTACACGGCCCCGGCTAGTCTCGTATCGACTCATGGGAACGCGCTGGAAGAACCCGCTGTCTCCCACTGCCTCCAGCCCGACCGCGCGGAACCGCTCCTCGATGAACCGTGCGGCGCGCGCCGCGCCCGAGGTGCCCGTGCGTCGGCCCTCCATCGAGTCCGCCGCAAGGATCTGCACGTAGGCCAGCGGGCCGGAGGGCTCCGGCACTTTGGCCGGTGGCTCGCCGCAGCCGGCCAGCGAGTGGGGTGCTGCGAGACATACGACGAACGCCGTCACACGAGACCGCATGTGGATCTCCCCGGTTTGAATCGAGGCAAAGGAGAGAGACCGCTCTGTTCGTCCGGAACCTGCCGACGGGAGAACAGTGAGGCAATCGGCGGCCCACAGGCAGCCCGCCGACCTGGCTACATCGGCGATCGCTGAAACAGGCAGTGCTGAGCCAGCGGTGTGACACGTGCCCCGGCCGAGAACCCGCGCAGTACGATCGGGCCGCTCCAGCGCTCACCCTCGGCGACGACTCTGTCCGCCGACTCGCGGCTCACAATGACCATCAGTTGATGCCACTCCGTCGTGCCGGTCAGTTCGCCGGCCGGCTCGATTTCGCCGACTCCTACGACCCGGTCCAACGTCGGCGTCGTGAGCCACACGCGGTATCCATCGCCGTCGACCTCCGGAAGGCCTTCCACTTCGATGCGGAGGTCATATGGTGGAGGAGGTGCTCCGTGGGTTGGGACGTACTGGCGAGAGGCGGTTCGCCGCTACTTCCAGGAGCACCTCAGACCATAGGGTGTGGCGTATGAGTATGCGAACGCTCACGCCGGGCGATTCGCTTGGCTTGCAACGGCGGCAGGCGGGATGGTGTACGCTCGGCCGCGATTCGAACTCCCCGAACTTTGAGTGTGCAAGTCGCGACCGCGACAAGAGTGGGATCGAGACGCTCCTGACCGGCGCTCTGAGGCGCTCAATCCGCGCACCCCCGCCCTCCACCGGGGCCTTCCCCCGGTGGTGCCAGAGACGAAGCGAGAGACCCGTCATAGGCCCGGTCCAGGGTGGGAGTTGCGGGGGGGGGTTGGGTCGGCTTTCATCTGGGATACCTGAAATCCGGCCTGCAGGCTAGCCGAGCCTTCTGACCCTACATCATTGGAGCGAGGGCAGGTCAATCTGCTCCGGTGTGTACCGCTTCTGGCCCATCTCCAACCCCCCTTCCTCGAGTCTCGACCGACCACAATACTAACTCTGCGATCGGTCCCGTTTTAGGGGGTCAGGTCAGGGGCGCTACTGGGATTCAGGTGGGGTTGAAGTATGTTGGGAGGGCAACCCAATAGTGCCCGGTGATTATGGCCCAGGGAAAGGCGCGGCTCGACACCTACCGCAGGCAGTAGGAGGCGTACTGATGAGACCTTGTACACATCGGGCGGATATTGGACTGCTCTTCGTTCACGGCATAGGGCGGCAGAGACGCGCCGAGACGCTGCTGGAGAGCGGTGAGGCGATCCGCGAAGAGGTAGGATCAAAGGGTGTGTAAAAAGCGAGGCGACGTACCTTTCCGCTGACCATTAACCAGCGAATCCCGGGTAGAGGCCCGGGGGAAAGGAACGTCGCCTCATGAGAAAGGATATCGCGGGAC
>Ga0255058_10001201_pt1 | contig 14717 bp, 12 predicted proteins | sample Cases_109_9_MG_FD_188637 | JGI IMG/M metagenome (GOLD analysis project Ga0255058, IMG submission 188637) | Seawater microbial communities from Amundsen Gulf, Northwest Territories, Canada - Cases_109_9 | ecosystem: Environmental > Aquatic > Marine > Gulf | place: Canada: Northwest Territories... | reverse complement strand
TTTCGTGAACGCCCTGCAAATGCAGGGACTGCGCAAAGATGTGGACCTGGACCGGTTAATCGGCGTGGCTGGCGACGTTGCGGAATATTTCGGGCGCGAGATGCCCGGTTGCGTCTACAAGACCGGATCAATGCGTAAGCAAGTGGCGGCATGAGCGCACAGATCCTGCAGGGCGTCCGGGTCCTCGACCTCACGAATGTACTGGCGGGCCCCTTCGCCACGCTGCACCTCGCGCTGCTGGGCGCCGAGGTCATCAAGATAGAAAGGCCCGGGAGCGGTGATCTGGCGCGCAAGCTGGGCACCCTTTCCGAGTTGAACGAGCAATTGATGGGGACCAGCTTCCTGGCGCAAAACTCGAACAAGAAGTCGGTGACTCTTAACACAAAGTCCCCCGAGGGCAAGGAGATTTTCAGGAAGCTGGCGAAAAACGCCGACGTGCTGGTCGAGAACTTCCGGCCTGGCGTCATGGACCGCTTGGGACTCAGCTACGAATCTCTGAAGGAGATCAACCCGGGATTGATCTATTGCGCCATCTCGGGATTCGGGCAGACCGGACCCGATGCGCACAAACCGGCCTACGACCAGATTATCCAGGGCCTCAGCGGCGAGATGGCCGTCAACGGAGACGAGCGGCTGAATCCGTTGCGCACGGGATTCCCGGTGTGCGACACGGTAGGCGGTCTGAACGGCGCCTTTGCCATCATGGCGGCCCTTTACCACCGCGAGCGTACGGGTGAGGGACAATTCATCGACGTCGCGATGCTCGATTCCATCATGCCCCTCATGGGCTGGGTGGCCGCGAACCTGCTCATCGCGAAGCGGGAGCCGGTTCCCATGGGCAACGACAACTTCACGGCGGCGCCGTCCGGGGTGTTCCGTACCAAGGACGGTCATATCAACATTGCCGCCAACAAGCAGGAGCAGTGGGAGTCGGTCTGTGACGCGCTCCACCTGCCAGAGCTGAAGACCGATGCGCGCTTCCAGAAACGCGACGTCCGCAAGCAGAACCGCAAAGAGTTGACGCCGCTCCTGGAGGTGAAACTGGCGGAACGCGAAACGAAGGAGTGGGTGGAGCTACTCAACGCGAATGGTGTACCAAGCGGCGCAATCCTGAGCCTCGAGGATGCGCTGAAGCAACCACAGATCAAGCACCGCGAGGCCCTGAAGGACGTGCCGGTCGAGGGCGTCGGCACCATTCCGCTGTTTACGCTCACTGCGAAGTTCGGACAAACGCCGGGGGACATCACCTCCCCGCCACCGCGACTTTCAGCGCACACCGCTGAGGTATTGGCGGGCATCGGCATCACGAAGGACGAGCTGGCTGCTCTAAAGACGAAGCATGTTATCTGACAGCTACTGAGAGAAGGAGATCGATATGGGCATGACCTATGTACAGAAGCTGCTTGCCCGGGCGTGCGGGAGGGCTGGAGTGGAAACAGGGGAAGTCCTCGAGCTGCCGGTGCACCTGGCGATGTCACACGAAAACGCTGCGCTCGTTATCAACCAGTTCAACGAGATCTTCCGGGACACTGGGCGGGAGCCGCGGGTGTGGAATCCGAACCGGATCGCGATCATCTTCGACCACCGCGTGCCCGCCGAGTCATCCAAGACGGCGACCAACCAGAAGAAGATCCGAGATTTTGTCGCGGAGCAAGGGATCTCCAGGTTCCACGACATCCGGGGTGACGTGGGTGGCATCTGCCACCAGATCCTCCCCGAAAACGGTTACGTGCGGCCCGGCCAGATCCTGGTGGGCACCGACAGCCACACGACCACGCACGGTGCGCTCGGCGCCTTTGCATTCGGCATCGGGGCTACGGAGATGGCCGCGGTCTGGGCGCTGGGGAGTATTCTCAATGTCGAAGTGCCGGGCACCATCAAGGTAGTGGTCAACGGCGAGTTCCCGCGTGCGGTCTACGCCAAGGACCTGATCCTGCACCTCGTCGGCCAGCTCACCGCCGAAGGCGCAAACTTCAAGGTGATCGAGTTCCACGGGGACACGATCCGCAGCCTGCCGACCTCGGGCCGCCTGGTGCTCTGCAACATGGCGGTGGAAGCCGGCGCAACCGGAGGCGTGGTGCCGCCGGATGAGGAAACGCGCCGTTACCTGCGAGTCGAGGCCGGTGTTAAGGACGATTTGGACCTGTTCGCCCCGGATGCGAACGCGGTGTACGAGCGGGTGGTGGAGATCGATGCCGCGCGGCTTGACCCGCAGATCGCCTGCCCCCACACCGTGGATAACGTCAAGCCGATCGGCGAGGTGAAGAGCAGAAAGATAGACCAGATCGTGGTGGGCTCCTGCACCAACGGCCGCCTTGATGACATCGAGATTGTCGCGCGGATCCTCAAGGGCAAGCAGGTGGCGGAGGGGACGCGCATGCTCGTGTTCCCCGCGTCATGGCGCATTTACTCCGACGCGCTGAACTCCGGTTACGTGCGCGACTTGATCGCGGCCGGCGCGGTGGTCTGCAACTCGGGCTGTGGGCCCTGCCTGGGTATTCACCAGGGGGCGCTGGGCGACAACGAGACCGCGCTCGCCACCACGAATCGCAACTTCAAAGGCCGGATGGGCAACCCGGATGCCGAGGTGTTCCTGTGCTCGCCAGCAGTGGCAGCAGCGAGCGCGCTGACCGGTTTTATTTCCGACCCGCGGGAGGTGGACTGAAATGGCTAAATGCAAAGTCGTACTGAAGCTCGACAACGATATCTCGACGGACATCATCTACCCGGGCCGATACATGGCGACGGTGCTGCCGACGGAGACGCCGCAGTTCGCCTTCGCGGACAACGCCGGGTTCAATCAGGCGCTCAGGGAGAAGCAGTTTCCCGCAGGGAGCTTCATCGTGGCCGGGGATAACTTCGGCTGCGGCTCTTCACGCGAACAGGCCGCCTCGTGCATCAAGGGTTACGACCTGATCGTCGTGGCCCGCAACTTTGCCAGGATATTCCTGCAGAACTCGATAAACGTCGGGCTGCAAATGATCATTTGCCCCGGTATCGAGGCCGACGAGGGCAATGAGCTGGAGATCAGGGACAACAAGGTCTGGAACCTGACCTCCGGTAAGTCCTTCGCGATCGAACCGCTGCCGAAGGCCCGCCAGGCGATCATCGACGAGGGTGGGCTGATCCCCTACGCGCGTCGACTGCTGCTGGAGCGCGGCTGAGCGCCAGAGCCGCCTCAGGCTACTTCACTCGCACGCACTGAGGAATAGTCGGGACACAGGCGCGAAGCACGCCCCCGCTACCAGGATTTGGACATTTATGTGCAGCCGATCAGAAAGCCTCGTTTCGACGAGGTTTTTTGCGTTTGGCAAGCCATTGCCCGTTGCATGCGTGGTGATCGACTGGAATGCTACTATCGCACGCGACTGGATCGAGAGGAAAATGATGCGCTTCTTGTACCGCGCGGCCACCATGGTTGCGTTCGCGCTCGTGGCTACTTCGGCGTCAGCGCAGGAAATTGGGACGCCTGACCCTTTGTTTCAGAATGATGAAACACTTCATGTGACGATTACAGCTCCGTTGACAACGCTCGTCCGGGAGCGGCCGAAAGACGAATATCTGCCCGGCGTGTTCCAGTACACGGAGACCGACGGCACCGCAGTCAAATTCGATATCGAAATTAAGACACGTGGACATTTTCGGCACAAAACCTGCGATTACCCGCCACTGAGTTTGAATTTCAAAAAAACGCAGACGGCTGGGACTTTGTTTGACAATCAGAACAAAATGAAGCTCGTCATCCATTGCGACTACTCTGAGCGATACGAGCAGATCGTACTTAGAGAATATCTTGCCTACCGCATACTCAACGCCGTCACCAACATGAGTTTTCGGGTACGCCTGCTGCGTGTCACCTATGTCAACAGCGAGGAGCGCGGAGACGGGCAAGTACGTTACGCATTTTTGATTGAACACAAAAACCGTCTCGCTGAGAGGTATGGTTTGAAGGATCTGGAGATAGAGCGAACGACGGTGGCTTCCATACAGCCGAACCGACTGAATCTGACATCAGTGTTCCAATTTTTTATTGGAAACACTGATTTCTCTCCGATCGCTGGACCTCCGGATGACGAGTGCTGCCACAATTATGTGCTGTTCGGGAATGGAATCGATCCGATAATTGCCATCCCTTATGATTTTGATCAGTCTGGATTGGTTGACGCTCCGTACGCAGAACCTGATCAGCTATTTCGTATACGAAGTGTTCGACAACGGCTTTATCGTGGCCGGTGTGCCAACAACGAGCACGTCAAGGCTTCTTTGCGCAGGTTCAGAGACAGTCGCGACGCGATCTACGCACTGATTGATGAGCAGGAAGGATTGAAACCACAGATGAGCAAAAGAATCGTCCGCTTTCTGGACAAATTCTACGATTTGATCGACAAGCCTCGAAACGTCGAGCGACAGATCTTCAACAGGTGTAAATGAGTCAGGCGTAGTGCTTCCCGGCCCCGTACGTCGCCAAGAGATTAAAGCAGCCTGTTTGACTTTCCGACTTCCACTTTAGTCCATCAGGTTTGCGCCACCGTCGTCCATTTTTTCGGGCCGTTTCCAGTAAGCATACTGCGGCGTCCAGTCGTCCTCGCCCAATCCGGCGAGCCCCAGCAGGCTCCACATCGAGCAATAGATATCGCCCGGACCGAATACGCAGCTGTTCTTACGAGTGATCTTGTTGCCGTCCCGCTCATAGACGACTGCTCCGGGCATGTTCTCGGCGCCATCCATGACTGTCTGTTCGCATATGTACTCGCCGCCACCATGCGAGGCCAAGCGGAATCGCCAATCTCTTGAATTCGCGAACTGGCGCTGCAGCTCCGGTGGATCTTTGGATACCAGAACAACGGACATCACCGACTCAAGATGTTTCAGGAAACCGTTGAAGCCGTCCGCCCACAGTGTGCAATAGCGGCATCCCTGACCCATATTGTGAATGAGCAGCAAAGTTGCCTTGTCGCCGAACATGTCCAGCAAGCTGACTTCACCGTCAATCGTTGCAAATGCATAGTTTCGTATTTCGTCGCCGGCGCCGGATTTCCGCAGCTCATTCAGCTTTGCAGTGAGTTCGAATATCTTGTGTTCCAGTTCGATGATTTCTGTGTTTGCCATGTCGCCCCCCTGTTACATAAGCGTCACCCGCGTCCATCGCGCTTCCCGCCGAGAAACCCTATCACTTTCGACCAAGGGATTTTGAGCTAGTCGACCCGGCGGCGCGTTAGGACGGGCCAGTAGACCCCGGTAAATAGGGCGAACGTCACGATCCAGCCCAGCGCAGACAGATCAATCATTTCAACATACAGATCCGGGTTCAACGGGCTTAGAATCCGCGCGACCACAGCGGCATTCAAGATTGCATAAGAAATCACGATAAGTCGGGGTGCGTGGAGCGAACGACCCGTGTGCGCCAGTGCAACCCGGCTGGTCACGGCCAGAATCATGTTGCCGATTGCGCCCATGGTCAGAGCATGCAGTGCTGCACTGGCAGGAAAGACGAGACCAAAAGCGGCCAGCGCCGTCAGGGCGTAACCCACCGGCAGCCATAGATAAGCCACGTGCAGCACAAACAACAGTGGTTCCGATGTGGTCGCCAGGCCGCGCCAGCGGGCAAGGCGAACAGCATGGGACAGCGCCGCCACCATTGCGAGGAGCCCGGTAACCGGACCCAAAGGCGTCAAACTGACGGAAACACCGGTGGCAACCGTTGCCGCGGCGGTAATCCCATCGGTCAGTGGATGATTTTCAGGCAGTCGCTCATGGCCCCTGGCACGCAACCAGTTGGCCGTGAAATTGGGGATTATCCGCCCGGCAATGACCGTAATCATGAGCAGCACAACGTGAATCAGAAAATACAGGGCCAGGCGATCCATGCCGGGCAGGATTCGCAGGGTGCCCAGGTGATACAGCAGATTCAGGACCGCCAGAACCAGGGTAATTCCGACGATCGGATAGTTGCGGCGACTGCCACCTCCCACAACCTCCCGTCCCACCAGTAAGGCCAGCAGAAAAGGAAAAATCGTGTCGACAGAGGCAACCAGCCAGTAGGGCAGCCAGGTCACAGCCATCATGGTCAGCCGCCCGAGTAACCAGGAGAAAACCAGAGCCCCGAGCAACTTCCCCTGCAGCGGTGGACGATCCGTCCAGGTGGCTACCGCCGTCAAAATAAAACCTGCCATGGCAGCCATACCAAATCCGACCACCATTTCGTGCCCGTGCCAGTACAGCATGGTTGCGGAGACCGGGGCGAGGTTCGTCCCGTGCAACGCCATCAGCCAGATTGAGACCACGACGATGGCGAAAAGACCGTTCAATAGGAAGAATGGCCGAAAGGCGTAACTCATGAATGGGTGGGTCTTGGGCATAAGTTTGATCTGGCAACCCGTTTACGGTGTAGCTGGTCGGACAATAAACGATAAAAGCCCTGTAGGGCATCCGCCCTACAGGGCTTTTTCTTGCCAACCAGGGCCAGGGGAGAGTGTCCCGAACACCTCGTTGCGAACAGGCCGGTACGGGCACTGAATCGTCCACGATCGCATCCGCACCAGCGCCCACGTTTTTGGTGCCGCGTTTCTCGCCGACGGCTGTCAAGTCCCTTCCCGTGCCGACAATCGGGATTATGCGCCTCGGAAATCCTGCGGTTGATCCGTATTAACCACAATTGGGCCCGGTCGTCGGCTGCGCTACCGTTACCTCAATCCTGTGGCAAGAATGACGATATCGACACAGTGACAGATATCGCAATTAGCTGAATTCAAGTCCGGGATGCGTGGACAGTATCCCGATGACACCAACGGACAGCAGATGGCACCGATGGTGTCGATGCTCGAGGACGAGCAGTCGATGCAAGACGTCGTCGCCTACATCACCGCTCTCAGGTAGACGGAAGCCCAAAGAGGCACTGTTAGACAATTTGACTTGAATTTCGAACAAGCGTCATACCCCCCGACGCTTGCAGCCCCGGCACAATCGATCGTGCCGGGGCTTTTTTTGTGCGGGAAATGGGATTGGACCGAGCCTGATTGGTCATCGACGCGCAGGAAACGCGGCACGGAAATTCTCCTCCGTAACAGTATCTGGCAGCTGCGATTCCACATGCTCGTCGAGTTCGAGGTTCCAGGTGTTCGCCATGCAGCCGAGCGTCACATACATCCCGTAAATTCCCATCATGTCCAAGATTTGTCCGTTGCTGAAGTACTTACCCAGGTCCTGCAGCGTCTGCGGTGAAATCAGCCGGTTTTCGACCAGCTCGTCGATCGCTTGTAACAGCAGTATTTCGCCTGCCTCCCACCCGGGCGCCGACGCTCCTTCCTTTACACGCTCGATTTCCTCGAGTGAAATGCCGCAGGCAAGCGCGCGCTGCACATGCGATGCCCATTCGTACCAGGCACGCATATGCAGGGCGATACGCAGGATCACGAGCTCTCCGTTACGGCGGCCCAGTTCGCCCCCGGTGACCGCATAGTTGCGAAAATTCCACCAGGCCTTGAGCAGTTCGGGGTGGTGCGCCATCAGGCGGTGAACGTTGATCGGCCGACCGTCCATGTCATCGATAATCTGGGTCAAAGAGTCGTCCCATTCATTAACCGGCAACGGGCCATATTGTTTTTTGTCAGACATCGTTCATCCTTTCTTCGATTTTGCTGCAGAGATAACTGCCGATTGGAATCGCTGACGTCGCAGCCGGCGACGGCGCATTACAGACATGCAAGCTGCGGCGGGTCTCGGCAAACAGGAAATCGTGTACGAGTGTGCCGTCCGCCAACACGGTTTGTGCCCGAATTCCGGCAGGGTAGGGTTGCAGGTCGCTCATTTGCAATGACGGACAGTATTTTTGTACGAGCTTCAGATAGCTGCGTTTCCAGACGGAGTTCCTGAGTTCCCGCATGCCGGTAACGACATTGCCGCGCAACAATCGCCAAAACCCCGGAAAGCCCAACATGTCGAGGGCGTCGCTCAGGTTCACATTGATACGGCCATAACCCTCTCGTTTCCAGCCGAGCACCGCGTTCGGGCCGACCGTCACGGATCCGTCCATCATTTTTGTCAGGTGGATGCCGAGAAACGGCAGATTTGGGTCCGGAATCGGGTAGATCAGGTGATTCACCATGTTGTTCCTGGCTGCTGGCAGACGATAATACTCGCCGCGAATCGGCACGATGCGAAAATCGATATCGATTGTGAACATACGTGCCAGTCGATCAGCCATCAGGCCGGCACAAGCGATCAGGTAGCGGCTTGATATGGATGTCCGGTCTTTTAGTATGATGTCAACGCGATCCGCGCATTCGCTCAATGCGATGGATTCGCAGTCCAGGCGAATCTCACCGCCGAGACTCTGAAAGCGTTCGGCCATCTTCGCGCAGACCCGGGCGTAATCGACGATGCCGGTCTCCCTGACGTGGATGGCGCCGGTGCCGGCAATATTGGGCTCAAGAGATTCGAGTTCCAGTGCATCGAGGAGGGTGACATCGAGGCCGTACTGCTTTGCACGCCCGTACAGTGCAAGCATGCGCCGATGTTCCGGCTCGTTGGTGGCGACGAGGAGCTTGCCGCATTGCTCATACGGGATGTCGTTCTCGTCACAAAAGCGCATGGTGGCGGCTAGCCCGGCACGGCAAAACTCGGCTTTCAGGCTGTCGGGCTCGTAGTAAATGCCGGTATGCATGACGCCGCTGTTATGCCCCGTTTGCTGCGTGGCCGGACGCGATTCTTTCTCCAGCACCAGGACCTGCGAGTGCGGCTGTCGCAACTTGAGTTGCCAGGCGGTTGACAGCCCGATGATGCCGCCGCCGATGATGACCTGATCGTACATAACAAAGGAGTGTGGGCTAAAACGGCGCCGCGAAGTAGCTGCTTTCGGCATTGCACAGGGGCCTGTAATTACCGTATAATCCCGCGCCAGCGCGGTGGTGGGGCCGGGACCGGCGGGTTTCGGATTGGCCGACATAGTCGGTGCTACACCCCCGCTACCAAAGTCTTGGTAGAAGAGGCCCCGCTCAGGGGTTTTTTGTTGTCTGCAGGGCAACGACATCGCGCGGTAGTAATGGGCCATTGGCCCATTTTTTTGTTTTGAAACAGATAGTTAGTTGAATTGATGGGCAGTGAAGAGCTTGCAAAACTGTTGCAGCCGACCATTGAGCGTCTGGGTTACGAGTTGTCCGATCTCGAGGCCAGGCTTTCCGGGGGACATGGCGTCGTCCGGGTGTTCATCGACAAGCTCGACGGCGTCGGCTTGGCAGACTGCGAAAAGGTCAGCCTGGCGGTTAGCGCCTTGCTGGATGTCGAGGATCCTGTCGCCGGCACGTACGACCTTGAAGTGTCGTCGCCGGGGCTGGATCGAAAATTGACGAAAGTAGCGCATTTTCAAAGGTTTACGGGTGAAACTGTCAAAGTGCAAATGCGCTTGCCGATTGAAGGGCGCAGGCGATTCCGCGGCACGCTGGTGTCGTCGGACGATGAGAACATCGTAGTGAACGTGGACGGTGAGTCGCATTCCTTGCCGATGGCGATGATAGACACCGCGCGACTGGTGCCCGTGAGGACCTGAGGTCCACGAGCAAATTGGAGTTTCAGGCAATGAGTAAAGAGATTTTGTTGGTGGTCGATGCTGTCTCGAACGAGAAGGGCGTTGAAAAGGACATTATTTTCGAGGCCATCGAAGCAGCACTGGCATCCGCAACCCGCAGAAAGCATGGCGAGGACATCGACGTGCGAGTCGCGATCGATCGCGAGGAAGGCACTTATGACACGTTCCAGCGCTGGCTCGTCTTCGAGGATGAGTCGACCGAGCTGGAATTTCCCGATCGCGAGCTACGCATGATCGATGCCGTCGATGTCGATCCGGCCGCAGAGCCGGGCGGCTATGTCGAGGTGCCTATGGAATCCGTCGAATTCGGCCGCATTGCCGCACAGACCGCGAAGCAGGTCATCGTGCAGAAGGTGCGCGAGGCTGAGCGTGAGCAGGTCGTCGAGGAATTCATGGACCGCGATGGTGAGATGCTGTCGGGTCTGGTCAAGCGCGTTGACCGAAACGGCGTGTTCATCGATCTTGGCGGCAACGCCGAGGGCTTTGTGCCACGAGAGCAGATGGTACCGCGCGAGCCGGTGCGGCCACAGGATCGAATCAAGGCGCTGCTGACGGAGGTGCGTCCAGAGCCACGTGGCCCGCAGCTTTTCATGACGCGCACGTCGCCACAGTTCCTGGTCGAACTTTTCAAAATAGAGGTACCGGAAGTCGGGCAGGGACTCATCGATATTCTCGGCGCCGCTCGAGACCCGGGACTGCGCGCCAAAATCGCGGTCAGGAGCAACGACAGTCGGATCGACGCAGTCGGTGCGTGTGTCGGCATGCGAGGTTCTCGCGTGCAGGCCGTATCGAACGAACTTGCCGGCGAGCGAGTTGACATCATCCTGTGGGATGACAATGCGGCGCAATTTGTCGTCAACGCGATGTCGCCGGCCGAGGTCGTTTCGATTGTGGTCGACGAGGACGCGCACAGCATGGATATCGCGGTCGAAGAAGACAAGCTTTCCCAGGCGATCGGTCGTGGCGGGCAAAACATCCGCCTGGCGAGCGAACTCAGTGGGTGGGAGCTCAATGTCATGACGGCCGTCGATGCCGAGCAGAAAAGCGAATCCGAACAACGTGAACTGATCGAGCTGTTCGCGAAACAGCTCGATGTGGATGAGGAAATGTCTCTGATCCTTGTGCAGGAAGGCTTTTCGACGATCGAGGAAGTGGCGTATGTCCCTGCGTCGGAACTGGTCGAAATCGAGGAGTTCGACGAAGATATTGTCACGGAGCTGCGCAATCGCGCGCGTGACGTTCTATTGACGCAGGCGATCGTACAGGAAGAGAAGATCGACGAGGCCGAGCCGGCCGAGGATCTCCTGAGCCTCGAGGGCATGGACAAGGGATTGGCGTTCGTGCTGGCAAGCAAAGGCATCGTGACTCGCGAGGATCTGGCTGAGCTGGCCACCGACGATCTGCTCGAGCTCAATGATATGGATCAGGAGCTGGCGGGCGCATTGATCATGAAGGCGCGTGCGCACTGGTTCGAGACGGAAGAGCAAGTCTGAGCGCTGAGTTACGCGGAGTTTAAGAATGGCGAATGTCACAGTTTCACAATTTGCTGAGGTGCTGAAAGTACCGGTCGATAAGTTGCTGGTGCAGCTGGATGAGGCCGGCATCACGGTCAGCGGCTCGGACGATACGATCAGCGACGATGCGAAGCTCGAGTTGTTGACGCACTTGCGCCGCAGTCACGGCCAAACCGGTACTTCGGCCAGCGATGCCGCGCCAAGACGCATCACGCTGAACCGCAAGTCGCAATCGCAATTGAGGCTGTCGGGCGCCCAGGGCCGTTCACGCACGGTCAGTGTCGAAGTGCGCCGCAAACGCACCTACATCAAGCGGGATGTGCTTGAAGAGCAGACGCAAAAAGAACAGGAAGAGCTTGATCGCCAGCGCCTCGAAGCTGAGGAGCGTGTCGAAGAGGAAAAGCGCGAGCAGGAACGCACACAGGCGAAGAAAGAAGAGTCCGAGCGACTGGAGGAAGAAAAACGACTCGAGCAGGAACAAGCGCGAATCGACGCCGAAAAAGAGACGAGAAAGGCGGCCGAGCAGGCTGCGGCTACGGCAGCCGAAGAAAAGTCACGGCTGGAGAAAGCCGAGCAAGACGCGCGAACGCGTCGCGTCAAAGAGAAGACGAAGCCCAAGCCCAAGTCGAGCGAGACGCGCTACGGCCGCAAGGAATTGCATGTCGCCGGTGACAAGAGCGGCCGGCGCCGGCGCAAGACACCAGTCCGGCGACGTCGCGCGTCGATTGGCTCCGATTCGCAGCACGGTTTCGAGAAACCGACGGCGCCGGTCGTCCATGAAGTTGAAATCCCGGAAAATATCGCAGTCTCCGAACTCGCGCAGCGTATGGCGATCAAGGGCAATGAAGTCGTCAAAGTGCTCTTCAACCTGGGCGCAATGGTGACGATCAACCAGGTCATTGACCAGGATACTGCACTGCTCGTCGTCGAGGAGTTGGGTCACATTGCGCGGCCGATATCCGCGTCGGACGTCGACGAACGGTTGTTGGCTGATGAAAAAGAGGTCAGCGGCGAGAAAGTATCGAGGCCGCCGGTCGTCACGATCATGGGCCACGTCGATCATGGCAAGACATCGTTACTCGACTACATACGACGCACCAAGGTTGCAGACGGCGAGGCCGGTGGAATCACGCAGCATATCGGCGCATATTCGGTTGAGACCGACAAAGGAAGAATTACGTTTCTCGATACACCGGGTCACGCCGCGTTCACTGCGATGCGTGCGCGCGGCGCACAGGCCACCGATATTGTCGTGCTCGTAGTCGCGGCCGACGATGGCGTCATGCCACAGACGGTCGAGGCTGTGCTGCATGCCAAGTCGGCCGGGGTGCCGCTCGTCGTTGCAGTCAACAAGATCGACCTCGAAAACGCCGATCCGGAGCGCGTCAGGACCGAACTATCAAAGCACGAGGTCATTGCCGAAGATTGGGGCGGCGAGCAATTATTCGTGAATGTTTCTGCGCGCACGGGCGAAGGTGTCGATGCACTGCTGGACTCCATTCTGCTGCAAGCGGAAGTTATGGATCTGACGGCTGTCGAAAACAGCCCGGCAAGAGGCCTCGTTATCGAATCGAGCCTGGAAAAAGGACGCGGTGCCGTTGCGACCCTGCTTGTGCAGTCCGGAACGCTCCGGCAGGGAGATATGATCATTGCCGGCGAGGAGTACGGACGCATCCGTAAAATGTTTGACGAAGCGCAAAATTCGATTGAGTCGGCTGGGCCGTCGAGTCCAGCCGTGGTTCTTGGTTTGTCCAAAACGCCGAGCGCAGGCGATGACTTTCTGGTCGTCAAGAACGAACGCAGGGCGCGCGAAGCGGCCGAGTACCGTCAGGGCAAGACTCGGGATGCCAAGCTGGCGCTGCAGCAGGCGTCCAAGCTCGAGGATATGTTCAGCCAGATGCAGGATGCCAGCAGCTCAAGCATCTCTGTAATCATCAAGTCGGACGTGCACGGTAGCGCCGAGGCGCTCAGAGACGCTTTGACCAAGTTGTCGAACGAGGAAGTCAAGGTCAAGGTCTTGAGTTCCGGCGTCGGCGGCATCACCGAAACCGATGCAACTCTCGCAGCGGCATCGAACGCCGTCATCATAGGTTTCAATGTTCGTGCCGACGCTGCTGCCCGCGCGGCCATCAAGGAGTCCGGTGTTGACGTCCGTTACTACAGCATCATTTATGAGGCAATCGATGACGTCAAAGCCGCATTGAGTGGCTTGCTGTCACCGGAAATTCGCGAGCAGATCGTCGGAGTGGCCGAGGTCAAGGAAGTGTTTTCGTCTCCGAAATTCGGTGACATTGCCGGTTGCATAGTTACCGAGGGGCTTGTAAAGCGATCCAACCCTATCCGTGTACTGCGCGAGAATGTCGTGATCTACGAGGGCGAGCTGGAATCGCTGCGACGCTTCAAGGACGATGTTAACGAGGTGCGCTCCGGTACCGAGTGTGGAATTGGCGTAAAGAATTACAGCGACGTTCGCGTGGGCGATCAAATCGAATGCTTCGAACGCATCGAAGTCGCGCGTACGCTGGAGTAGTCTGCGCTGAACAGGTTGGTCAATCACTATGCCTCGTGAGTTTTCCCGCAATCAGCGGCTCGGCACGCAGATTCTGCGAACCCTCAATGAATTATTACGATTTGAGATCAAGGATCCGCGTCTGCAAGGTGTCTCCCTGACATCGGTGGACTTGTCACGTGACCTCAGCATCGCAAGTGTGTGTTTCAGCTTGCTGGATCCGGACGGCGATCCCGGGACGGCGCTTGAGGGATTGCGATGCGCCGGCGGATTTCTTCGTAGCAAGCTGGGTAGCACGATCAAAGTACGCCACGTTCCGGAGCTTCGATTCGTGCACGACGACAGTGCGGCGGAAAGCATCCGGATCAGCAACTTGATTGAACGCGCGCTGTCCAGCGACGAGACACGGTGACCCTGATGAAGCGACGCGCACGAAGCCGATCGCTGGCGATCGACGGACTGTTACTGCTGAATAAGCCGCAGGGTCTGACCTCCAACCAGGCGCTGCAGCGCGTCAAGCGCCTCCTGAAGGCGCGTAAGGCAGGCCACACCGGTACCCTGGACCCCGCCGCGACTGGCATGTTGGCATTGTGTTTCGGTGAAGCAACCAAAGTCTGCGCGTTCCTGCTCGACGCGGACAAGACCTATCGCGTCAGCGCAAAGCTCGGTACGGCGACGGACACTGGCGACGCGACAGGGATAGAGATAGCCGAGGCGACAGTTCCGACGCTTTCCGCCGATGAGTGGACTGAAATACTGCTGCGATTTCGCGGCGAATCGATGCAGGTGCCGCCGATGTACTCGGCATTGAAGAAAGATGGCAAGCGCCTGTACGAGCTGGCACGAAAGGGGCAGGTTGTAGAGCGTGAAGCGCGGCCGATCCGTATCCATGAGATCGACTTGCTCGAGATCGCCGGTTCGCGGCTGGTTTTCCGTGTGCGCTGCTCCAAAGGAACGTACGTGCGGACACTGGTTGAGGATATTGCGGTCGCGGCGGGCACAGTGGCCCATACGGCGCAATTGCATCGCGAGACGGTCGGCGATTTTCAGGCTGACGAAATGTTGGACTTGGAGCGTGCCGAGGCCGTCGCGGCCAAGGGACCCGATGCGC